>Ga0222695_1000721_pt1 | contig 15937 bp, 11 predicted proteins | sample AntAcemetage1398_FD_179834 | JGI IMG/M metagenome (GOLD analysis project Ga0222695, IMG submission 179834) | Saline water microbial communities from Ace Lake, Antarctica - #1398 | ecosystem: Environmental > Aquatic > Non-marine Saline and Alkaline > Saline | place: Antarctica: Ace Lake...
TCGTAAAAAGTCTCCAAGGCCGTCACTCCCGCGAACGCGGGAGTCCAGAAGTGATTGATTTCCCTGGATTCCCGCGTTCGCGGGAATGACGAAAACAGGTCATTTCCGACTTTTTACGAGTTTGTCAATCCTGAGGTAAGGTGAAAAACAACAACACCAAAGATTCTGATCGCGAAAAGGTAACAGAGGAGTTGTACCGCCGTTTTTCGAGACGGGGGTTGTGGCGCCTGCGAATGCAACGGTTCATACGCGGGTTTACCTGGGTATTTGTTGTTCAGCTCCTTTCAGGCGCCAAAAGGCTCATGGACTTCCTTCTGTCACTTTTTCTGTTGCTCATCCTGTGGCCGATTTTGCTCCTGTCATACCTTATTCCGGGGACAACCCTTAAACGGACGTCCAGGGTGGGCCGATGGTGCGTTACCTTCAACGAATTTTCATTTGGGACATCCGGTGGTTTCATGGGTCGGATATTGACCGGTCTGCGTTTAACAAGGCTTCCTGTTTTGATCAATATCCTCAAGGGTGACATTTCTTTTGTCGGACCCCGGGCCGTATCACCGGGAGATCTCAGCCCCAGGGAAAAGGCGGCGCGCAAACGATACAATGTGCGACCCGGGCTGCTTTCTCTCTGGTGGATCAGGCGAAGAGCAAATATCGATTACACGACCGAGGTGGAGGTGGACGGGGAGTATGTGGAATCACAAAGCGTGTGGGGAGACCTTGGAATAGCCCTGCGAGCCATCCCTGCTGTATTATACGGGGAGGGTGTCGCAACAGCCCCTGACCTGATAACAATCCTCGGGATACCGATCAATAATGTTACCATGAGCGAAGCCATAGAGACGATCATACAATGGCTGAATGAGGATGACCGCTCCCAGGTCTGCTTTGTCAATGCGGACTGCGCCAACATTGCTTACCGTAATCAAGCATATTTGGAGGTGTTGAGTACGGCCCGGTTCTCTCTCGCCGATGGTATAGGCCTTAAACTTGCCGGGAAATTACTTGCCAGAGAGATTAAGCAAAATGTCAACGGCACAGACCTCTTCCCCCTTTTGTGCGAGGCGCTTTCCGGATCCGGAAAAGGGCTTTTCCTTTTAGGGGCCCGGCCTGACGTTCCTGAAGGCGTCAGAGACTGGATCAAAAAAAATTATCCCGGGGTGATCGTCAGCGGCTGCCATCACGGATACTTCTCCTCGGAAGAGGAACCGGAAGTAATTGACCAGATCGCAAAATCGGGCGCAGATCTACTTTTGGTGGCCTTTGGGGCACCTCGGCAGGATACCTGGATCAATGATCATCTGGGGGAAACAGGAGTAAAGGTGGCTATGGGAGTGGGGGGCCTGTTTGACTTCTACTCCGGCAAGACTGCTCGCGCCCCCCTATGGATGAGGGAGATGGGGATGGAGTGGTTTTACCGGTTTACGCAGGAACCAGGCAGGTTGTGGAAAAGGTATTTTGTAGGTAATGGTGTTTTTCTCTACCGGGTCATGCTTGAAAAGATCAGGCCTGCACGCTTTCAACCATAGAACTTCAGATAATTAATTTCACTGCGTTATCAGTCGGAATCCTCGACGACGTACTAATCTGTACGACTTACTCGGATTCCTCCCTCTGGCCTTGTGAAATTGATTATCTGAAAACCTATACCAGAACACAAGGAGGACTAAAATTATGATAGCGGTCATTATTGCACCAGGTCTCAGTCCCGGAATGGAACCATTGAACGAACGATATCCAACACCGCTACTCCCACTGGTGGACCGCCCATTTATCCAGCACGTGGTGGAGTTCCTTGTGGAGCGCGGAATTACTCGGTTTGAGTTTATCCTGAGTCATCTTCCGGAAAAGATCGAGAATCTATTAGGCGATGGCTCCCGCTGGGGGAGTGTATTCAGATTCCACTTAACACGCGACCCCGCACGACCCTATGATTCCCTGAAGATCATTAATCTTGACAATGATGCCGGGCCCGTGCTGTTAGCCCATGCAGACCGGTTGCCTCAGGTTGACATGGAACAGACCAGACCAGCAAACCAAATAGAAGAACCGGTAATGTTTTTCTCTCCCACAATCCTAAGAACTGACTCTTCTACAGCAAAAAACCAGGATACCCGGCAATGGACTGGCTGGGCATGGGTTCCGGCCGACATCCTGAAAAACCTGCCCAAGGATCTCGATGAGGAGGCTTTGGAATCCCATCTCACGTCCACAGGGCAAGGCAGGTCACCCTCCGTTGAGATCTCCAGCTCTTTGAGTGTGCGCTCCTACGATGATCTGCTTGCATCTCAGGCGGCGGTCTTAGGCAAAGAATTCAAGGGCCTTTTTCTTGGGGGCAAGGAAGCAGATGAGTCGATCTGGCTATCCAGAAATCTGACTCTCCATCCAACGACAACGCTCGACCCGCCTGTTTACATAGGGGAAAACTGCCGTATCGGCAAAGGGACAAAACTTGGCCCGGATGCGGTCATCGGCAAAGACTGCGTTCTTGATTCAGGCTGTACCGTTACCGGCTCGCTAATCTTCCCTGGGAGCTACGTTGGAGAAGGTCTGGAGTTAGATGAAGTCCTTGTTGATAAAAATCGACTTATCAATGTCAAGTTTGGCGCTGCCGTATCCATTTCCGAGAGCTTTATTTTAGGGGGGCTCTCTAAGGCCCATTTGGGACAACGGTTCACAGGGATCTTCTCTCGTTTTGCAGCCGCCTGCCTGCTGATTTTATTATGGCCATTCCTCCTTGCTACAACTTTAGTGGTGAAACTTGGCCGGCACGGCCCCGTTCTATTCAAGAAAGAAGCGGTTCGGCTTCCTGTCCAAACCGATGAGACCCTATGGCGCACATTTGGTTGTTGGAGTTTTGTTCCTGACTCTAAAGAGGGACAAGAAGGAGGGGCTATCAGGCATTTCTTTCTCAGGTTTCTTCCCGGCCTGATCAATATTATAAAGGGTGAACTCCGTTTCGTCGGGGTCAAACCCCGCACAAGAGATGAGATCAAGGCCTTGGCCAGGGACTGGCAGGCCCTTTACTTAAATTCCAAACCGGGAATCATAACAGAGGCCTTCATCAATTACGGGGCCTTCCCTACAGAAGACGAGCTTTATACATCAGAGGTTTTCTATTCTGTTTCAGCCGGAATCGGGCATGATTTCAAGTTGCTGTCAGGTTACTTAGGCCGCCTCCTGGGCTTTTCTTCATCGGCCACACAGGAGTAAGCCCTTCCGAGAGGACACACCTCAGGGCGCAACACTAATAATCAATATTCAATCGTCAATATTCAATTATTGGCCCCATATTGCTCTTTGATCCAGGACTGGTATTCTCCGCTCCTTACCCGGTCAACCCATTCCTGGTTATCGAGATACCACCTGATAGTCTTACGAATACCGGATTCAAATGACTCTTCCGGCATCCAGCCGAGTTGTCGTGTCAGTTTGGTAAAGTCAATGGCATACCGGCGGTCATGGCCCGGGCGGTCTTTGACGAATTCTACCAGCTCTCTTCGCGGGTAATCTCTTTTTGGCACCGGAAGCTCATCCAAGATATCACAAACCATCTCAACAATCCTGATATTCTCCATTTCAGTGTCGCCACCGATGTTGTAAGTCTCGCCTCTTTTTCCATCTTTCATTATGGTCCATATGGCCGTACAGTGGTCCCTCACATAGAGCCAGTCCCGCACATTGAGACCATCCCCGTAAACAGGGAGGGGTTTTCCCTCAAGGGCATTCAAGATCATGAGGGGAAGCAGTTTTTCAGGGAACTGGTAAGGACCGTAATTGTTGGAACAGTTGGAGATGGTCATTGGGAGATCATAGGTCTTATGGTAGGCCCTGACGAGATGGTCGGAAGCAGCCTTTGAGGCCGAATAGGGGCTGTTGGGTTTGTAGGCGGTCGCTTCGGTGAAATAGCCCTCCTTCCCCAAACTGCCAAATACCTCATCTGTGCTGATGTGGTGAAAGAGCTCCATCCGGGGTTGATTTTTCCTTGCTAATTCCAGCAGGTTAAAGGTTCCAACAATATTGGTCTGGATAAAAGTATCCGGGGCCACAATAGATCTATCCACATGAGATTCGGCTGCAAAATGGCAAATAGTATCTATCTCATAATCATTGAAAATCCGGGACATATCCGCCTTATTGCATATATCCGTCTGTATAAAGGCGTAACGGTCTGGGAACCGTTTCTCTATCTCTGTCAAATTCAGCGGATTCCCGGCATAGGTAAGGGCGTCCACATTAACCACACGACCTTGAAACCCGGATTCTTCCAAGAGATACCTGATAAAATTGGTCCCTATAAAACCGCATCCCCCTGTCACTAACATGTTTTTCATGTCATTCCTCTCTTGTCTCGTTTATCAAACGATCCCTGAACCTAAAAACGAATTCATCTAAGTCGCTTTTCCAGTCTTGCATCAGATTTATGCCCGTATCCTTTAGCCGCTTATTTTCTAAGATCGAGTTTATCGGTCTTACGGCCGGCGTGGGATATTCCGCCGTGGTACAGGGAACAAAGGAATGGGGGATACTCATCTTGCCAAGGAAATAGGTGGCCAGTTCATACCAGGTACAATATCCTTCGGATGTCGCATGAAAGGTTCCATTCTCTCCCGATTCTATCAGTTTCTCAATCTGCAAGGCGAGTCGGTAACTCCAGGTGGGGGACCCGAACTGGTCATTCACTATCTTTATCTCTCTTTTAGAATCTTTCAGGGCCAGGGTTAGCATGGTCTTCAAAAAATTTTGCCCCTGGATACCGTACATCCAGGCAGTGCGCAAGATGATGTGGTTGTCTGTTATCTTTCGGATAGCCTCCTCTGCTGCCAACTTGGTCACTCCGTAATAGGACCCCGGGTTAGGATCATCTTTCTCCGTATAGGGTGCAGGCACCCTCTTTCTGCCGTCAAACACATAATCGGTTGAAATATGAATCAATCTGGATCCATCTTTCTTGGCAACTACAGCGAGATTGCTCGGGCCCTCTATGTTGACCTTACAGGCCAGATCCTTTTCGGTTTCACAGTCATCCACTCTTGTGAAGGCAGCGCAGTTCACTATGACATCTGCGCTGAAATCTCTTACCACAGCTTCCACCTGCGAAACATCCGTAATGTCTAATTCATCAAGATCTACAGACATAACATCATGGGTTTCCTTGAGGACCTTAGTGCAATCACTACCTAACTGTCCCTTTCCGCCTAAAATTATTATTTTCATAGGATCGTCACTTGCAAGAACTTTCAAATCAATTTGTTTCAGGTGTACTCTGGGCACGGAAAGCGATACCAGGTAATACTGATAGATACGTCTTATTCCAGTATCCCGTATTTCCTTGCCACCTCCTCATTATAGGGGGCCTTCCTCCCCTCACAACGTTTTCGAGGACATAATTGACAATTGTAAAAGGTGGTTTTTGTGGGAAAGTAGATACCGGAAACTGACTTTCTTGGGATCATTAAGAGGCTCTCGTTCAATTTCACACCGATAGCACTCTCCACCCCTTCAAGAAGCGAAAAAAGGGACCTCTGTTCTTCAATGGGCCAATCCTCCAAGGATCCAGGGCTCATCAACGATAAGCCCTCGATGGCAAATCTGGTCCGCAGCTCATCCTCTAAATATTTCCGTGCCTTGATCAGGGCAATATTTCCTATGGTATCGAGATAGTACTTTTCCAGCAAATCCTGTGAGGCATCGGCCTTTTCCTCTAATCCAGGGCCAATGGTCACGACGTAGGGGAAAACACGTCCCACCATTTCAAGATTTTTCCGCAAGACCCGGCTCCTAAAACAGATCCCGTCAATGACCACAGCATCTTCGAGTTTCTCGCCGATGTACCTGACCCCATAGGCCGCCTTTGGGGTAATAAACGTTTGTGCAGCCTCAAAGAGGGCTTGGAACTGCCCCCAGTTGCCCGTCTTTTGCACAAGAAGCTTTTCACCGATTTTTTTGGGATTCAAAGCTATCCGTATGTTATCAAGTAGTTCCATTTTTTACTCAAAAACCTTCGCGTCTTGCGAGAGACCTTGAACAGATTGGGCATAACTGATTTGATCCTGATCGGTCAAGGCTAAACATCCTGAGACCTTTGAAAAACACCCCCTTTCACCCAATCTCTGCGTCAGACTCAAATTTTAGTCCTCGAAATACTCAGTGTATTCCTGTGGTTAAAATCTTCGTCTTCCTTGACCTTGGACGAAATTGAGCATTTTTCAAAGGTCTCATCTTAACAAAAAAAAGGCACTCCATCATCATTCGATGGAATGCCTATTTTTAACTCAGAAATAATGATCTAAACCACTGTTACGTTTGCTGCAGCAGGACCTTTTTGGCCCTGCTCTATGTCAAAGGTAACGCGATCGCCCTCATTAAGGGACTTAAAGCCATCCGCATTGATTGCTGAATGGTGAACAAATACATCCGCTCCGTCTTCCTGCTCAATAAATCCAAAGCCTTTTTGGTCGCTAAACCACTTCACTGTTCCATTAGCCATAGTGACACCCTCCTTTCAAAAAATTTTCATAGTTCCAAACTTCAGGGTCCCACTTTGATAAATGGATCTTTCCTTTAGCACGAAACCAAACCCGCCAATTAAGGGCGGGTCTTCTATGATTAGTGGAGATATTAACCTGTTTTCAAGGAAAGTCAAGGATAAAGTCATTTTTTATTATTTGATCCCTTTTTAGCGGATTTGCATTTTCCATATAAACGGTAATATGGTATCGTTTAGATCTCAGAAAATGAGGAAAGCTCGTCGAAGATCCCCGCCACAGGCGGGGAAACCTCTGAACGCCTTCAATAAAGGAAAGTGAGACATTATGGATGTTATCCTTAGCTGGCTTTCGGTAAGCTTTTCCGCTGCTGCCATAGTCCTCCTGATCATACTCCTTTTTCTCAAGACCTCATATAAACGTGCGATTAAAGAGGTAGAACAGACAGTTCGCGAGGAATTTCGTTCTAACAGAGACGAATCAGCAAGGACTGCGCGGGATCTGCGCGAAGAGGTAGTCAGTGCCCAGAGATCTTCCATTGAAACAATGATTCAAACGATTAGTGAACTGGGTAACTTGCAGAGGGATAAATTAGAATCTGTTGAAAGACGTATCAAGGAACTCACCGAATCGAATGAAGCCCGAATCGAAAAACTTCGCAATACTCTTGACTCACAGCTAAAGTCCCTGCAACAAGCGAATGAGAAAAAACTTGATCAGATGCGACAGACCGTCGACGAGAAGCTCCAATATACACTCGAAAAGCGGCTCGCCGAGTCTTTCAAGATCGTCAGTGAGAGATTAGAGGCTGTGCAGCGTGGTCTTGGAGAAATGCAGAGCCTTGCAACCGGTGTAGGCGATCTCAAGCGCGTACTCACCAATGTAAAGGCACGGGGAACCTGGGGTGAAGTTCAACTCGGAGCCCTCTTAGAGCAAATCCTCACACCGGATCAATATGACAAAAACGTCCAGACACGAGAAGGGTCCCGGGAAACAGTTGAATACGCCATTCGGCTGCCTGGCGCCGGTAACGATTCAAGGACCGCAGTCTGTTGGCTCCCAATCGACTCGAAATTCCCACAGGAAGACTACCTGAGGCTTGTCAGTGCAGCGGATACTGCTGACCTCGACGCCGTGGAAAAGGCTACTGCCGCCCTCACTCGTGCGATCCAGAGTTCCGCAAAGGAGATTGCCGACAAGTATCTCGATCCTCCGGGAACAACCGACTTTGCAATTATGTTTCTCCCCACCGAGGGCCTGTACGCTGAAATATTGCGACAACCTGGTCTGATGGAAAAGCTCCAGCAGACTGTCCGGGTTGTGGTTGCCGGGCCAACCACACTTTCGGCAATCCTGAGCAGTCTGAGAATGGGTTTTCGGACCTTAGCCATAGAGAAGAGATCCAGCGAAGTATGGCATGTTCTCGCGGCAGTCAAGACAGAGTTTGGTAAATTCGGTGATGTTCTCGCCAAAGTCAAGAATCATTTAGATGCAGCCTCTAACACCATTGACCAGACCGGTGTTCGCACAAGGGCCATGAAGCGGAAACTTCGCGAGGTCGAACAACTTCCTACGGATGCTTCTGAAAAACTCTTAGGTCTTTCAGAACAGAGCGCGGTCAACAAGGTGGATACCGAAACCGAGTCCAAAGATATCAAACTCAGTTTAGATTAACCCCTCCAGAATCGTGTTATACGCGTCGTTGATCTTTAGATCAGGTCTCTCTATCAGGCCCTTAAGATCGCCTCTGTCTCCTGAATCGACCATCTCCGGATCAATAGGGATCTGGCCCAAAATGGGCACGTCCATGTCGGCGGCCATCTTCACACCACCTCCACTCCCGAATAATGGGACGTTTTCACCACAGTGGGGGCAGAGAAGGCCGCTCATATTCTCCACTACTCCGAGGATCTTCATATTCACCTCGCGGCAGAAATTAATAGATTTCCTTACATCTGCCAGGCTGATTTCCTGGGGCGTGGTCACGATGATCGCCTCCGCATCGGGGATAGTCTGGGCCACTGTAAGTGGTTCATCCCCTGTGCCCGGGGGCGAATCCACTACGAGAAAATCGAGATCGCCCCATTCAATATCAGATATGAACTGCCTGATGGCGCTTATCTTCATGGGGCCCCGCCAGATGACAGCAGTGTCCTTCTCCCCTAAGATCATCTCCAAAGAGACTATCCCCAAGGTCTCTGAAAACCTGTATGGCCTGACCACTCCCTCCTCGCCCATATCAAAACCACCCTGAACATTCATGAGCCTCGCAACCGTGGGACCGTGCAGGTCCACATCTAATAGCCCCACCTTCTTGCCGTTCATGCTTAGAAGGAGGGCGAGATAACTGGCCACCGTACTCTTGCCGACCCCTCCCTTTCCGCTCATCACTAAAATCTTTCGCCCTACCCGCGCCAGATTAGTCTCAATCATCTTATCCTGTTGAGCCCTCTCAAAATCGCCGGGGGTATTACAAGCCGTATTTTCCATAACGCTCCTAAGTCAATATCCAATAAAAAGGCCTCCCCACACTATATCCTTAGCACTATGGAGAGGCCCTTATAAATTTACCGGATCTTACCGTCTACAACCGGTCCAATATCTTCAATTTTGAGTCAATGCCACTTAATACCGATGTTTTACGGCGTACCTATTCATCCAGTATCCCCGCTAAAGTCGGGATCTTCGACCAGCACCCAGTCCCGCTCTTACAACTCAAGCCATGAATCTGAATAGAGAGATTGGCCCAAAATAACCTTTGCGGTCTTCACATAATCGGCCAGTTTCCACTCACCATTAGGATCATCGGCCAAGGCTTTTTCGTCAACAGCCTCACCATCCATCACCTTGTGGATAAGTTCTACAATGTCAGGCCGTTCTCCCCTCGCAATTGCAATCAGGGCGTCATCATAGGCATCAGCTATACATGAGTACATGGTCTTTCTCTCTAACATAACCATATAGGTCTGATTCAGGATCGGCCGCAAATTGTCCGGAGGACCATTGGATATATTGGACAGACCGCATGTGGATTTGACACCGGGGAACATATCCGGAAGCATCTCCTGAAAGGCCATCAGGCTCAGAGCCTGAGGCTGCTGGATATTGACCGGGGTCACGATGCCGTCCACAAAAATATCTTCATTGGGAACACCGGCCTCATTGGCCGCATAAATCAGTTCCGCGGCGAGAGCGCCCCGTTCATTTTCATCCCTTGGCAGCCCTTCCGGCCCCCACATGAGAGCTATCATACTGGCCTTGTATTTAACGGCCAATGGAATCATATTTTCGTAACGCTCAGGTCTGCACATAATAGAATTGATGATGGCCTTTCCCTTACAGGCGGCCAGGCCCGCTTCCATGGCATCGATATTGGATGTATCGAGACAAAGCGGGATCTCATCCCCAATGGCCTCCTGGACCGTATTGACCACGAACTCCATCAGCTCAGGACCACCCTTTCTGGCCGGACCCAGATTGATATCGACCCAGTCTATCTTCTTGTCCCTCTGCCGCTTGGCCTCCTCAGCAATGGGACCCGGGTCCTTTTCCTTAAAGGCCCTGCCGATAATCGTATTGATTACATTTAGGTTTTCACCAATCAAAAACATGGGCACATTCTCCCTTCTATAGATTGTTACAGGTGGATTTTGAGAGATTATCTCTCACAGCTCTGGTGCTCTCCAATACTCCGATTAGTTTGCCATATCCTTCAAATACTTTGGTAACAGAGAAGCATCCCTGGGACCGATAAAGATCTCCCAGTCAGGCAGTTCCTCTTCCATCTCACCGCTGATGGAGGCTGCATAGCCGGGAATAATGATCTTCTTGTGGGCAATCTTGTCGGCAATGCCGCACTTCTTAACAAACATGCCTACCACGTCTCCGGAGAACTTTCCTGCGGCCCATGCTGTCATAACGGACAGCCCTTCCGTGTCCATGATAAGGAGCCAGCTCGGCACCCTGCTCCCTTCAACTTCGCCACTGACAATAAAGTAGGTCAGAGAGAAGTTGGTGGTCACAATTACCGGAGAATTCTCGTCCGGCCCGCCGATCTCGTAGATCCCCTCTGTCACGGTCATTGGCCGTTGCGGATCGGTGAAGATATTCAGCCTCTCGAGAAGGAGCGGGAAAAGATTCTCCCCCTTGAAATCGGACAGGACCACAAGCCCTGCATACTTGGCGATCAACATGGAGGCAATCAGGGTCTCCATATCTAAGTTGCCGGCCATTTCACAGGGGAAGGTAATCGTCGGGAAACCCAAGGATTTATTGGCGGCCTTAAGAGGAGCCCTCCTCATGGTCACCTGATCCTGAAAGAGCTGCTTTATCTCCCTTGCCCCTGAATCGAGCACGAGGTCCTTCAGGCCCATACCCGTCAGTTTGTCGCTGAGGGCAATCAGGTCATCCAAAGTATCTGCCTTCACGGCGAGAGGAAGCCCTGTCTCTTTGGCAAGATTACCCATCTCTTCTACATTATCGGCCGTAGCAGCATAAAGGAGGGGCTTCTTGAAGGCGCAAACATCAACCGCTCCCTTCATGGCCTCTACATCATCCGTCATCAGGACAAGCCCGAATTCGGACTCTTCGGCAATTTTTTTTGCCACGCCGGCAAAGGCGGCCCCATCACCGTTGGCATCTTTCAAGGCCACTAATTCCGGTCTGAGATTGAGGCCTACCCTCTCATACTGAAGGGCATTCCACTCTTTCAGCTTCTTATCAAGTGCCCCGGCGTCCATATCCGAGGAAACCATAGCTGCAAGGGCTGTAGGATTGAAAAAAGTTTTTTCATGCCTGAACAACACTGTCTCACCGCCGATCTTCAAGGCCCTTGTACCCGCACCGATGGCAACAGGCCGGATGGGCGGGGCAGAGGCCTCTGCCAATTGTTCCCTGGCCTCATCAGAAACATAAGGGCAACTATCTAATTCTGCCTTACCCGCGGCCAGATTCATGGCAAAGGCTAAGCATGTGGGAATGCCGCACTCTGCGCAGTTTGTCTTAGGCAACATCTTAAATATCTGAATTCCAGTTAATCCCATATCGCACTCCTAAAAAATTGGGACGCAGATTTTCGCAGATTTGTTAAATCCTAAAAATCTGCGTTCATCTGCGTCCGAAAATAGATTTATTTTACTCCTCTACCTATACAAGAGGATCCATCTTAAGGGCCGGATGTCCCATCTTTTCGAGGAAGGGAAGGACCTCCTCCTCGGTGATGCCCACGGTCTCATCCGCAATCATATCGTAAAGATCAGGAACACCCATTTCCGCACCACGTTTTTCAATGCGCTCTTTAATCTCTTCCTTGAGCATCTTGGGCATCCAGACCATACGGAGCAATCCCCCATCGCCTAAGATGAACTTACCCTGGCCAATATTGTACTTGGAATGACCCACGAATCCCGGAGTAGACAACCCTCCGCCCATAACACCGGCAAGTGTGGTGAACTTCATACCGCAGGGTGTTTCTCCTGCGTAGTCCCTGCCGACGGTCATGACGCCGTTGCAGCCGGGAAGCATTGCCGCGATGCATTCACAGCACCCGCATGTGGTCATGGGATCAATCACCATGGAATAAAAATTATAGTGGGTTACATTACCCCTTGATGCCTTCAACACAAAGTCATTGACACCCTTCCACTGGCCTAAGACCGGATCTATACACTCACCCTTTTCTATGGGCTGGTTGGGGCCTGTCGGGTTTATTTCAAAGGCGGCCTTGCAGTCCATCCAGTTATAGGCCCCGCAAAGACCCGTTCTCTCCGGACTTACACTGCACACATGGTTAGGGGCAAAGGACTGGCAGAGGGTGCAGGAGTAGTATGTCTCCACATCCTCATCCTTCATATTCTCAACACGCCCATCTCTCTCCCCGTATTCTCCCCTCGCCCTTTTTGTCAGGGCATCAACATCCTTTTTCTTTGTATAAAGGGTTATCTGAACCTTATCCAGGATATTTGAAAAATCCTGGTGGAACTTGGCATGAAGTACCACCCCGATATGTTTAAGGGAAAAACCCTTTTCCATGGCCGACTTACTGATCCGTATCCAGGAGATATCACGTTGTCCGATATGCATGACATATTGGATATAATTGGTCAGATGATGAATCTGGCGTTCAATGATCGGCTCAAAATCGGGCTGGAACTCGCGGCCTGCAATCTGGACATAGATACCCAAGGGAAAGGCTTCTCCCTCCTTCAGATCGCTGACGTCCGGACCGATGAGTTCAATCTTCCCGTCTTCGATCTCGTTCATCTCAGCCATCTTGACCAGTTCCGTGCACTGGGCCTTACCACCACCCGTCTGACAGTGGAGATCAGCGCCCCTGACCCGCTCACCCTCGAAGGCCGGGCCAAAGGCCATTGGGATATCGATTTCAGAGACCGTAACCTTAAGACCCCTGACCTCAACTGACTTCTGGCACATTTCGTCATGGGCAACAGGCGACACCACGTGCTCGTAGGTACAGATACCCGTGGGAAGGATCTCGGTAATATCCGTGTCAGCCAAAGTAGGAAAGCCCCAGTTTACACAACCTGCCGCGGCTACTGCCCATTCGGTTCCCACCTCGCCCAGGGCGTTTACAAATGCAAAAATTCTATCCTTATTATACAGCAGCATCTTGCGATAATCGCCCGGCTGAACACCGCCAAACGACATTGCGGCCCTATTTGCAAAGCCAAGGGCAAAAACAGCCGATGAAATATCCGGACCAAAAGGCACGATTCTGGTATTCCAACCCACCTGCATACCCGCTTCAATGCACTGCTCAACTACAGTTGTTCCATTATGGTTTGCTGCACAGAAGATATAAAGGCTCTTCTTCTGGTAGTCTTCAACGATCATCTTTGCAATCTCTTTAGTAGGCGCAGATCCTACAACAGCGGCGAACCCGGGAGCGCTTCCATCAACAAACTCAACCCCTCTTTTTCTTAAAACCACATCATCCGCGGCCCCGAGCCAGATCTTACCGGCATCGATATCCGGATCTTCCGCATGAAGATAAAAATCGGGCTCATTGAGATACCTCAAGGCCTCTATAATTTCATAAGATATAATACCCGCCATCCCCGCGTCTAATAAAGGACCGAGGAAAGGGAGCCAGTTTTTGTTTTTGATATGTGGCGGAAGAAGTCCCCGCGCAATTTCCAAGGGTTCTTGTATATCCTCAAGGGTCTCAACCTTGATTCCAAAAAGGGAATAGATAACCGGCAGAAAATAACCCGTGTTTGGAAAACTCACCTTTGTGCTCGCATCATATGTATCAAGGGCCTTCCTGTACGCCCCTTCGGCCTGTGAAACTACTTTATAGCCGCCCTGTATGGCTGCAAATGCTACTAATCTTGACATTTTGTTCCTCCTTCGTTGAGGATTTATTTCAATCCATATTCTTACTTTTTAACTTAAAAAAACCCATTACCCTGTATGTTAAGCCTCAAGGGCCTGGCGGCTTGCCATATCCATAAGGACCCTCTCTCTGGCCTTGTCTATACCCAGCTCTTTCCGCTTTTTATCTATATGGGCAATCATCATATGGGCATGTTTAATTGGGTCAACCTCCACATCCCACATACCGCCATAGATTTTTTCAAATTCCTTGGTGATATAATCGTGAAATACCGGCGCGCCGCTCGTGGGCAAAGTAACGCCAAACACCGTATATACACCCGATGCTACAAAATAATGACCAATACTTATAGCCTTTTCACTCATCCATTCAGGAGCACTTCCAGCCACCGGCCATTCACTGACATCATTGCCAAGACCGCCTGCTTTGACGACCTCTGTTGCTGCAAGAAGAATACGACTGTTATCAACACAGGAACCGAGATGAAGGACAGGAGGAATACCGACGGTTTCGCAAACTTCGGCAAGTCCGGGACCGCAGAAGGTAGCTGCGGATTCAGGCATCAACAAACCTTCCATGGCGCATGCAATGGCGTTACACCCTGTGGTCAGGACGAGAACATCGTTTTTGATCAGTTCCTTGACAACGGCCAGATGACCTTCATTATGTCGCGTTCTAGCATTGTTGCATCCCACCACGCCGGCTACGCCGCGAATACGCCCATTAATAATATTGTCATTGAGGGTATAGTAGGTTCCACGAAAGCTGCCGCCGAGATGATATTCAATGGATTCCACTCCAAACCCTGCCACCACCGGCGATTTGTGTTGCGGAATCATGACTTCGGCCTTACGATTTTCAAAGTTGTCGATGGCCATTTTAACGATCCGCTTGGCATCCTCAAGGGCGTGATGTTCATCAAACTCAATATGAATTACACTCTCCTGTTCCATCTTGGCAATGGGATGAGTTGTGATTACTTTTGTATGAAAACACTCTGCAACATTTGCAATGTTTTGCATGATACACTGGATATCCACCACCATGGCGTCGCAGGCCCCGGTGATAATGGCCAGCTCCTGCTGCAGGAAGGTGCCGGCCAAAGGCACGCCATGACGCTGCAGCATCTCGTTTGCCGTACAGCAGATACCACTTAGCTGAATGCCTTTTGCACCCTTCTTTTTTGCATACTCGATCATTTCCTCGGTATCGGCAACCTCTACAATCATCTCTGAAAGAATAGGCTCATGACCATGGATAACAAGATTGACATGATCCTCCTTCATGACGCCCAGGTTCGCCTCTGACTGAACAGGATAGGGAGTCCCAAAGAGAATATCCTGCAAATCAGTAGCGAGCATTGATCCACCCCAGCCGTCGGCTATGGCGGCTCTGGTTCCCTGTTTCATGAGGTTCTTGTAATCCTGGTCAACCCCAATATGGGTACGGTGCATGATCTCAACAATTTCTCTATCTATATTTCTTGGGATGACGCCCTGTTTTTTCCAGAGTTCATAACGGGCTTTGGGAGCTCTTTTTGCGTACAAAAGTTCGCCTTCCGTCTTCCCCCATTCGTTTAATGCTGTCTCCGCGGTTTCAAGGACGATTTCGTCCATGTCCCGATCAACTTCTTCACCATCCACTTCGACGGTGGTTGCAACGCCAAGGTGCCCTGCCACAGCAAGAAGTTTGTCAAAATCCTTGACTTTATAAAGGTCCGTTTCTTTTCGCGCCACAGACAAAAACACCTCGGCAACACCACGTCCATGATCCGAATGGGCAGCTGCACCGCCGGCGATCATCCGGATGAAGTTACGAGCGGCAATGGTGTTGGCCGTGGCCCCACACATACCTTTTCTTTCATCTTTGCCTTCAATTCCCCCTTTGGGAAGCGGCAAACGGCAAGGCCCCATGGAACAATTTTTACAACAAGTTCCCTGAACTCCGATATTACAGGGTTTCATGCTCAAAGCCCTGTCAAAGATTGTTTCTATGCCCAGCTCCGTTGCTCTTGCTATCATTTCCTGTGATGCAACGTCTATCGTGGCTGCCACAGGATCAACTACTTTTTTCTTCTTTTCCAACTTGGCTACTT
>Ga0222695_1000727_pt1 | contig 15867 bp, 17 predicted proteins | sample AntAcemetage1398_FD_179834 | JGI IMG/M metagenome (GOLD analysis project Ga0222695, IMG submission 179834) | Saline water microbial communities from Ace Lake, Antarctica - #1398 | ecosystem: Environmental > Aquatic > Non-marine Saline and Alkaline > Saline | place: Antarctica: Ace Lake...
CAAAAGATGGGATATTTGAACCGTTTTTCACCACCAAGTTTCAGGGCCGTGGAATGGGTATGGCTGCTGTATATGGAATTGTCAAGAATCATGATGGTTGGATCCATGTGGACTCTGAATTGGGAAAGGGAACTACAGTCCAGATCTATCTTCCTGCCATAAGCGCAGAGAGCAAGGCGCAGGGAGCAAAGGCAGGGGAACAACCGGAGGTCGAAATGGCCATCGGTGAGGGTACCATTTTGATGATTGAAGATGAAGATGTGGTTATTGAAGTTACCCAGGCGATGTTAGAGTGGTTAGGTTACCGGGTTATGGTAGCCAAGACTGGAAAGGATGCCATCCATATAACCGAAACCTTTGATGGCCAGATTGACCTTGCGCTATTAGATATAAAACTGCCTGATATGGAAGGCGGGAAGCTGTATCCTCTTATCATGGAAGCCCGCCCGAATCTTAGGGTGATTGTTTTCAGCGGGTACTCCATTGAGGGCTCTGCCCGAAAGATCTTAGATGCAGGTGCTCAGGATTTTATCCAAAAGCCCTTTTCGCTTGCTACTTTATCAGAGAAACTTAAGGAGGTGCTGGCGGGGAAATAACCCCTAAAATCAGTCCGATTTCTTTGAAGGTCCGATGCTGACTTACCTGCTATATTAACCCGGAATCGACTTCCCACTGAGTTTATTTTGTATGCCAACTAATCTGCAATATATTTTGACTGTAGATATTCGCCAAGTCACAACCAGAGCCGATAGTGTGACACACCTTACATAGCCAGGGTCGGATAAGAGCCCAAAAAAATAATGCCTTAATCAAGTCGTGACACCGATTCCGCAATATCCCTGCTGCCCGATATCAGGCAGCTTCTAATTCTCTACGGTCCGCCATGTCCAAAAGGATTCGGTCGTGGGCCTTGTCGATACCGAGCGCCTTTCGTTTCTTGTCGATGTGCGCGATCATCATCCTCGCCATTTCGTGCGGATCAGGAGAAAAACCCCACTTGCCGAGGCCCTGTCCTTCCAGCCCGTCAAAGAGGAGATTATGAAATTTTGTCTCTTCAACAATCGGGAACGTCACGCCGAATACCGTATACACCCCTGATGCCACAAAGTATTGACCGATTGCAATCGCCTTTTCACTCATCCATTCAGGAGCTGCACCGGCGGCCGGAAGATCGGCGATGCAGTCCCCCAGGCCGCCCACGCGAACCATTTCTGAAGCCGCTATGAGTATCCTGCTATTGTCCACACAGGAGCCCAGGCCAAGCACGGGCGGCATTCCCACTGTTTCGCAGACCTCCCTAAGACCGGGGCCTGCAAGATATGCCGCTTCAGGAGTGCAAAACCCCGCCTTGGCAAGTGCGATCTGTGAGCAGCCGGTCTGCAGGACCAGAACATCATTTTCAATCAGTTCCCTTACAAGTTCCACATGGACTTCATCCTGCTTCACCCGCGGGTTGGTGCATCCCACCACACCGGCCACGCCGCGGATTCGACCGTTGATGATATTATCGTTCAATGGCGCATAACTCCCCCGGAATGTGCCACCAAGCATGTAGTTTATGGATTCGTAAGAAAATCCATGAACACCGGAATTGACAATATTCGGTATTTCCACCGGGAGATGACGATTCTTAAATCGTTCAATTGCCTGCATGACAATTTCGTCGGTGCATGTCCTGGGGCTGTGTTCATTGAATTCAATATGCCTCGCCCCTTCAATGTGACACCTTGAGTTTGTTGTGAACAGTGGCGTCCCATAGCACTCGGCTACTTTTGCCAACCCCTGTTTGATACACTGGATATCCACTCCCATTGCATCCACCGCGCCTGTCACCAAGATGGCTTCGGTAGAGGAAAAGTTTCCGGCATGGGGTATGCCGTGCCGGGACATCATCTCCGAGCCTGAACAGCACATGCCGACCAAGTTAATATCATCGGCCCCCGCCTCTTTTGCTGCTTCAACAAGGCTTGGATCGTCAACGGATTCAAGGATAGACTCGAAAAGGTTCGGTTCGTGCCCATGGATGATAATGTTGACCTGTTTTTCTTTCAGGACCCCCATGTTAACTTCGGCTAATACGGGGGATGGCGTACCGAACAGGATGTCTGATATCTCCGTGGACACCATCGATCCCCCCCACCCGTCGGCAAGAGCGGTTCGGCTGCATTGCTTGACGATATTCTCATAATGCTGATCCACACCAATGGCTGTCCGGTGAATCATTTCCATGATTTCCCGCATGGCGCCGCGTGGGACAATGCCGAGTTTTCGCCAGGTTTCAAGGGTCTTTTCCGGGACCCGTTTCATTAAGGGAATTTCTCCCTCGATCTGGGTATAGGTCCGTTCAAGCTCCCTATAAAGATCCAGGGCGACCTCTTCCGTGCTTCTTCCTTCAACATCGATCCCCAGGGCCTCAGATAGTGCATTTAATTTGATCGGGTCCTTTATGGTATAATCCTTTATTTTACCGGTTACCACTTCACGGAAAAGGTCGAGCATGGCCATGCCGTGGTCCGTATGTGCCGCTGTTCCCGCCGCCACCATTCGACCGAAATTACGGGCCTGTATCGTATCGATGGTTGCACCACAGACACCGACTTTGCTATAAGGATCTTTGGCATTTAAACGGCACGGACCCATTGAACAATGCTTGCAGCAGGCGGAATTGGCGCCGATGGGACAGGCCTTCATATTGGCCGCCCGGTCAAAGGCAAGCTCAACGCCGTCTCTTCTCGCTTTTGCAAGCATTTGGGCGGTGGCATCGCATGCGGTGACCTCGTTTGGTGGCATCTGTTTCTTAACACCCGATTTTGGTTCCATAATATCCTCCTTTGTTGCTGACAATGGTTGCAGACAAATAGAACAAACCTCCTGTTTTGACAGACTCTTCTATTCTATATTAATTTAGTATAGATTAAGAACCCTTGCCGATGATGTCAAGGCTAAATCATCCTGAAAAATGTTCGCTGTAAGATAAAGAAAAGGGAAAAGACAATTAGCCTTTTCCCTTCTGAGCCAACGAAACAGATTGAGCCAGGTCTGGCGATTTGATGAATCGGCATTGACAGGGGATTCTTAGATGGCAAACGAGAGAGAAAGACTTTCATTATTCCCTTGACAAGGGTTTGAAAAGCCACTATACTATAGCTAAACACTATAGATTATAACAGTGTGAAACATAGGGAGGTATGCACTTTCTCCGATCTGGAGAGGGAACAAAAAGCAGCTTAAGAAAGGGCCTTTGACATGAAATTATCGACGAGGAGCCGGTACGGGACCAGGATGATGCTCGACCTTGCACAGCACTATGATCAAGGCCCCGTGCAAATCGGGGAAGTTTCAAAACGAGAGAATATCTCTGTCAAATATCTTGAACAGCTCATTATCCCGCTGAAAAAGGCCAACTTCATCAAAAGCTTACGTGGCCCTAAGGGGGGGCATATGTTGGCAAAGCCCCCTGAAGAAATTACCGTTGGGGAGATCGTCAGGATACTCGAGGGTGGAATCAATCTGAGCAGTTGTATTGAAAACCCTGAGATGTGCGACAGGACCAGTAGTTGTTTGACTCGTGGCATATGGGAAGAGACCACGAAAGCAATGTATAACAAGCTCAATTCTGTAACTTTGTCTAAGATGATCCATGATGACAGCAGCAGTTGAGCGCTGTAGATAAGGAGAAAAAACGGTTTTGGAGCAGGTAATGGATCATTTCTCGAGCCCGAGGAATGTGGGTACCATTGAGGATGCTGACGGAATCGGTGAGGTCGGCAATCCGGTCTGCGGCGATATGATGACCTTTTATATCAAGGTAGAGGATGAAAAGATTGCCGATGTAAAATACAAGACATTCGGTTGCGTTGCGGCAATAGCAGTATTGAGCAAGGTAAGCGAGATGACCAAGGGTAAATCCATAGAAGAGGCCAAGGCACTGACAAAACAGGCCGTTGCAGAGTCCCTTGATGGTCTTCCCAAGGAAAAAATGCACTGCTCCAATCTTGGCGCCCAGGCTCTGAATAAGGCGATCGAGGATTACGAAGAGAGGAAATCCGGAAGGCCGGTACCTGTTGCCCGGACCATAAATAAAGAGACGCCCAAGGTTGATGCCGAATTCTGTGAGTGCCATACAACTAATCCCATCGAAGCTAAATTCTGTATGAACTGCGGCGAGGGGCTGGGAGAAAAAAAGGATGGCTAAATCCGATTTGGAGATGAAAATAGTCTCCATTGCCATGAGCAAGAAAAAGGGGACGCCCAAGGTGCAGGTAGAGAAGGCTTCTCTCCTTGAAGATCATGGCCTTAAGGGAGATGCCCACGCAGGACCGTGGCATCGTCAGGTGAGTTTTCTTGCGGCGGAAAGCATAGAAAAAGCCCGAAAAAAGGGGCTCGATGTTGGTTTTGGAGATTTTGCAGAGAATATTGCTACACTGGGCATTGACTGGCAGGATATCCCGGTAGGCACCCGCGTTAACCTTGGAGACTCGGCGCTCGTGGAGATTACCCAGAAGGGGAAGGAGTGCCACAACAAATGCGCTATCTATTATCTGGCCGGGGACTGTATCATGCCCCGTGAAGGGATCTTCGGCAGGGTGCTCAAGGGCGGGGAAGTTCGTTGCGGAGCGCCGGTTCGGATCTTAAAGGATTGTTGATTTATGATTGTTGATTGTCGATTGAATAGCGATTGATGGTCCTGTAAAAAGTCTCCAAGGCCGTCACTCCCGCCGCCACGGGATTGATTTCCCTGGATTCCCGCGTTCGCGGGAATGACGAAATCGGGGCATTTCTGACTTTTTACGAGTTTGTCAACGATTGAAAAGTAAAAGAGTCTCTGTTCAAGAAACCGAAATTATTTTTCTGAATATCTGTAAAAGAGAGCATCCATGAAAACTGGGAAATTTGTACTAAGAATAATAGCATTGCTTCTCATATTTTTTCTTATATCTGCCGGTGCTGCTCAGGCGCTGAACATCCCTAAATGTGAAAGAGAATGCTGTCAGAACATAGCTAAAAAATCTAATCATAAGGATTCCGCAAACAGACTATCTACCCATTCTTCCATTGAATTTGAATCGCTCACACTCTTATGCGACCCCATACAGCAGTTCAGGGCGCTTGCATCAAAAACACCAGAACAGGGAAACTGCCATGATGGGACCGGTCCCTCATGTTGCGAGATGGCGCAAGCCGGCAACGAAGTCGAGGGTTTGATTTCAACAGCTCAGACTCGGGCTGATCGGCTTTTGGGGATTGGCCCTGTGTGCATTTTGTCCGAAGCACACGTGACAAACAATACATTTAGGACAGCTTCTGCAAGGTATTCAATACCTGCAAGGGCAACACTTCCCCCATTATATCTCAAAAACTCTGCCTTCCTCTGTTAAACACATCTGCCCGGTTTCGGTTTGAACTGCTTACCGACAACCCGGCGCACATCTGCCTGATTTTCACCATTCACTTCCGCAGACACGGCGTACACAGTGGACCCCAGCAATTCTGATATTATAGGTTTTAACATAATATTCTTGGGGACGCAGATTTTCGCTGATAAACGCAGATAATGAAAATTTGAGAATCAAAAATCTGCATTCATCAGCGTCCTATTTTTCAGCGCCGAAGGAGTAGAGTCATAAGGTATAGAGTCATAATGAGTGACTCGTTGCCTTCACGGCAAATCAAAGGAGTTAAATATGGATAAAAGAGCTTTTTTTACTAATAAAATGGCCGCCTTATTAATAGCAGCTTCACTCATTTTAACTGCAGGAGCAGCCATGGCGTCAAAGTTCGCCAATAATGATGCAAACCTTTCCAAAGTTGTTCTCAATATGAGTGATATGTCCTGCTCCGGATGTATTTCAACTATCAAGGGCGCCCTTGCCGGTTATCCGGGAATAAAGGATATTCTTGTGGATATAAGCAGTGGAAAAGCCGAAATCTATTTTAACCCGGATGAGCTCAAAGATGTGAATGCAATTGAAAAGGCCATTACTGATAGCGGCTATCCGGCGAAAATCATAAAAACCCTCTCTCCGTCAGACCTTAGGAAGGAACGGGATCTGGCCGCCTCCAAAGCGGAGTATTACAGTGCCTCTGTGAGCGGATATGATATCGCCAGGGCTGATTTCACAAAGGAACTGAACGCGGCAAGACAAAGAGTTCGTGAGGCGTATGGGGATGATATTTTAAAAACTGCTCAGGGCCAGGAACTTGATAACAGGCTTAAGGCACAGGTGGCATCAAGGTTGATTGATGAAGGTATTTTACTGCAAGAGATTAATAAGTCCGGTTATGCGCTAAATGAAAACAAATTGAACAGTGAACTAAAAAAATACATTAAGCATAGCGGTAAAAATGAAAATGAATTTCAACAGTCCATAAAAGACGATGGGTACGATTATGCCTATTTCAAAAAGAGGTTCGAGACCAGGCTTTTGATCAATAGATATCTTGATGAAAAGGTGTTGGCCGGGGCGTCCAACCAGTATGAAAAACAGCGCATGTTTGCATCCTGGTTCCAGAACTCCAAGTTCCTTGCCGAAGTGGTCTATTATGACAAGGATCTCGAAAATGCTGCTCGAAACAGTAGTGCTTCAGCCAGTTGCTGTGCAACAAAATAAACAAAACCGTACATAAATCATTGAAATGTAAAGGAGCCAAATATGTCTAAGAATCAAAAGAACAGCGTTGCGAAAAAGAGCGCTGAAAAAAAAGCCATTATCCTTGAAACGAAAAAGAAAAACCGCCTTCCGGTGCTGTTGGTTTCCGGTCTCGCCATCTTGGCGATCGCGGCGGCCGCCTTTTTTATGACCCGTAATAGTGGAGTAGCGACCGTTGCTGCCAATTCATCTAAGTCTGACGTCTCAGCAACTTCCATTACCTATCCTGTTGAACTTTTCGCAAATGGGAAGGCCAGGCATTTTAGCTATAAGGCAGATGATGCCATTACCATCCAGTACTTTATCCTCAAGAGCTCTGATGGTGTCATACGCGCCGCTTTTGATGCATGTGATGTCTGCTGGCCGTCTGGAAAAGGATATCAACAGTCTGGTGACGTCATGATTTGCCGGAACTGCGGCCGGAAATTCGCATCAATTAAGGTGAATGAAGTCAAGGGTGGATGCAACCCTGCGCCACTTAACAGAAAAATTGAGGATGGAAAGGTGGTATTGCAGATTAATGACATCCTTCCGGGAAAACAATATTTCAATTTCTCAAAGCGAGGGTAAAAATGAATCTAAGAGACATTGCGTTTAAGAATCTCCTACGTCGCAAGGCAAAGGCCCTATTCGTTCTTGCAGGTCTTGCCATAGGCGTGTCAACGGTGGTCGCATTAATAAGCTTTGTAGATGCAATGACCCAGAACATAAATCATAAACTTGAAAAATACGGGGCCAATATCTTGATTGTCCCAAAAACCGAAAACCTCTCGCTCACTTACGGCGGGCTCTCTTTGGGTGGTGTTTCGTTCGAGATGCAGGAAATCCGCGAACAGGACCTGACCAAAATAAAATCAATAAAGAACGCCGCAAATGTGGCAGGCCTGGGACCTATGGTTTTTGGTGTAGTCAATGTAGAAGGCCACAAGGTCCTGTTAGCCGGTGTTGACTTCAAGGCCAGTTGGATTCTGAAGCCGTGGTGGAAGGTCGATGGGACTATACCGGGCGAAAAAGGGGTAATCTTAGGGTCTGAAACCGCCACTGTTCTGGGTCTGAATCAAGGTAGCCCTCTGACGATAAAGGGGAGACAACTCATCGTTTCCGGAGTTCTAAAACCAACAGGATCCCAGGATGACCAGTTGATTTTCATGACCCTTAAAACAGCACAGACCATTCTGAACAAGGAGGGGCTTGTTTCTATGGCAGAAGTGGCTGCCCTGTGCAAGGATTGTCCAATCGATGCCATGGTAAAGCAGATTTCAGACGTGGTTCCCGGGGCCAAAGTCATGGCTATCCAGCAGGTGGTAAAGGGCCGCATGGAGGCCCTGTCCCAGTTCAAGAAGTTCTCTTATGGAGTTTCTATCGTGGTCGTGCTGGTAGGCAGTCTCGTAGTCCTCGTAACCATGATGGGGAGCGTAAGGGAAAGGACGGAGGAGATCGGTATCTTCAGGGCTATCGGGTTTCGAAAAAGCCATGTCTTCAAAATTGTGCTCCTCGAGGCCGGTTTTATTTCCGCAGCGGCGGGCATTATTGGCTATATAGCCGGGTTTGCCGTCACAAAGGGCGCCATACATCTTTTTTCAGAAAGCGGGGGCGCCTCCATTCAACCAAGTCTTGAGCTAATTGGCGGGTCCTTTGTCCTGGCCGTTCTGGTGGGTCTTATGGCAAGTGCCTACCCTGCCTATCTGGCTTCGCGAATGGATCCCAATCAGGCATTGAACGCAATTTAGGAGGTGAAAAGTGAGCTACATAAGGGCAGAAGACCTTTCAAAACAATATGGAATCGGTGATGCGGCCGTCATGGCCATTCACGATATGGACTTTACAGTGGAGTCTGGTGAATTCGTAAGTATAATGGGGGAGTCGGGTGCAGGAAAATCAACCCTCCTTTCGATAGTGGGGGCCATGACTCCCCCAACTTCGGGTAAATTCCTCGTAGATGAGATTGACGTCTACGGCCTGGGATCTGAAAAAAGAACGGATTTTCGAAGGGAGTTTATCGGGTTTGTATTTCAGAGCTTTCATTTAGTGCCCTATCTGACGGTTGTGGAAAATGTTATGCTTCCACTGACGACCGTTAAGGCAAGTAAGAAAAGGAAACGTGCCCTTGCTGAGGCAGCTCTGGATCAGGTGGGCCTGACAGGAAAGGAAGATCGTCTTCCGAGCCAGATTTCAGGAGGAGAAAAGGAACGGGTTGCCATTGCCCGGGCAATCGTGAATGACCCGCCAGTAATACTGGCTGATGAGCCGACCGGAAACCTCGATTCCGCAACATCACACGAAATCATGGGCCTTCTCCAACGACTCAATCGGGAAGGCACAACCATACTCATGGTAACCCATAGCCAGGATTGTGCCGCATATGCGGAAAGGGTTTTGCGGGTATCAGACGGCCGTTTGATTGAAAAAGATGAACATCGAACATCGAATGAAAAACAAACATCAACTTTAGGGACTTTTCCGGGTTAGGGTTTGCTAATGTCTCGACAGAAAAATTCCACTCACAGGGGATGGCGGTTTAATATTCCCCGGCTGATTGCCGGAGCCGTGGGGATTGTTTTGCTCTCCGCAGCTTTTATAAAGATGATGGATATGGATCTGTTCATCCGGCAGATGAGAGATTACGACATCATATCCAATTATCTCCTTCTGAGCATAAGCGCCCGGGGTTTGATTGCCCTCGAGTGTACCCTGGGGGCCGGATTGCTGGTCTTTTACAGGCCCAAACTAATGCTCCTATTAACATCATCGTTATTGTTGATCTTTGTAGGGGCATCCGGTTGGGCCTGGCTGACGGACGCCACAAGAGACTGCGGGTGTTTCGGGGCGTGGATTAAACGTACCCCGGCAGAAGCGGTGCTTGAGGGACTGATCTTGTTGGCGTTAACAGTCATTGCCTGGGCCATATTCCGTCCTTCACAAAAATCCGAGGCTCGGCCAAAGGCCTGGGCCATAGCGGTTGCCTGCCTCGCCGGGTTGATTCTACCTTTGGTGTTTGGTTCTCCCGTAACACAGCTCGACCCGAACCAAACCAGGACAGGTGGCATTTTTTTAGGCGATTTGAAGATTGAAGGACTGGATCGTATTGACTTGGCCCATGGCGATTATCTTATTGTCTTAATGGACACCGACTGTTCACATTGCCGGGATGCAGTCGCCGAACTAAACTGGCTGGCAGAAGACCCTGATCTGCCCGAGGTTCTTGCACTGTCCTCCAACGGGGAGGACCAGCTCAAGGGGTTTACGAAAGAGCTTCAGGTCATCTTTCCCATTGGACATATCACTGAGAAAGATTTCTGGCGTCTGCTGGGAGATGGAAATACGCCCAGAACCTTCCTTGTGCGCGATCGGGTGGTGCAAGAGGTGTGGAATACTGAAATCCCTGATGAAGATACGATTAAATCAATCGTAGCCGTTCACCGAGAACCTGTGTAAACGCGTATAAGCTACCTTGGAGGTGGGATGGTGAAGAAAAAAGCAACCGACGGATAATACGCAAAAAAGGAGACCACGCTGATTGTTGCCTTTGTTGCTCTCATAGTGGGTTTCCGAGAGGCCCCGCGAAATCCAGAATTTTGTCACCTCTCTCTAATTGTGAAAGCATGTGGGTTGTTTTCCCCACAACCTGAAAAACGATGGTTACGGTCCCCTCCCTTGGGTCGGAATCAACAATGGTAAGGGGAATGCGTTCTCCCCTTTCATCCACCCGAAGGATGACAAACTGGCCCGGCCTGCGCTTTTTAGCAATATCGGGTGCAATGACCTTGAGCCTCACAATCTGGGGGGTCAGGACCTCTTTTTCCGCTATTTCCGGCATTCAACTCTCCCTTTTACTCGCTCTAATTAATAGTCAAATCTGTGCTCACCCATATAGGGCACGACAACAAAAATCTAATTTTTCAGGTTCGGCAGGCATTACTGCTTCCCCTTTCCTATAAGAAAAATGCCATAGGTTGCTCTAAGGTTGGCAAAAAGTTTAATGATATTTCCGCTTTTTTCGTGATGATCTGTGTTAATCGCCACTTCTCGCAGGATAGAGAAGCCAGTTTCCCTTGAAAACCTCCGGAAGTCCTTGAGGGCAATGACGCGAATATTCGGGGTGTTGTGCCAACCATAAGGAAGCTCTTTGGTGATGGGGGCATGGCCGGTTATCAGTAGTTGCAGGCGAACGCTCCAGTGACTGAAACTGGGAAAGCTGACGACTCCCCTTTTGCCAATGCGCAGCATGGAACGGATAAGTTCTCCCGGCTCATATATCTGCTGAAGGGTCTGGCTCAGGATAACGTAGTCGAATGCGTCATCCGGGTAGTCAAGGACCTCTTCGTTGATATCCCCCTGAATTACGGTCAGGCCTTTTTCAACACACTTGGCCACCTTATCTTCGTTGAGTTCTATCCCCGTGCATGTCACCCCTTTGTTTTTTTTGAGGAAGTGCAGCAGCTCTCCCTCCCCGCAGCCTAAACCTAAGACTTTAGACCTGGGCTCGATCCAGGATGCTATTATCTGAAGGTCAAATCGTATTTTGCTATCATTCTGTTTCATTGTAGACACGTTCTAAAAAACCTTTTATTAGAGCGGTTAATCGTTTATTAGGCAACAGAAAGGCATCATGGCCCCAGTCAGCTTCGATTTCGCAGAAGCTTACATCAAGACCGTTTTTCTTCATGGCCTTCACTATAGCCTTGGACTGATACGTTGGATATAGCCAATCCGAGGTAAAGGAGACCACTAAGAATTTTGCCATGGCCCTGGAAAAAGCCTTAACGAGAGAGCCGGAGTCATATTGTCTCGTTAAATCGAAGTAGTCTGCAGCCTTTGTAATATAGAGGAAGGAATTGGCATCAAATCGCTCCACGAATTTCGAGCCCTGGTATCTAAGATAGCTTTCCACCTGGAAGTCCGCATCGAAGTTGAATGAGAAATCACTCCTGTCCTGGAGACGGCGCCCGAATTTGTGCCGCATGGATTCGTCAGACAAATAGGTTATATGACCGATCATGCGGGCAACGGCCAGACCCAGGTCAGGTTTCGCCCCACCATAATAGTGACCGTTGTTCCAATTGGGATCCGCCATGATGGCCTGCCTTGCCACTTCATTAAAGGCTATGGTCAGGGCGGAATGTTTTGGTGTAGTTGCCAGCGGAATGGCAGAAACGATCCTATTCGGGTATCTCAGGCACCATTCCAGGACCTGGAGCCCGCCAATGGAACCACCCACGACCGAGAGGACCCTTTCTATGTCAAGGTGGTCAATCAGCGCCTTTTGGGCTGTAACCATGTCACCGATGGTGACCACGGGGAAATCAAGGCCAAAAGGTTTGCTGGTCTCAGGATTGATGGAGCCAGGGCCGGTAGAACCCATACAACTGCCGAGTATGTTGGAACAAATAACGAAATATTTATTGGTATCGATTCCCCTGCCCGGACCTACCATAATCTCCCACCAACCAGGTTTTGCATCATCATTATTATAATAACCAGCCGCGTGGGAATCACCCGACAGGGCGTGCATAATCAGGACCGCATTGCTCCTGTCAGGATTCAGTTCCCCATAAGTTTCATAGGCGAGTGTCACCGGACCCAATGTGGAACCGTTTTCAAGGGTCATTTCCTTCGGCGGCTGGGCAAAGGTGAAGAATTTTTTCTCCACAATCCCCACCGATACGCCGGTCTTATCATGTTCTATATATTCACTCATATTTAATATAGCCGCAAAAAAGCACAGAATACACAAAAAGTAAGATTTACATACTGGAATATCAAATAGCTATGGACATCAAAAACAGGGCCGATTCACTGATTTACAAGATAAAATAATCCAGTCCATCCTGTTAATCCTGTCAAAAAATGGTTGTCTCAACGGTTACGTTTTATCCAAGGCCTGCCCAAGATCCCCGTGGATATCCTCAATCGATTCTATGCCCACGGATAGCCGGATGAGATCGGGTGTAATTTCGCCTTCTCGCTGCTGATCCTCGGAAAGTTGAGAATGGGTGGTGCTTGCAGGGTGAATAGCCAGGCTTTTTGCATCGCCCACATTTGCCAGATGAGATATGAGCTCTAAGTTGTTTATGAATGTTTCACCGGCTTTTCTACCCCCTTTAATGCCGAAAACCACCATACCTCCAAAGCCATTTTCAAATTGCTGCGATGCCGTTTTATAGGCTGGATCTTGTTCAAGCCCAGGATATCTTACCCATTTTACAGCGGGATGATCCGTCAAATACCGTGCTACCGCCATGGCATTATCGCAGTGACGCTGCATCCTGAGGGGAAGTGTTTCAATCCCCTGCAAGAACATCCAGGCGTTGTCAGGGCTTATGCAGGCACCAAGATTTCTCAGCGGCACAAGTCTCATCCGCGTAATAAATGCCAAAGGATTCAGATCTCCAAGATCATGTGCATACCGCAGCCCATGATATGATGCGTCCGGCTCATTAAAAAGACGGAATTTTCGGTCCGTCCAATCAAACTTGCCACTATCCACTACAATGCCGCCAATCCCTGTGCCGTGGCCTCCCAACCATTTGGTCAGGGAATGTATGATAACATCCGCACCATGTTCCAGAGGTCTGAATAGATATGGCGTGGTAAATGTGGAATCAACCACCAAGGGGATATGATGTTTGTGCGCTATCTTTGAAATGGCCCTTATGTTTGCCACATCGAGCACGGGGTTGCCAATGACCTCGGTAAACAACATTCTGGTGTGTTCATTGATCACTTTCTCGAAGTTATCCGGATAGAGCGGGTTTTCGAATTTTGTCTTGATGCCAAGTTCAGGCAGAATAGAATCAAACATGGTATAGGTGCCGCCATATAGACTATTAGCTGATACCACTTCGTCGCCGTGGCCGCATATATTTATCACAGCATAGAAAGTGGCCGCTGTCCCCGATGCAAGGGCAAGTGCTGCGGCGCCACCCTCAAGGGCGGCCATCCTCTCTTCGAGCACTCCGTGAGTAGGATTCATCATGCGTGTGTACATATTCCCCGGTTCTTTAAGCGCAAACAGATCTGCAGCATGCGTGGTACTTTTGAAAACATATGAACTTGTCCTGTAGAGTGGAATGCCTCTTGAATTTGTTTCATCAATCTCTGCACCTGCATGTAAGGCCAGTGTGTTGAATCCGTACTTGTTGTTTGGCATGAGTTATTCTCCTATGTAACGAGATCAAAGTATTGGGGAAAAGCAATCGCATGATTTGCAGATTTTGATCTTCTCCCTCCAGTCTTTATGAACAGCACCCTGGCAAATGGTGCCGTTAATGAACCAGCACAGGTCGCCCACCTGGAACTCCCATGCCGGACACTGGGTCTTCAGTTCAAAAGGGCACTTTTTCTTGACCCAACAGGGCTCTTGATCATCAGGGCTTGCATTGATCCTCGAGAGCAAAAAATAGATCTGCCTCTCCGCATGAACCGGGATGGACCGCCATCCCTGCTCGTAACTATGAATGGCCTTAACCGAAGTCCCAAGCAGTTGCGCCATCTGCTTCTGCGTCTTGTTCAGCCTCTTTCGTATGGCCACAAATTCCTTTCTATCCACTGTCTCCTCCAAAAAATATTCAAAACGCTTGACCTAACTCCCGCAGTGTGGCATAAAAAATAACACATAGTGGTACTTATGTCAACAAATAATTTGTTAAAAAAGTGCTTGACTATGCCTCACTATGTGGTATATTTTCTATCACAGTGTGGCATAACCGTCAACGAAATATTTCGAACTGTTCGATTATACATCTATTTTTTTGCCACAGAGGCTCAGAGACACAGAGAGAGACAGGTATGACAGACCATCCTGATGATAGAAATATCCTGGACGAGATCCGGACCATTAAGAAGAGATTGAAACATAGGCTTCTTATCCTCACACACCATTATCAGCGTAGCGAGATCGTGGATCTCGGCGATTTCAGGGGGGACTCATTTGGGCTTTCTCAGAAAGCTGCGGCTGACAAAGCCGCGCAATTCATCGTTTTCTGCGGTGTCCATTTCATGGCCGAAAGTGCGACGATTCTTTGCCAGCCGCACCAAAGCGTTCAGATACCTGTCCTGGAGGCTGGATGCTGGATGGCGGACATGGCAGATACCCAAGCCGTAAAAAGGGCGTGGGAAGACGTTGCAACCATCGTTGATGAAGGATCTGTGATGCCCATTGTATATATGAATTCGGATGCTGAGCTAAAGGCGTTTTGCGGCAGACAAGGTGGTACTGTTTGTACTTCATCCAACTCCCCTGCAGCGTTTCGCTGGGCTCTTAGTCAACGAGAGAAGATATTCTTTTTTCCGGATGAACACCTGGGCCGCAACACGGGGAATCAGATGGGGATCCACCCCGATGAGATGATTGTATGGAATCCGGAAGAACCACTCGGGGGCAACACTGCTGAGAGTATCAAAAGGGCCAAGGTGATTTTGTGGGAGGGATACTGCCTGGTTCATACACGATTTCGTGAGGACCTCGTCATGAAAATGAGGAAGCGGTTCCCCGAGGCAAGGGTCGTGGTCCACCCGGAGTGTACCGAGGAGGTAGTAGCCCTGGCCGATGCGGTGGGTTCCACCAGCTTTATTGTTAAGTACGTTGAAAACGCACCCCCTGACACAACCATTATCGTGGGGACAGAAATCAATCTAATTAACCGGCTCGCACTGGAATTCCCCGACAAAAAAGTCTTAGACCTCCACTATTCCTTATGCCCTAATATGTTCAAGATCAGCCCGGATAATCTTTTGACGACCCTCGAGCATATCGGCCAGGTCAACAGGGTTGAGGTACCAGAGGATATAAGAACCGATGCGCGGGTGGCCCTTGATCGCATGTTGGATTTGGCACCATAAAGGAGCTTTGAAAAAACAGAAAAGGATGAAAAAAGATGGCAAGAATAGGTGCAGGATTTTTGGATACGAACGATGTTTTTCCTGACTTTGAGTTGCAACTGGTATCTGGAGAAACGCTCAAGCTTCCTGAGGGAACCGGAGAAGGTTACGGAGTAGTTCTGTTTTATCGTGGGCATTGGTGACCTTTTTGCACCCAGCAGTTGGCTGACTTCCAATCCTTGATAAAGGAGTTCGAGGCCGAGGAGATCTCGATCATTGCGGGTTCTGTCGATTCAGCGGAAAAGGCAGGTGAAACAGCTCAAAAAAACGGAATTACATTCCCCGTTGCTTATGGCATGAACGCAGAGGAAACATCCAGGATAACCGGGGCTTATTA
>Ga0222695_1000738_pt1 | contig 15771 bp, 9 predicted proteins | sample AntAcemetage1398_FD_179834 | JGI IMG/M metagenome (GOLD analysis project Ga0222695, IMG submission 179834) | Saline water microbial communities from Ace Lake, Antarctica - #1398 | ecosystem: Environmental > Aquatic > Non-marine Saline and Alkaline > Saline | place: Antarctica: Ace Lake...
CATCGAACATCGAACGTCCAACATCGAATTTTGAATAATGTATTCTGCCATTTTATAAACTGACGGAACGACCCGCCCGCCTCGCCTGAGCGAGACAACAAAAAAACGAAGAGAATTGAGTATGTCTCGCGATGGCGGGCAGGAGCGATTTCATTATTCAATGTTTACCCCCCTTCGGCGGCGCCAGAGGCGACCAAGGTTCGATGTTCAAAAATCGCTTTACGGTGCTATAACCTAAAAACAACTTGTTAATCATATCAAAATGTTATGGTTTTAGTTATTTGAAAGGGCGAATAAATCTTACTTTTTACGAATTCATCATATCTTTACTTGTTTTTTCTGTTCTGTGCTCCTTTTTTTTCTATTTTGGCCCAGGAATCACGCAGAGTTACTGTTTGATTAAATACCAGATTTGCATCAGAGGAATCCCTGGAATCCACGCAGAAATAACCAAGCCTTTCAAACTGGTATCTGCTGCCCGGCAATGCCCCTGCCAGACTGGGTTCAACTCTGCAAGAGGTAAGAATTGTCAATGAATTGGGATTCAAACATTCAGTAAAGTCAGGGCCATCTTTTGCGCCCACAGGATTTGGCTCTAAAAAAAGGCGGTCGTAAAGCCGTACTTGTGCGTTAACAGAATGAGAAGCAGGGACCCAGTGAAGAGTTCCCCTTACCTTGCGCTTGTCCTCTGAATAACCGCCTCGCGTTGCAGGATCATATGTACAGTGTACTTCAATTACTTTATCTGTTTGTTGATCCTTTTTTACTGAAACACATTTTATATAATAAGCATATCGCAGCCGCACTTCCCGGCCAGGAGCTAGACGGAAGAATTTTTTAGGCGGATCTTCACGAAAATCATCCTGTTCAATGTAAAGCACGCGTGAAAATGGAACCTTTCGTGACCCCATTTTTTCATTTTCAGGATGATAAGGAGCATCCAGCTCTTCCATACTGTCTTCAGGATAATTGTCAATAACAACCTTAAGCGGATGAAGAACACCCATGACGCGCGGAGAAACTTCATTTAAATGTTCTCTTACGCAATACTCAAGCAGAGCCATATCAACAGTACTGTCTCTTTTTGCCACTCCAATTCGTTCGCTGAAATTTCGTATTGCTTCAGGAGGATAGCCTCGTCTTTGCATGCCTGATATTGTAGGCATGCGCGGGTCATCCCACCCGTTTACATGTCCCTGTTCAACCAGTTTTATAAGCTTTCGTTTGCTCAATACAGTATAGCTTAGATTTAGTCTGGCAAATTCGATCTGCTGGGGATGGCAATCTACATCTAATGCGTCAAGTATCCAGTCATAAAGGGGACGGTTATTTTCGAATTCCAGAGTACAGATTGAATGTGTGATTCCTTCAATTGAATCGGAAAGGCAGTGAGCATAATCGTACATGGGATAAATGCACCATCTGTCGTCGGTCCTGTGGTGTGTCATCTTACGGATGCGGTAGATTACAGGATCACGCATATTCAGATTCGGGGATGACATATCGATTTTTGCCCTTAGCACGTGAGTTCCGTCTTTAAATTCACCTGCGCGCATACGTTCGAATAAATCCATATTTTCTTCAATCAAACGGGATCGATACGGACTTTCCATGCCGGGCTCGGTTAATGTGCCGCGATACTGACGTATTTCCTCACCGGACAAGCTGCAAACATAGGCTTTGCCTTTTTTAATCAGATCAACAGCATACTGGTATAATCTCTCAAAATAATCTGATGTATAATAGAGATGGTTGCCCCAGTCAAAACCAAGCCACCTGACATTTGACTTAATTGATTCAACATATTCAACATTCTCTTTGCCTGGATTTGTATCATCGAATCGCATATTACAGATACCTCTGTATTCAGCGGCGATACCAAAATTCAGACAGATGGATTTGGCGTGTCCAATATGAAGATAACCATTGGGTTCAGGAGGAAAACGGGTTGCAACCCTGCCGTTGTTTTTGTTTTGCTTTAAATCTTCCTCAATAATATTGCGGATAAAATTTGACGGAGAAGCTGGTTTGTCTGCGTTTTTTTTCATTAAATATTCCCTGAGTCTTTTATAATTTATTGTAAACTGTAAAATTGATTTTTTAGCACAAATAATATATAAGTGTAAATATTTTTTCCGTTAAAGAATGATGAACTCGTAAAAAGTAAGATTTGTTCGCTCTATGCGCATTTTTGGGATTCATATTGATCCCGGCTAAATTGCAAGAACTCGGGCTAACGCCCTCAAACAGCTTGCAATTTTTAACGCCAGGCTCAATCCGACCGGCCAAAAACTGATTATTTTCCTTACCGGGAAGCTTTAGCTTCAATCTTTTTCCAAAACTGCTCAATGTCGCTTACAAATGACTTTTTACGAGGCCATCAAATTTACTTGAGTGTAATCTTTTTGAGTTTTTTTTCTAAGTTCACAATAAGTTGGACCTTTGCGGTTAGCCATTAGCGGTTAGCCGCATCCGTTCCAACAAACATCGCTGAAGGTTGCGGAAGAGATAGTGAGAAAGAACTATCCAGGTTTATGAGCATCGCTGCCGGATCTGCAAGCGAGGTGGAATATCAGCTACTTCTATCTTGCGATCTCAATTATATACAGGATGAAACATATAGAGAACTTAATCAACAGGTCAATGAGATAAAGAGGATGTTGAACGGTTTTATCAAGAAGCTAACTGCTAATGGCTAAAAGCTAAATGCCCAGATGAATACAATCCACGTAAAGTTTATGAAAATGGCCTTAAATGAGGCTGTAAAAGCGCGACAAAAAGATGAGGTTCCTGTTGGCGCGCTTCTTGTTGCAGAATCCGGTAAAATTCTTGCGTCTTCATACAACCAGACAATAAGCCTTAACGATCCAACAGCGCATGCGGAAATACTTGCAATACGCATGGCAGCTAAAGAAATTCAAAATTATAGATTGTTAAAAACAACCTTGTATGTTACTATCGAACCTTGTATTATGTGTATGGGCGCAATCATTCATGCAAGGATATCAAGGGTTGTTTTTGGCGCAAACGATCCAAAATGGGGAGCCGCAGGCTCTCTGTATAATATGGCAGAGGACATAAGATTAAATCACAGGCCTGAAATAATCTGCAATATATGTAAAGATGAATGCAGAAACATAATTCAGGCTTTTTTTCGTGAAAAACGAAACTTAGTAGAGTAAAAAAAGGAGTAAGCCGTGGCGAATATTGTTGTTGTTGGTACTCAGTGGGGAGATGAAGGCAAGGGCAAAATCGTGGATCTGCTTGCGGAATTTGCAGATATTGTAGTCAGATTTCAGGGAGGAAATAATGCCGGCCATACAATGGTTGTAAACGGCCAGCAGTTTATAAGCCATTTGATTCCATCGGGTATCTTGCAGAAAAAAATCTGTCTTGTTGGAAACGGAATGGTAATAGACCCTGCAGTGATTATAGAAGAAATTGATTATTTAAAAAGCAAGGGCATTAAGGTTGAGCAGGACAACCTTATGATAAGCGAAAAAGCTCATATTATCATGCCCTATCACAAGGAAATAGATCATGCCCGTGAAAGGTTTAAGGGAGATAAGAAAATTGGAACAACAGGACGCGGCATAGGTCCTGCGTATGAGGACAAGGCAACCCGCAGGGGAATCAGATTTGTTGATTTTATTGAATGGAAAGTTTTTACAGAAAAAGTAAAAACCATACTGGAAGAAAAGAATTTTTACCTTAAAGAATATCTTTCCTCTGAGCCGTTAATTTTTGATGAAATAATAAATGAATATTCTGAATACGCTAAGCGTCTTACGCCATTTGTCACAAATATTTCTCTTGTAATCAGCAAGGCAATAAAGCAGGGAAAGCAACTGCTTTTTGAGGGAGCACAGGGAACTCATTTGGATATTGATCACGGCACTTATCCTTATGTTACATCCTCTAATACAGTTGCCGGAAATGCCTGCGGCGGTTCGGGTGTCGGCCCAAGAGAAATCACAGGAGTAGTAGGAATCGTAAAAGCTTATACTACAAGAGTTGGCGAAGGCCCCTTCCCTTCAGAACTTTTTGATAACACCGGAAATAAAATTCAGAAAAAAGGAGCGGAGTTTGGCGCTACAACCGGAAGAAAGCGAAGGTGCGGATGGCTCGATACCGTAGTATTGCGAAATTCTGTGCGTTTAAACAGTCTTTCAGGTCTGGCTATAACCAAACTGGATGTATTAGGAGGACTGGAATCGCTTAAAATATGCACAGGCTATGAATATGATGGAAAAATTATTCATGATTTCCCTGCAAGTTTAAATGTTCTTTCTGCATGTAAACCTGTATATGAAACATTACCTGGATGGTCTGAAAATATTTCTAATATTCGAAAAATTGAAGATTTACCCCAAAATGCAAAAAATTATCTCCATCGAATTGAAGAACTGGCCGAAACCAGAATACAAATAGTGTCTGTTGGCCCTGGAAGAAATGAAACAATGGTTATAAGCAATCCTTTTGAATAAAAATGTATCATCTCCAATCTACCCTCTTTTCAAACCAGATTGGGGAAAAATCTTTCTTATTAATTAACATGTTAAAGTTATTAAAATAATTATTTTTTAATGTCGGGACGTGGCTCAGCCTGGTAGAGCACAGCGTTCGGGACGCTGGGGTCGCTGGTTCAAATCCAGTCGTCCCGACCATAAAATAATCAAAACAGTTGACTTGATGAAGAAGGTAATAGCTTTGGCAGAAGGAACAGTAAAGTGGTTCAGCAATAAAAAAGGATTTTTTCGTTCCCCATTCTTCCATTAATATGCAGGGATTTAAAACTCTGGAAAAAGGTGAAAGAGTAAGCTTCGACGTTGAGGAAAGTGATCGTGGCCCTGAGGCTAAAAACGTCACCAAACTGTAACCTGCTTTAGCATCTCATCGATTCAACATGAGATGCTCCCCTCATGATGAACTCGTAAAAAGATAGGAGCCTGTCCGAGAATTCTGATCCTCCGGTTATCGCAAGAGTTATAATTAAATTAAAACCAGAAAAAACCCATGTATAACAAATCGTAAACAAAGAACCGGCCATAATAAAAACAGCAATTGTGCTAAAGATCGTAATCTTTTATTTTATCCTGAAAAACCTGGTCTTTAGGGCCAGGTCAGAGTTATCCGGTTTTGCCTGGAGAAATGCTGCAAGAGTTTAAAGTGAACTAAAGTTAAGAAATTCTGTCAATTATATAAAATAAGCGGAGCGGAGCGACTCCATAACTTTAGGCACTTTTAACTTGTACCGCTTTAAGCAAAACAGCCCCTTTTAGGGGCAAACCAAAGCCGGGCTCTCTGGACCCTGATTTTTAATACATTCAAACAGTTTTCTAATTTTAATTTAATCATAACTGAATACTGATTATTTAAAGTTATTCTGGTTTTAATTGCTGTAGAGCGGTATAGTGCAGCTTTTTACGATGCCATTAGTTTTCAGCTTAAAAAGGAGAAAACATTATGACTGATTTAGAATTAGATCCTGGATTACCACTTATTCAGGATGCTGACTTAAAAGATAAAATCGTTCTGGTTAGAGTAGATCACAATGTTGTAAAAAAAGGAGAGATCAGAGATCCTTATAGAATTGACGCTACCATGGGCACTCTGTATAATATTGTTGAAAGAGGTGGAAGGCCGATTCTTATGACCCATATCGGCAGAACACGAGATAAGAAAACAGGTAAAATAAAAGTCGAAAACGACACTGCTGTACAGCCTGTTGTTGAATATCTGGAACGCAAACTTCACACAAAATTTTCTGTGCCCCAATTTCCTGTTGAACCAGGCCATGGAATAAAACAAATAGACACTTCCATAAACTGGCTTATACGTGATCTTCGCAAACACCGCATAGGAGGTATTTATCTGCCAAATACCCGCTGGTTCGAAGGTGAAGAAGCAGAAGAAGATGACAAAAGAAAACGCTTTGCCGTGCAATTAGCCGGATTAGCCGATGTTTTTGTAAATGATGCTTTTGGTTCCTGGCAGCCCCACGCTTCCACCTGTGATATAACCAGATACCTGCCCGGTTTTGCAGGGTTTCTTATGCAGAAGGAAATAGCACACTTAAAGAGGGTTTTAGAGCCGAAAAGACCTTTTGTGGCAGTTGTGGCAGGCGCCAAGTACGACACCAAGATAGGCCCGCTTAACCAGATATACAAAAAGGTCGATCATCTGCTGCTTGGCGGAATTATATATAATACTTTTTTATGCGCCAAATACAATATTAGAATAGCAGGGATAAGCGACTCAGACATTAATGCTGCCAAGGTGCTTGTTAAACAGGACGAGCAGGCAAAAAAGATTGTTGAACTACCCTTTTTAGTCGAGTCTGATACTATTGATGGACGTATTAAAGGAAAGTTTCGAACTCGCAGTATAATGGATTTTAAACCTGGAAATAAATATGAATATTTTCTGGATGTTGCTCCCGAATCTTTTGATGTTCCTGAAGTTGCAAATGTTATTGGTTCGGCAAAAACCATTTTTGTTAACGCGGTTATGGGCTTTACACCACAGTTTTTTGAAGGTTCTGAAAAACTTGACAGAACTATTGATAAAAATGTACACGCCCAAAAGCTTTATGGCGGCGGTGACACCCTGCAGGAATTCAAGAATCTCAGCCCCGGCCTGTATCTTGCGGCAATGGACGATACACAGTATTTTTTCTTTACCGGCGGAGGAACAGTTCTAAAGGCTATTGAAGAAGGCACGCCCTATGGTCTTGAACCGGTAAAGGCGCTTATGAAAAATGCAGGAAAAGATCCAGCATAAATCAATACTATTGAACAATCCATATGGCCAAACCGCTTGAGTCCTGCAAAACTTTTGTTGTAACACTGCCCATGATAAAATCTTTTAATCCTGTAAGGCCTCGGCGTCCCAGCACAATTGTTCCAAAATCATTCCTTCTTGCTTCTTTGAGAATATCGTTTGCGGCAGATCTTGTACCGTTAGCCACTTTAGTTGTTATTCGATCTTCATCAATCCCGTAATCAAGCAATATCTGCCTGGCTTTTTTTATATGCGGAGCAATATGTCCTGCTTCCTTTTTTTTCCAAAATGCTTCGAGATCCGGAGCCTGCTCTAAGGCTTCCATGGGAATAAATGACCTCAGATGCCTCATGGTATGAAAAAGGGTTATCATGCAATCTGTTTTTGAAAGCATAAACCCTGCATGATCAACCGCTCTTATCGAGTTGTCAGAGCTGTCCACGCATATCAGCGCCTTTCTGTGACGAACACGGCTTTCAACTATCCACAAAGGACAGTCTTTGCAATATTCAACGAGTCTCCCTGAAACAGCGCCCATAAAAAAAGATTTATAATCGGTTCTGCCGCGCTTGGTAATAAGAATGGCATCTTTACGCTTTATTGCAGTCCAGCGATGGATATCATGAGCAACAGAAATTTCGCTTTGCCGGCAAAGAGTTTTAATCGTGTTTTCATCAAAACCCTTATTAATAAGAACTTCCCTGGCCTCGGATAAAATACAATCTGCCATTTCCTTATTCTTTTTTTTAACCGCAACAAGTTTTGCCCTGATTTTCTTGTCCATTGATTTGTCATCGGTTAAAATCGGCGGCAGTAAAGGCATAACATAGAAAAGAGAAATATCCATATCATGTTCATGGCCGTACATTAAATCAAGATAATCAAGAGATTTTAAGGAATTTTTAGATCCGTCAAGCGGTATGACTATGCTTTTTTTCAACTTCTCCATAATATTCTCCTTTATTGTACTTGACCAGGCTGTAAAGGCTGAATTAATTTAAGGGCTTGCAGGCTTATGCCCGAGTATTTATAAATATTTATATCACACTAAAAAAACCTACTTCAATTTTTAAAGATATTAACAAAAAAAGGCTCATATTGCGTCTGTAATAACCAGAAAAAATTATATTTTAAATCTAAAGTTTCCATCTCTGAAAACCTTCAAACACGCATCTACCACATCAGCATCATATAATTTACCTCTGTTAATTGAAATTTCTTCCAGGGCTTTATCAATGCCAAGCGCAGGCCTGTATGGCCGGTGAGAGGCCATGGCTTCAACAACATCCGCAACTCCTAAAATCCTGGCCGACATTATAATTTTTTCACCCGAAAGCCCGTCAGGATATCCGGAGCCATCCATTCTTTCGTGATGTTGAAGGACGATTTGAGCAACAGGCCATGGAAATTTTATTAACTTCAATATATCATAGCCGGTTTGAGGGTGATTTTTAATAAGTTCAAATTCCGGCTTGCTTAACAGACCGGGCTTGCTGAGAATCTCCGCAGGAACTGCTATCTTGCCGATATCATGAAGCGCTCCGGCCATACGGATTCCCCTTACTTTATTTCTTGGCAAGCCCATTTCTTCTGCTATGGAACTGGCCAGATCAGCTACACGGCGTTGATGACCGGCTGTGTATGGATCTCTGATTTCAACTGTCAGCGCCATAGCCTTGATAGTTCCACGCAAGGATTTACGCAACTCCCTCAGGCTGTCTTTAAGCTCATTTTCATATTTTTTGCGCAGGGTAATGTCCGTTACATGCTCAACTATACCGACAATCTCATTATCATGCCCATAAAAGGGTGTTGCCGATAAAATACAGGGGGTTGTCTTGCCATTAATACATTTCATTTCTATCTCTCTTGCCATGCATTCTTCATTATCAAGAGTTTTAGTCAAAACACACTCAGGCGTATTGCACATATCATGTAGAAATATTTCATGGCATTTCCTGCCCTTTGCTTCGTTCATGCTTAAACCGCATAGACCCAATGCTGCTTTATTGATTTTGAGCACATTAAAATTTTTATCAATTAAACAAATACCGGCGGGGGCAGTATTACCTATCTGCTCTAACTCTGAAAGGGCTAATTTGGCTTTTTCCTCCGACTGCTTTAATGGGGTAATATCTGAAAAAGATGCAATGCTCTGGTTTGTACCTGGAACCAAATCTATGGTTAAATTTATATATTTTAGATTGCCGTGACGATCAATAAATCCAAATTCATAATTTTTTGATGTTTTATCAGGATTAATGCGTCGCTGAAAATGATATTCTTTCATTTTTGCCAAATCTTTTTGCACGACAAATTCTGTAAAGTTTTTCTTTCCCTCTATCTCATCTGCTGAATAGCCTGACAGGTTTTCAAACTTTGAATTTATTAAGGATATTTTTGTATCTTCTTCAAAAATTGCCATTGCAGTCCCGGTATTTTCAAAAATGTGCCGGTATTTTTGTTCCGACTTTATAAGTTCGGCTTCTGCCTGTTTGTGCTCGGTAATATCTATACCCTGAGCGATTGTGGATATAAGAGTTGCACCATCTTTTGCATAGATATTAGCTGAATTCCAGAGCACTGTACGGATATCTCCATTCTTGCAAAGAATCGGAATTTCCACAAACTTCCATTTTTCACCGCTTGCAGCCAGGGGAAGCTTACCAAGTATATCCTCACAGTCTGCCGGAGGGATGAACATTTCGAATCCTTTATTACCTATCACTTCTTCGGCAGTATAACCAGAGAGATCCTCAAATGCTCTACTGTAACGAATAATTCTTAAATTACTATCCCAAACAATTATCGGCGTATTTGCATTATTAATAATGCCGTCAATTAAATTTTGAGACTTTTGCAATACCTTCCAAGCCTGTACGGGCTCAAGGGTTTCAAGCTGGAGTTCTTTATCGGCCTTTGCGCTTTGGCCAGTGCGTTCTTTAACACTCTCTCCCAATGCTTCATATGTCGGTTTTTCAGGCATTAGAAAATCCTCCATCAGCAAAAAGAAATTCTCCTGTTTTTTGCAGATCATCTATTCCCCTCACATCATGGGGAAACATCGGCACGTTTGTTATTGTGCGTGAGGGAAATATTGAATGTATTATTTTGATATATCCTGCCTGCTCCACCCTTTTGGATGAACAAAAATCACAATCCGTCTGCGGAATGACCATGTTGACGATAATGTTGCTGCAATGAATCTTTGCATTATCCAAAGCGCTTATCAACCGCTCCAGCTCAAGCAAAGCCATGGCCTCGGCAATAGTTACAGAAACAAATGAAGTTCTTTTGCTGTCTATAAATGCCTCCTGAATTCTTCTTACATTTTTGGACATAGCGAGCGCCTTTTCAGCTGCCCTGGCCAGCCTGACCACTCCCCTGTATTTCAATAATAATTTGAAAAACGCATTTAACCATTCCCTCACCATATCGGGAAGCTCCAAAAAACGAAGAAGATGGCCGGTAGGCGATGTGTCCAGGACAAAGATGTCAAATTTTCCTTCCTTTCTCAGGTCCATGATCTTATCCAGGGCCATGATCTCATCGAGGCCTGGAGGTGCAAGGGTAAGCAGTTCCGTCATGACTTCACGGTCAAATTTTATATCAACTCCGCCGCCAAGAAATTTGTCGAATATCTCTTCTATGTCTTTTTTATACGCATCTTTGAAATCTTCAAACAACTTATCCGCATTTATCTCCAGAGCGTATAGATTGTTGATTGTTGATTGTTGATTGTTGATTGTTGACCCTCTGACGTCCGATCTCTGACCACTGACCACTATCCCCTGTCCCCTGACCTCTGTCCCCTGATCACTATCCCCTGACCCCTGTATCGGCGTAATTTTATCCCCGATCTTTAGCTTAAAGGAATCAGAAAGGGAATGGGCAGGATCGGTAGAAAACACTAAAACTCTTTTCTCTGGATTCAGCCGAGCCAAATGAACAGCAGCGGCTGAAGCAATGGATGTTTTGCCTACTCCGCCCTTACCTCCAAAGAGGATAAATTCCAGGTTAGGATCAAGAGTTAAATATGTCTGGGTTTCCTCAATACTGACAACAGCCTCAGGGACTTCATAAGGCTTGGATATTCCCATAAGATAATTCCCTAAAGATTTCAGTTTTTCCACGCCTCGGATTTCATTGGGAAACAATGGAACTTTGATCAAACCATATTGAGAAAGACCCTCTTCGATCTCTGACAAAGACTGTCTCTGATCCTCTTGCTTTGATGCGCAAAATGCACATTCATGAGCCTCCGCCACACGGTTGACAATAATCTCCCTTACTGGAATATTGTTTTTCTTAAGAGCGCTGAGCAGCCTTTTCGTCTCAGATGTCGCCATGGGCTCAGGGATAGTTACCGGTACAAAGCGGGTTGTCTGCCCGTCCGAAAGCAGCTTTTTAACCTTCGCAATATCAGAAGTGAGTTTATCGATGAAAAGATCGCACTCATCTTTAGCATATATTCTTCCGGTAAAATGAACGGCCATGAATCGATGCTTCTGCTGCATCAAGTCCATGAACTCAATCCACTTCAGCATCTGTTCGGGAAGGCTGAGCATTCGCACAGTGTGTCCTGTCGGAGCGGTATCGACTATCAGGATATCATAGATCCCCTCTCTAAAAATATTGGCTATCTCGATAACAGCCATAACCTCATCCATACCGGGAAGTGAAAGATTAAAAAATTCGGTAATGTCCTGCCGGTCAAAGTATGTTCCCCTGTCTGCAAGTTTCTTGATTACAGCCTCATTTTTTCGTTTAAACTCAGACCCTAACTTGACCGCATCCAACTCGCGAGCAAAAAGATTAGTAATGTCCGTTGTCTGTTGTCCGTTGTCCGTTGCTACTGGCCACTGATCCCTGACCACTGATCCCTGACCACTGATCCCTGCCTGCCCGCCATCGCTCTCGCTCAGGCGAGGCGGGCGGGACCTCTGACCTCCGACCTCCGTCACTTCGTCCCCTAACTCTATTCCAAGGCTGTCTCCTAAAGAATGTGCGGGATCGGCAGATATAACCAATATCTTCTTTTCGTTGCAATATGATTGGGCCAGATGAACTGCCGCAGACGCAGCCATGGTAGTCTTGCCCACTCCTCCCTTTCCGCCAAAAAGGATCAATCGCAGATCTTTGTTTTGAAAATATTCAGGCACCTTATTAGTCATTGGTTCCTCGTTGCTGGTTGGTCATTAGTCATTAGGTAATTATTCAGGGGGTACACTGCTAACTCAAAGAATTTATTCACCGCAAAGCCGCAAAGCCGCAAAGAAAATTTTATTTTTAGTTGATCAAAGTTAGCGTGATCTGCCCGAAGGGCTTGGGTTTATTTATTTTCGCCCCCTGCCCGCCATCGCGAGCTCAGGCAAGGCAGGCGGGTCTCAGCGAAAATAAATAAGATGAAACCCTCTGCGTACTCTGCGCCTCTAATGAGCGGAGCGAATGGGCGGTAATATAATATCCTCTGAATAGATACGTCATTGGTCATTGGTCGCTGTTCACTGACCACTGACCACTGTCAACTGTTCACTATTCACTGGACTTTCGACAATCTTATCTCCAGCAAATTATTTCTTAAGTGTATCCGGTGGTTATGGAAATCGGCAGTAGCAGGAAGTCTAAATGTTTCCGTCCATGCAGCCCCTGTTTTGTCAGATTTCACTACAAGTTCGGTTCCTTGAACCTCTATACTTAAATCGGATTTCTCTACCTTTTTTACTTCCATAATTACCTGCATGTAAGAACCTTCGTCAAATATATCCAGAAGACGTTCATTCTTATTTTCCCATTCCTCAAGTTCCCCTAAGAGCCACCAGCTGAACAGAACGTTCTCTCCGGTATTCGGGTCTGTTTTTGATCTTTCAAAAGAGAGAATTGGACACCCGGCAACCTTTTCTGCAATGGGATTTATAGTCTCCCTGATGTTCAGAAGAACGTGCATGTGGTTTGGGGCATTGATGATTTCAGCCAACCTGTCGATTCTGGCATGACGGTTTTCCCAGAGAAACCACAGAATATCCCGGCCATCAGAATCCAGTTGAACGGCTATGCTTTCAATCAAGTCAGCATCAATCTTTAATAAGGTGAGCTGATAGATTCTTTTTTTCCAGGTTTGCAAATCATTAATAACAAACCATATTGTGCCTCCTGTTGAACCATCAACTGCGTTATAAACAACTCCCAAAGCTTCCCTTTCTCTCATAACGTAGTAAAGCTTTTTTGATGCTATATTGCAAATTCGACTGAGTGATATCTCCAAAATAATTTTTTGTAACTGGTAGAGGATAAGCCTTTGGTTGGTCAAAAATATCTCGGCAACTTTCCAGCCAGAGCGTGAACGATGTTTAATACCCCCCTGTCCTTTTAAAATAATCCGTTCATCCGCATGAAGTTCGGGCATGCTTTTTTTTAATGGGGGCATGCTGCTTTTTGGGAATTTTATTCGCATGTTCTCCTTCGTCGAACAGTTTGGTCATTGGTCATTAGTGATTAGTGATTACTCACCGCAGAGGCGCAGAGGACGCTGAGTTGTCTTGTTTTTTGTTTTCCCCTGAGAGGGGGGAAAACAAGTTGTTTACAATTCGCACTATACCATCCCGCATAACAGGCACATTGAAATTCAGGAGTAACCCTAACTTAAGACCTGATAATTTTAAATACGTGAGAAGCTGCGCCTTATGAATTTCCTCAATTTTCTTACATGATTTCAATTCAAGTATAATTGCCTTTTCAACAACTAAATCGAGCCTGTAACCACAATCCAGTTTTTTTGCTTTAGTTATTTGTGATTACTCACCGCAGAGGCGCAGAGGACGCTGAGTTGTCTTGTTTTTTACTACTTAACTGATTAATTTCCATTGTGATCCTACAAGCTGAAAGGTTGCCAAGTGTAAGGCTTTTTCCTTTCTGTCCTCTCAACAGAAAGGAAAAAATATGTTCTCTCTGCGTGCTCTGCGCCTCTGCGGTGACCTATTGCGATTTTATTCCGCTGCTCATGTGGCTCCTTTTCCATCCACTGACCACTAATCACTAATCACTGCCCACTAATCACTGCCCACTAACCACTGTCCACTATCCCCTACCCACTACACTTTCTCCAATAACTTCTTCAGCTCTTTAGTCCTGTTTTCAATAACACTGCTTTCACCTTCGGCAAGGGCTGCTTTTAATTTCAATATTGCAGCATCTATCTGCTGCAAAAAGGAAATCGACAGTTTCCCTTTTTTCTCCTCCATGACTAATTCGGCTGCTCTGATCATGCTGTCGGCCTGAATATTAATCTCCACTTCTGAGCGTCTTTCCATATCTTTTTCAGCAAAGGCTTCAGCTTCTTTCACCGCTTCTTCAACCTGCTCATCGGTCAAGAGGTATGAAGCGTCAATCTTTATGCCGGTCTGTACTTCTGTGTATAGCTCCTGGGCAGAAACTTTAACTATTCCATTAACATCGATCTCAAAGGTAACCTCCACCTGTGCCTTTCCCCTGGGCAGGGATGGAATGTCGGTCAACTGAAATTGTCCCAGACTGATATTATCTGCTGCCACCTCCCGTTCACCCTGAAGGACATGGAAGTCCATCGCGGTCTGATTGTCCTCGGCGTTAGTGAAAATCTGCCCGGCAGATGTGGGGATAGTAGAATTGCGAGGAATGATCTTTGCAAAAAGGCCACCCTCTGTCTCAATCCCTAAAGAAAGAGGCGTTACATCTACAAGCACCACATTATTAATTTCCCCTGTTAAAACACCTGCCTGAATAGCAGCCCCAATAGCCACCACCTCATCGGGATTAATTTTAATGTAGGGTTTTTTATGAAAGGTTTTTTCCGCCAGATTCCGAATAGACGGCATTCGGGTAGAGCCGCCTACCAGCACCACCCGGTCAATACTTTTCGCAGAAAGTCCGGCATCTGATAAAGCCTGCTGTGTTGGGCCTAAAAGTTTTTCGCTTAAGTCGGCAGTTATATCTTCGAATGTTTCTCTATCAATCGAAGCATCCAGGTCTTTAAAACGATTCCCATCTGTTTTGATAAAATTAAGGGGAATTTTAGCAGTCTGGCTGTAAGAAAGTTCTCTCTTGGCCTTTTCGCCGGCCTCTTTCAGACGCTGGAGTGCGCCCGCGTCAGATTTTATATCGACTCGATCTTTACTGAAAAACTTCTCAGTCAGGTAATCGACAAGTCTTTCATCCCAGTCATCACCACCAAGTTTAGTATTGCCATTGACTGCTTTGACATGAAAGAAACCATCTCCAAGCTCCAGGATGGAAACATCAAATGTTCCTCCACCCAGATCCCATACAAGAATTGTCTGGATTTCTTCGCGATCCAGACCATAGGCAAGAGAGGCTGCTGTAGGCTCGTTAATTATTCTCATTACATCAAAGCCAGCCATAATTCCGGCCTCTTTGGTTGCCTGCCGCTGTCCATCATTGAAATATGCCGGAACCGTAATAACCGCTTGTTTTACCTCTTCTCCAAGATATTTTTCAGCGTCTGATTTTATCTTGCGCAAAATAAAGGAAGATATCTCCTGAGGGGAATAGCTTCTGCCATTTAGGGAGACTCTGTAGTCACTGCCCATATGCCTCTTAATGGACATGACTGTCTTTTCGGTATTGGCTGCAGCCTGGCTTCTGGCCACCGAGCCGACCAGTTTATGCCCCTGGTTTGTTTCCGCAAAAACAGAGGGGGTCAGATTTTCGCCTTCAGCGTTTTTAATCACCCTGGCCCGTCCATCCTCTATAAAAGCTGCCACAGAGTAAGTAGTGCCAAGATCTATTCCGATTGCTTTGGTCATGTTCTCCTTCGTCGAACATTTTAGTCATTGGTCATTAGTCACTTGTCATTGGTGATTAGTTATTACTCACCGCAGAGGCGCAGAGGACGCTGAGTTGTCTTGTTTTTTGTTTTCCCCTGAGAGGGGGGAAAACAAAAGGAAAAAAATATGTTCTCTCTGCGTGCTCTGCGCCTCTGCGGTGAACTAT
>Ga0222695_1000743_pt1 | contig 15661 bp, 14 predicted proteins | sample AntAcemetage1398_FD_179834 | JGI IMG/M metagenome (GOLD analysis project Ga0222695, IMG submission 179834) | Saline water microbial communities from Ace Lake, Antarctica - #1398 | ecosystem: Environmental > Aquatic > Non-marine Saline and Alkaline > Saline | place: Antarctica: Ace Lake...
AACCCCGTAAGACCTTAAAAAAGAAGGGGTTAGCAGAATAGGATCTCTGAGATTCAAATAAAAAAGAAATTGCTTTTAAAATGAGGTTTTGATAATCTGAGATGTTTGAGTTTTGAAATTAGCTCGCTATAAGTTTAACAGATTAAATAATTCAGTCAAAAATATCAACCAAATGGTTGGAAAACGAGTTCTTCCGAATGGAATTCAAAAACATCACTCATTTCTTCATCAGTATTTTCAGTAATATAAACAACGCCTGTCAGTTCACCGTTAAGGTAACCTCCTCCTCCACTAGATACTTTCCAAACCGCACCTGAATCGCCTTTTCCCAGGGTTATCTTGCAGGGATTCAGCTCCGTACATTCTTGCTTTGGAAATTCTGACAACGAGAAGGTAAAGACAACAGTATTAGTTATGATTCCTGAATCTTTTGTTTCAAATATAACTTCAATTGTACTTTTTGTTCTGTTTACATATTGAGGGAGATCAAAAATATGCTTTGTTCCACCTTCATTTATGATCAGCTCCCCTTCAACAAAAAAAGGAGGCATTCCTGAATCGGCATAGGAATAAGTCACTGTGGAAACACATTCTCCATCGTAATCAACGTTCATACCTTCAGCATTGGCAGAACATTCATTACTGTAGGTCTTTTCATCACAACCGCAGACGGGAGCATACATCTCAGCACAACCAACAGGCATTTCCTCACAGTCACCATAACCATCACAGTCACCAGTGCTTTTCTGACAGAAATCCTTGACACCACATTCACCATTTTCCTGACACATTCCGAATGTATCAAAGTCCGGAACCTCAGAATCCTCATCCGGAATAACATCTTGAGTTTCGTCTGTTGTTTCATCAGCAGTCTCATCAGTTACTTCGTCCTGAACCTCATTATCGGTCAATTCGTCCTGAGTTTCATTGTCTGTAACAGTATCAGGTTGAGAAGTGTCATTTTCTTCCTGGTCGTTAACTGATTCATCCGTTGCTGAATCACTCTGCACATCATCAGTCACAACAATGTCATTGTCTGTGTTTCCTTCATTGTCTGAAGTAACGATCTTTTTTGACTCGGAACATGAAAATGCAAAGATCATGAAAACCATTAAAAAAACTATTCTTTTCATTACAACCTCCTCCAATTATTTTGGTTTGCTCCTATTTAGTATATCCAGCAGAGATATTTATCAAATTAAAATATATTACCTCCTTTTTTGACATAACATAGTCGACTCCATATAATCCCCTCACTGTTTGTTTAAATGAGGTTTGATGATGCTTTTAAAAGGTAAAGAGCTCGCTGGAAAAATAGTTAGTAAAATTCAAGAAGAAAACATTCCTGAGCTTACTCTTGCAGTGTTTCATCCGGTTGGTGACGGTGCTGCGGAAAGCTATCTTAAAATGAAGGAAAGATGGCTTAAAAAGATAAATGCAAAGATAAGGATCTATCCTGTTTCTCAGAGCACTCCGCTAATAAAATTCTATGAACAGCTTGACGAAGTGAATAACGACCCGACAGTTCACGGAATTATGGTTGAGCTTCCGCTTCCCATTGATGTTAACTTCTGGAATCTTCACACAAAGATACATCCACTTAAAGATGTTGACGGGATAACTTTCAGAAATCAGGGTGAATTTTTTGCCACTATTACTGAAAGGATCGTTCCCTGCACTTCAGTGGCATCCGTAAGACTTCTTGAACATTACGACATTCCTATTGTGGGAAAACATGCTCTGGTTATTGGCAGAAGCAACATTGTGGGTCTTCCACTTTTTAAACTTTTTCTTAATAGAAATGCGACTCCTACAATTGCGCACAGACATACTGACAACCTGAGAGAACTCATCCAAACATCTGATATCGTTGCGATTTCAGCTGGAAAGATGGGACTTGTGAACTCAGCTGACATAAAAGATGGTGCTACAGTTATTGATATCGGCATCAACGTTCTTGAAAATGGGAAAATTACAGGAGACATGATAATTGCGGATGAAAATGAAAAAGAACGCATTAACTACTCTCCAGTTCCCGGAGGAGTCGGAGTTGTTACAAACGCCGTTATGCTTGAAAACCTTGTAAAATGCTATAAGTTTCAAAACGGTCTTATCAAAGAGTTTTAATGGCACAGCTTAAAAAAATTCTCAACGATTCTAGAAACACTTTTTTCAAACTGCTTATCAACTGGACCGCTATTGCCGGAAGATCAAACAGGGAAATCATGAAACCGAACAGGATCACTAAACAGATCCTATACGTTGCGGTTCCTAACAATATGGCCCTGAGAATTGTAAGACGTCTTGAACCCGAGATTCTTAAAAATGTTCAAGCATTTTCAGGGAAAACTTCAGTCAAAGAAATACGGTTTTTTTCAGATCCATCCAAATTCCCGGATGTTGCGAAAAAAACTCGAAAAACTATTTACAAACCTACCGTACTTGACAATAACGATGTTGAATTTAGAAGCTCACAACTTAAAGAGATCGGCATTGACAGCTCCCTTTCACGAACAATGGCTGAGATCGATCTCATTCTCAAAAAACAGAAAGAAAATAAATGATCTTTAATCGTGACATTATCCTTGAAAATGTAATAAATGCTCCCCTTTCTGCGTTCAAAATCTTCCTTTTGCTGAAAGAAAATATAGTTGCTCAAAAGATAGTTAACTCCGAGTGGGCACTTTATGATTATCTTGAAAAACTTGCTCCTTCAAACAACGTTGACACTTTAATTATTTCGGGAACAGTACACCCGAAGATAAGTAATATAAAACTATTCATGGACGGGAGACTCCTCAAGTATCTTGCCTTGATCCGTCAGGATATTGAAAAGATCCCGGAAGAGATCACCCTTTTTTACAAGAACGGTTCAAAAATATCATCAGTTTCTTCACCCTTCTTTCGTTTTAACGAACCTGAGGCAAAAGAACCGGAAGATAATAATACTGCTGTTCTTTTTTCTTCAGAATCTGACTCTGTTTTTGTTGCTGAGTGCATTAAACTGCTTGAAGACGCAGGATTTTCATACTCGCAGTCAAAAGTACTATCGCAACCTGAAAAAAGAAATATCGTCTCAACTTCAGGAAACTGGCTAAATGAATTAGAGGATATCACAACTGGAATCGTCTTTTTTGATATGCCTCCTTCTAATATTGTAAAACTCCAGGAACTTACAAATAAAGAAATCCTTACAAGAAATGATCTTATAATCTCGATCTTTGATAAAAGGGCTGATGGATCAAGTGGAAAGCTCAAATATGCCAGCGCACTTATCCGCAAAGAAAAGAACCTCAAGCGTAAACGTGCACAAGGTCTGAGCAGACTAACTGGCGGAATAGGTCTCAAAGGTCCTGGAGAAACAAAGGGAGAAGAGAGAAAGCGGATCTTGAAAAATAAAGAAAAAACAGTCCGCAAAATGCTCTTAAAAGAGTTTAACCGCCTCTCTTCACAGAAAGAATTCAGAGAAAAGAAAAATCTCAAGACTGTTGCTATAACCGGATATACTAATGCCGGCAAATCAACTCTTTTTAATGCGCTTTTAAACAGAAAAGTAGTTGTTGAAAGTGACACTTGCTTCAGTTCGATCGACCCTAAGATCAGAAAAGCTGACATTTTAGGCAAAAAGGTGCTGCTTATTGACACAGTCGGTTTTGTAACGGACATGTCAAAAGATATAACCGATGCATTCAGGGCAACGTTTTCACTCATTTCCAGCTCACTCGTGCTTCATATTGTTGACACATCATCAAATGGATGGCGTGAAAAAAAAGAGTATATTGAAAAGCTCCTTCTTGAAAACGGAGTTGATACTGAAAGTATTGTAACCCTTTACTCAAAAAGCGATACGATGAAAATCAAACACCCTGTAAAAAAAGGTTTCTACTACAGCGCTTTTAATGTTTCTGACATAAGAAAGATCAAGAATCTCCTTGTCGGCATACTCTTTGATGACAACACTTTAAAGGTTTCAAAAATTGACACAGTTGGTTAACTGTGTTAGAATTCCACGTTCTTTTAACAATGGAGGTTTTCATGAACATCAACTTTGCTTTCAGAGGATTTGACGAAAACAGTGACGGTCTTAAAGATTATGCATCAAAAAGGTTAAACAAAGTTACCAAACTGGTTTCCGCAAACACATATATAGAAGTTGTGTTTCAAAAAGATAAGAACAATAAGTTTACTGAGATCAAGCTGAACCACGATGGTGATGACTATGTCGCAACTGATACTAATGAAAAAGATTTTAGTACATCAATTGATCTTTGCGTAGACAAAATAGCAAAACAGATTCTTAAAACCAAAGACAGAAAGGTTCACGCCAGAAGAGCATAACCGCTTACGTTAAAGCGGGCGGGTAGCTCAGTTGGATAGAGCGTTGGCCTCCGAAGCCAAAGGTCGTGGGTTCGAATCCCGTCTCGCCTGCCACTTTATGACATGAAAAAAATTTTGTTTCTAACATTTCTCTTTCTAGCTTTAACACTATCTGGTGATATCTTTCCTTCAGATCATAATGAACAGAAGAACGCATTTAAACTTATTGACTATCATTACAAATCCCCTCTTGTTCCAAGAATATTCATGAAAAAAATGCCTCTGGAAATAAAGAAACTTGAAGGTAGAGAAAGAGTCGCACTTTTTATTCAGACCGTCCTTCCTCTTGTTCTGCTTGAAAATGAAAAGATCCTTGCCGAAAGAGAAGATATCCTGGAAATCGCTAACAAAGAGCCCTGGGCTGTTAAAGACATGGCGCTTATCAAAGAAAAAGCTTACAAATATCGCATCATTAAAAAAGACGATAACCCGGCTGATTTTGATGAGAAAAAAAGAGAAAAGGTCAGGCTGATGTTCAATCACAAGGTTCGTGCCATTCCCCCACCAGTTGCACTTGGTCAGGCAGCTCTTGAATCCGGTTGGGGTACTAGCAGATTTGTAAAACTCGGAAACAACATTTTTGGACATGTAAGTCACGACACGTCAAAAGGTATCAAGCCACTCAATTGGAGTGGAAAGAAAAGACATATCAAGATATTTGACTCACTTGGCAAGTCAATTGCAGTCTATATGCTCAATCTTAACAGGAACAGAGCTTACTACTCTTTCAGGCAGTTCAGAAGATACTATCCGGGAAACTATCTGAAAATGGCAGAAGGCTTTGTAAAATATTCGAGAATCAAAGAAGAATACACTGGAAGGCTTCAACTGATTATCAGAAAATTCAGGTTTTACCGGTATGGAAAAGCAAAACTTGACGATAAGGCAAGAACAGATTCAATTGAAAAACTCAATCAGGTAAATATTTACTAAATCATAAAGGAACAACCTATTCCTGAGCCCTGAAGACCAACAGAAGGATCATCCACATCCATATCATTAACATCAGTGTCGCCACTATCAGTATCCGCATCATTCATCTCGTCCATATCAGTCATCTCGTCCATATCAGTCATCTCGTCCATGTCAGGCATCTCGTCCATGTCAGGCATCTCGTCCATGTCAGGCATCTCGTCCGTGTCAGTCACATCATCGTCTGTCTCTTCAACCCACTCTCTGACTTCGAGGTGATAATCTCCTGTAGCCCCGGACACTCCCTCAACAACGATGAATAGTATCTCAGCATCTATAGCTTCGTAGTTGATAACCTCAATCTCCCCTGCTCCACTGTCATTTACGGCTGCAACGCAGTCTTCATCTTCGCCGCATGATCCGATAACTACTAGAACTCCGTCAAATCCGTCTACCGGATCAAGCTCAATCTCAACTCTATCTCCTTCTTCTAGATCAAGTGAATAGATAAAATCTCCTGATGCATATTCGTCTTCAAGACAGTCACTTCCGTAACTTGTAATGACAGAAACTCTGTCTGTTGTGCTTGAAGTATGCGTGTATGGAAGTGAATCGATCATCTCCGGTTCAGCACAAATCCCTACTTCATCAGTTACGTTTACTGTAACTGTGGCTTCAGCTGTATTTGTGCCGTCACTTACTTCAACTGTAAGCACATACTGTGGTGTTATTTCATGATCAAGTGTACTGTTGTCAGCTACTGTGAGAATTCCTGTATCTGTGTCCAGTGCGAAGACGCCGTCGTCGTTCCCTGACTTAATTGTGTAGGTTATAGGGTTAAGCTCTCCATCTGCATCTGTTGCTGCAAGGATGCCAACTACATCTGTGATCTCTGCAAATTCGCCGACACTGTATGTTACATCCGCAAGTTCAGGTGTATTATCATTAAGGTTGTTAAGATTGACCGTTACTGTCTGAGTATCACTGTTTTCATCATCTTCATATTTGACGCCGAGATCAAAGCTCGGGGTAATTTCATAATCCATAACAGCAGTATCAGCAACACTGATCACGCCTGTATTAGAATCTATTGTAAATCCACCTAATTCATTTCCTGAAACTATGGATAAATTTGCTGTTCCCTGAGAATCACCTGTGACTGCAACTGTACCAACTTCTGTCGCTGCATCTAAATTTTCATCAATTGTAAATGTCTGACCCGGTGTTACTGCAATTCCTAATAGCGTGGTGAATGTCAGGTCAGATCCGTATGTAACTCCTTCACTGTTAGTTGCAAAAGCTCTGTAATGATATGTGGTTACAGAAGCAATATCTATTAAAACAACTTCAAAATTCATGTTTGATGATGGATTAGTAACACAATCACCGCTTTCTGTTGTTGGATTAGCTTCAACACCGTAACATACTCCCTTTAAGAAAATGGGAACACCACCGTTACTGGTTATATTTCCACCTGTTTTTGCCTGTTTTGTAGTAACTTCTGTTGCAACTGTGGTTGAAATTTCAGGTTTCACTGGAACAACATTAATGTCAACAATCTTTAATCCCTCTTTATAGTTATTATCTGTGGGGGAAAAATCAACTTTAAGTGACTGAGTGAATCCTACATCAAGAACTGTTCCAAAATCAGGCGTATATGCGAAATCTCCTTCAACATCTGCTGTCGCATTAAGCTGCGTTAAGCTCAACGCTGTGCCGTAATTTATTTCTGCGGGATTTTCCCATTCGATTATCGGTGTCGCCTTACCGATCTCAAGCCAACCGGTTGTGCTACCTTCGTAGTTCATATTATTAATAATTGCAGTAACACCGTAACTTCCTGCATCAATTCTTGTATCAGGATCATACGTAAAATCTACTGTCAAACCTTCAGGTGAAGTAGTTGCAGTCGCTGATTTCTGTGTTCCATCATAGATAGGTGTCAATGATCCGAGTGTAACTGTGGCTATTGCCTTATTTATAGTTAGCAATTGAGATTCCTGACTAGCTGCATAATAAGTTGAATCCCCAGCTTGATCTGCATAAATAGTACAACTTCCTACACCGACAATATGAATTTGCTCACTTACTATAGTTGCAACATCTGTATTTGAGCTGCTGTATGTAACTATTAAAGGGCTACTTGCTGTTGCTCCTGGTCCAAAATCAGCATCACCATATGTTTTGGTTGGGAGTGCATCGAAGGTAATGGTTTGTGAAAGTTTTAAAGTTGTAAATGTTTCATCCACTCCATTTGTTGTTCCTGCGTTGTTTACAGCAACAACCCTATAGTGATAAGTTATACCGTAACTTAAGCCAATTATAGCCGCACTTACACTAGTACTTATTAAACCAGTAACAGGACTTTGATTAGCTGTTGCAGTAGATCCATAACCTGTTGTAGTACCATATTCAAAAGTTACAGTTGCATCATCATTATTTGCATTTACAGTACCATTTAGTGTTGCTCCTGTTGTTGTAATAGATGAAGCAGCATTTGTCGTTATGGTCGGAGCAATGGCCAGAGTGGTAAAAGTCTGAACTCCACCGTAGTAAACCACCTCTGCAGCATTTATAGCATATGCCTGAAAATAATAAGTTGTATTCGGTGAAAGGACACCTATTGATTCGCTGAATATTCCTGTTCCTGTTCCATTTTGATCCTTTATTGCTCCCACATCACCAATTTCAGGAATTTCATCAGACGAAGAATACACAACACCCCTTTCATCTACGCTTGAACAATCACTATAGGTTATGTCTCCACCCATTATCGCTGAAGTTCCGGAAATAGACGACGCAGTTGTTGAAGCAACCGTGGTGTTCGGATCTTTTATGGTAACAGTTACTGCGCCACATGATCCAGGGGGTACTGCACAACCGCCTTCGCCCCTGACATAATAAGTTGTAGCTGAAAATGGCACTACTGGATAGAGCCAAAAAACAGTTGTCCCTATTTGTGTTCCAACGCATGAATCTGTATAAATATGCCATTCTGTTGCATCATTTAGGCTTCCTGAAATTGATAATTCTGACAAATCTCCCATACAAACCGAGGTTGGAGTAGCTGTGACTGAGGGAACATCGGGAACTGTGCATGCAGCTGAACCAAGAACTCTAATATTATCGAATGCTACTTCTTCTTGTCCTGAATTAATATTTACTGTAATCCTAATTTGCAAGTTTGTTCCGGAAGATGGAATTGTATAGGTATACTCTGTAAATGCAGGACTCAACGCTGATCCATCAATTGTTCCATCAGCATTTTCATCTTCAGAAAGAAAATGATCAAAATTTAATGCTATAAATTGCGCTCGGGTTACAAAAGCACCTCCATCAAATGAATATTCAATTTTCAAGGACTCAGCCCCCTCATATTCTGCACCATCATTATTTCCTGCAATTAGTATTTTAACCATGAGGTCAGTATATCCCGAAACACTAATTGAATTTGTTGTGATATTAACCGGAACATCTGCAGTCCCACCATTATCAGTATCTTCAGCGTAAAGATAATAGGAACCTTGATTTCCTGAGAAAGCAACATTAGGACTAACTGTAGATCCATCAGTCCTTTCAAACCAATCATCAACGCTACTTGTTTGTGCACCAGTTATAGTATATCCATTTAATGCTGTTTCGAAATCGACAGTTTGAAGCGTGGTTTGACCAAAAACAGTTGAAGTAAACAGAATAAACATGGTTAAAACTAGCAATCTGCGCATAGGAACCTCCAAAATTTCTCTAAAATAAAATTTGAACTTGGAATTATATAGTACTATAAGAATTTTAACAAGAAAAAAGGTTAATGATTGAGATTTTGTTTTCGACATAACATGCTGTTTTTACTTAAGATTTTCAGGATTCAGCGGTTTAAGCTCATCAACAACGAACTGACCATCTTTTCTGATAAGAACATCATCAAAATAAATCTCACCACCACCATATTCAGGTGTCTGGATCATAACGAGGTCCCAGTGAACTGAAGACTTATTACCGTTGTCACATTCGTCATAAGCTGCACCTGGTGTAAAATGAATTGACCCGCAGATCTTTTCATCAAAAAGGATGTCAACCATTGGTTTAGTGACATAAGGATTAACACCGATCGCAAACTCGCCTACATATCTGGAACCTGCATCTGTATCAAAGATCTCATTGAGTCTGTCAACATCACTTCCTTCAACTTTATCGATCTTTCCATCCTTGAAAGTGAGGATAACCTTATCAAACTTTGTTCCATTATAAACTGTCGGAGTGTTATATTCTATCACGCCATTCACGCTGTCTTTAACCGGTGCAGAGAAAACTTCACCATCAGGAACATTGAACTCACCTGCACATTTTATTGAACCAAGATCTTTAATAGAGAATTTAAGATCTGTTCTTCCAGGCCCTTTAAGATGCACTCTGTCTGTTCTATCCATAAGTGCTTTAAGCGGATCCATTGCCTTATCCATTTTTGCATAATCAAGCGAACAAACATCAAAATAGAAATCTTCAAAAGCTTCGCTGCTCATTGAAGAAGCCTGGGCATAGCTAGGATTAGGAAATGCAAGGATACACCATTTTGTGTTTGGAACTCTCTCTTCAAAATGAACAGGTTTTGCATATTTTTCCATATATTTTTTCAATGTCTCACCAGGAACATCACTAAGTTCATAGCTATTGTCACGGCCGTTTATTGCAATGAAAGCATCCATTTTCTTCATTCTAAGAAGATCAACCTCTCTCATAACATCAAACCACTCGTCATCAGCATTAAGAAGTGCTTTTCTCTGAAGTTTTGTATCGTTATAGTTAACAAAAGCTCTTCCACCAGCTGCCTTTACTTCTTCTATCAGAGCATGAACAAGAGGAATCGGCCAATGATCTTTAAATTCTATAAGAACATTCTCACCCTTTTGAATCTTTGTGCTGTAACTAACTAGATTTTTTGCTACTTTTGCAACTCTTGGATCTTTCATAATTCATTCTCCAATATGTGAATAAAACGAATAACAGGTGATTCTAATAACTCGAATTAGTCATGTCAAATTTAGTGAAAAGGTAATTGACAAAACCTGAAGGAGATGTAGGGTGATGAAGAATTGTGGAGAAAAATTAGTTAGACTTTTTAAAACAGAAAGAAGGTATTTTAAGACATGAAAACAAAAAACACTATTTCAACCGAATGTTATCCATGTATATTTCAGCAGCTTTTATCTATCGCAACAATAATGGAATTGGATGAGACGGAGAAAAAGAACTTTTTTGAAAAGCTAATGCAATATCTTTTGGAAACTCATGGTGATGGAATTGTTGTTCAACACGTTATAAGGAAAGCTACCGATACCATAATTGAAATGATGAACAAACCAGACGATTTTGATCCATATAGTACAATAAAAACACAATCCAACGATATTGCTTTAGATTTTTCTCCCATGTTTAAGACAATGATCAGAGAATCCAGCCACCCTCTTCAAACAGCCTTGAAAATTGCCTCTGCCGGCAATATTATCGATTTTGGAGCGAAAAATCATGCTAATCTTGATATAAAAAAAGAACTTGGCTCGATTGATCAACGTGGATTTGGAATCTATGACTATGAAGATTTTTACAAATACCTTTCAACTGCAAATGTTCTATTATATATCTGTGATAATTCAGGAGAGATCGTTTTAGACAAGATTTTTATTGAGGAAATAAAGATGGCTTTTCCTTCCATAGATATTATCTGCGCAGTGAGAGAAAAACCTATTATCAATGACGCTGTGCTTAATGATGCCCTCGATGTCGGGCTTGACCAGGTGGCAAAAGTTATTTCTTCCGGAAGTGTCTATCCCGGAACAATTCTTGAGGAAACTTCGAGTGAATTCAAAAAGCTCTTTAAGACATCAGATATTATTATATCTAAAGGACAAGGTAACTTTGAAACACTGCTTGATGAATCCACCGAGAAAATGTTTTTTATCTTGAGAATCAAATGTGAGATAATGGCAAAGCTCTCTAATGCTCAGGTGGGTGATCTAGTTCTTATGCAAGGCAAAAATCCGTTAATTAATCAATAAAATATACTGACCCTGTTCCGATTGAATATCTAAACAGATAGGGTTTTTTGTACAAATTTGTTCAAAACAGGTAGGGTCTTTTGTACATTTTTGTTCAAAACAGGCCGGGTCTTTTGTACAAAAACAACAAAAACGGTTGACTTTTATCTTGAAAAGCATACCATTATATAAAGAAATCTCTAGGGAGAACAAGTATGCAACGTCTTATCATGGAGCAACTTCTTGAATGGAAAGACAGCTCAAATAGGAAATCTTTGCTTATCAGAGGAGCTAGGCAAGTAGGCAAAAGTTATATCGTTGAAGAGTTGGGAAAAGAATTTGAAAATTATGTTGAAGTGAATTTTGAAAAAGAACCGCATTTTGCTGACTTTTTTAACAGCTCGCTTGATCCTCTGAAAATCGTTGAAAAAATAGCTGTTGCCAAAAGCGTGGATATAATTCCGGGGAAAACGCTTCTCTTTTTTGATGAAATTCAAAGTGCTCCTCGAGTTATTACGGCATTGCGCTATTTTTATGAAAACATGCCTGAACTTCATGTGATTGCCGCAGGTTCGCTGATAGAGTTTGTACTAGAACAGACAGGTATGCCTGTTGGGCGCGTTACAATGCTCTATCTCTATCCACTCTCTTTTAAGGAATTCTTAATCGCATCAGACAGAAAGCGTCTTATTGATTTTGTCGATACTCACTCCCCTGCAGTTCCTTTAACTGAACCATTTCTCACACTGCTAACAGAATATTTTGCTGAATATATGGCCGTGGGAGGGATGCCGGAAGCCGTAAAAACATGGGTGTCCGATAGAGATTTCAAAAAAGTAAGAACTATTCACAACAGCATTCTCAACACATATACACAAGACTTTATAAAATATGCAAAAAAACAGCAAATTCAGAATGTTGCAAAAGTTTTCTCTGCAATCCCCCGCATGTTAGGACAAAAATTTATCTACAGCCATATTGACGACAGTTTAAAAAGTCGTGAAATAAAACCTGCTCTTGAACTGCTTGAAATGGCACAAATTATATATAAAATAAGACACTCTTCATCAAATGGAGTCCCTCTAGGATCTGAATGTAAAGACTCAATTTTTAAAACGATATTTCTAGATGTTGGATTGGCTCAAGCTCTTCTCGGACTTGATGACGGACTGTGGATTGTTAATACTGCGGCAAACATCATCAATAGAGGAGCAATAGTAGAAGCCTTTGTTGGTCAGGAAATTCTTGCTTACAGCTCACCGCACATGCATAAGAATCTTTTTTACTGGGTAAGGGAAAAACGCAATGCACAAGCGGAATTGGATTATGTTGTCTCGAAAGGAGCCGAGGTGATCCCTATTGAAGTGAAAAGTGGGAAAACAGGAACTTTGAAAAGCTTAAAACAATTCTTAAAAGAAAAAGAAGTACAAAAAGGAGTGCATGTTTCACCACGCAATTTTGGAAAAGAAGGGAACATCATAGAAATCCCTCTCTTTGCGATATGGAAGATCTGGAACGACACACCAATATAATCAAACTAAAAAAAATAGGCTAATAGAGGTTTGTGGAGAATAATAAATTATGCCAAAGGAGGCAAAGATGTCAGTTTTACCAAAAGAAGTGAGCAAAGCATGGGACAAAAGAGAAGGACCTCTTGTATTTACTACGGTAGATAAAAATGAAGTGCCAAATGCTATCTATGCTACGTGTGTGAATAAATTCGATGAAGAGACCATAGTGATTGCGGATAACTTTTTTAACAAAACACGTAACAATATTCTTGCAGGAAGCAAGGGTTCCATTCTCTTCATTACCAATGAAAAAAAGGCTTTTCAAGTTAAAGGAACCATTGAGTATCACAAAGAAGGTGAACTTTTCGAGGATATGAAAAAATGGAACCCAAAAAAACATCCAGGTAATGCTGCAGTTGTATTGAAAGTGGAAGAAGTCTACTCGGGCGCCAAAAAACTTTTATAGGCAAAACACAGGATCAGGGCATCATATCCTGACCCCTTTCCGATTGACAAAAGCTAAATGAAAATATAGGGTAATATAGATTTCTGAATAATAATAAGTTGTACTGAATGAGGTGGAAAATGAACGGCCCACGATTGAAATGCTTAGCAGCATTGTTTATCGCCATTTTTGCTGGGTGCGAGAGTAAAACAGTCGCTCCTCTGGAGCTACAGCCTAAATCACTCAATGTTGTTGTTGAGTCCTCTTTAGAATCAATTTCTGTCGGGGGTCCTGTAACTTTGACTATAACTGTGAAAAACAATACAGGTGAGACAATCGATTTTAACAAAGGTTCATCCAGTTGTTGGTTTGCAGCCCGAATTCGTCCTGAAGGTTCAGATCAATTCGTATCGTTTAGTCGTCGCTGTACTGCAGATTCCATCACTCGTACTCTCGACCCTGGCAAGAACCACTCTGAGACTGTTTTTTGGCGTGGAAACACGCGTGTTGGAGACGAGGTTGTGAATGTTCCGCCAGGCGTCTACGAAATATGGGGCGTTGCTCTAGATAGCGTGAGCCCGTCGATCATGATTAAGGTATCGAACTAGCCGGATGGCGTTGGGACCACAGACTATTTGACTGAATCAATATGATCGGCAATATCAACAAGACTTTCCACAAGTTCTTCTAACTTTGAAGCTGGAATATATGGAAAAAGGTTAAATCCATATTTAAGTTTAATAAGCACATCAGTACTACCGATAACAATAGTATCAAGTTTGAAGATCCATTTAATATAAAAATCATTAATTTTTAAAATAAACTCGTCGTCTTGACTAAGTTTATCTGCAAGATCCTTATGAGCCTCTCTGGTTGAAAATGTCCTGTTGAATTTCCAGTCAGATGTTTTAAAATTCACAACTTTTTTGCCGCGTCTTACACTGGGCTTTTCTAAAGATATTCGAAGCCCTTCGTGCCTACTCTTGAAATCGACAGTAATCTTTGAGTCCATACTATTATTGGGAATCACACAAACCCTATGTCCTTTCACGTCACCAACTAACTCCCCGAATTCTTTTATATACTTCGACTTCTCATGTTTCAACCCGATTTTCTCACCGACCTTTGCAAGTTTCATCGTTGATAATTTACTCAGGATAGAATCGATTAGAATAGACTTTATCATCCATAGAAGTGCTATCGGAGAAAAATCCGAAATTACTAGTAATCCATTAAAAAAACGTTTAATTAAAAACAAATTACCACCTCACTTTTTACTTACAGACTATTCAAAAGCTGAAAATACTGGCTAAGCATTGCAACAGATTCCATTGTTACCGTGATAAGGTAATAGCTTAAAACCGAGATAATAGCCGTAAGTCCAACCTTCCAGCCAAGAGAAACATTTGGCCTCAACCAGAGAAGAGGCAGAGCAAATGGTCCGACAATGAGGATCGAAGTTACTATAAAAGAAGTCTTAAAATAAATAGGAAGATCTTCCTTCCTCTGGGACGGAATAAGCATGGGCTCAAGGAATTCACCACAGTGCTTACATTTTATCGCTTCGTCCTGAATCTCTTCAAAGCAAAATGGACATCTCTTCATATTCTCTCCTTTATTCTGTCACTACTGACTCTAATCCATCTAAACTCTGAAATTATAGTTCTTTAAGATAAAAAGACAAATTGAATTAGAACCTATTTTATAACACTGCCTTTTGACGGTTTTTTAAGCAAATAATCAGGATTATAGGTGAAAAGGCTTCTGAAAAGTGACTTCTTTATAGCCGGATCTCTTTTGTAAAGATCTTTAAGCAGATCCTTAACCCACTCTCTATTATTATGCTTACTATGCTCACAGCCTGAATCGAAGGACTGCACTTCAGTCTCTTTTGCTTCTTTTCTTATCTGATATTCATGAATATAGAGCATTGGTCTTATTAGTCTCATTTTACCACCGAAAAAGGGATTATTTGGATTCATAGATCCAATCTGGGACGAAAGAAACATATTCATAAGAAGAGTTTGAATAAAATCGTCCCTATGATGTCCGAAAGCAACTACTTTTGCACCGATTTTCTGAGCAAGTCTAAAGAGTTCCATCCTTCTAAATCTTGAGCAGGTGTAGCAAGCACTCTTACTTTCAGAACTTTCTCGAAGATCCTTTTCAAGTGACCTTTCAACAACATGAAGATCAACTTCCAGATCTTTACAGAATTGTCTTAAATATTTCTCTTTTTCATCATCATTTTCAAAACCCTGCCTGATATAACACGCTGAAAGTTTATACGTCTCTCTTATTATTATCTTTTTTCTAGCCAGAAGCCTTAAAAGCATTGAAGAATCTTTTCCCCCGGAAAGAGCTACAACAATATGGTCTCCTTC
>Ga0222695_1000749_pt1 | contig 15594 bp, 14 predicted proteins | sample AntAcemetage1398_FD_179834 | JGI IMG/M metagenome (GOLD analysis project Ga0222695, IMG submission 179834) | Saline water microbial communities from Ace Lake, Antarctica - #1398 | ecosystem: Environmental > Aquatic > Non-marine Saline and Alkaline > Saline | place: Antarctica: Ace Lake...
TTATTCTTTCCCTGCATTTTTGATTTGGAACTTATTAACAACCTGGTGGATTTCAAATGCTACTTCTGTCGGAGCTGTTATGGCTGTCACATTGAATTCTCTTTTTATGGCAATAGTCTTTAATCTTTTTTATCTAACAAAAAAAATACTGTTAAAAAAAAGAATAGCATATATTGCCCTAATAGTATACTGGACGGCTTTTGAATTTCTCCATCTCGATTGGGATCTCTCATGGTCGTGGTTAAATTTTGGAAATGGATTTGCCACCTACTATAAATGGATACAATGGTATGAATACACAGGAGCATTTGGAGGTACAGTCTGGGTAATCCTGGTGAATATCTTACTTTACGAAGTTTTAAATAACATTCTCAGTAAAGCAGGATCAAAAAAACGGATAATACATTTTTCAGTTTTATCTGCTATCGTAATATTCTTGCCGATAATAAGTTCTTTTTTTATATATAATAATTATGAGGAAGAAAGAGATTCTGTTAGTGTTGTAATTGTACAACCAAATATAGATCCCTATAATGAGCTATATTCTCTTCCACCATATGTTGTTATGAAAAAAACACTTGATCTTGCTGATGAGAAGGTTGATAAGAATACAGATTTTCTGGTTTGTCCGGAATCCGCAATACAGGAGAATGTATGGGAACGACAATTAGAGAGATCCTCCAGCCTGAATCGTATAAAATACTATTTGCGAGATAATCCTAATTTAAGCATTATAATAGGTGCGTCAACTTTTAAAAAATTTCTTAAAGGAGACAAACCTACAGTAACCCGGAGGTTTCATGCAAGGGAAAAATTCTATTATGATGCATATAATACGGCGTTATTTTTGGATACATGCAATAATATTCAGCTTTATCATAAATCGAAACTTGTACCCGGAGTTGAAAAAATGCCATTTCCCAAATTATTAAACCCACTTTCAGAACTTGCTTTTGATCTTGGTGGTACAGTGGGAGGACTCGGTAAAGATAAAATAAGAAAACCTTTTACAAGATGCCGTGATTCTCTGAAAGTTGCTCCTCTGATATGCTATGAATCGATCTACGGAGAATTTTGTGCAAAGTTTGTACGCAATGGCGCAGAGTTTATTACTATAATTACGAACGATGGCTGGTGGGGAGATACTCCGGGTCATAAGCAGCATCTTACCTTCGCATCTCTCAGGGCTATTGAATTAAGAAGAAGCATTGCAAGGTCAGCAAATACAGGAATATCATGTTTTGTTAATCAGAGAGGGGATATTCAGCAAGCTACAAAATACTGGGTTACCGCAGTGATAAAACAGGAGATTAATACAAATTCAGAATTAACTTTTTATGCAATTTATGGAGATTATATTGGGAGGATATCTATGTTTGTTGCTGCATTATTGTTGTTGATCTCATTTGTAAGACGAATTGTAAAGGGAGATAATTATTAATGGTTAGCGCTTTGCAATTACAAATTATGGATTACGAATTATGAATTACCTTGATAAATTGATAAAGTGTCATGATACTCAATACTTGATACCATTTACTCAATAGATTACATTGGTAACAGCCTATTTTATCCTAATTACTCATTATAGATTGACATGGGATCTTTTTTGTAGTATTTTTGAAATAAGTTTTTAGCTGAGAGCTATAAACTTTTATGAAAGTTTTTATTAGTATTAATTTTAAAATTTTATTAGATGGCAAACGGCGTAAATAAAGTGATTTTAATTGGAAATCTTGGAAAAGATCCGGAATCTCAAACATTCGACAGTGGAGTAAAAAAAACATCATTCTCTCTAGCGACAACTGAAGAGTATAAAGACAAAGAAGGAAATAGAGTCAAGCAGACTGAATGGCATAATATAGTGCTATGGAGGGGATTGGCTGATGTTGCTGAGAAATATCTTAGCAAGGGAAACCAAATATTTCTTGAAGGTAAGATAAAGACCCGCTCCTGGGAGGATAAAGATGGTAACAAAAGATACACAACTGAAATAGTTGGTGATAATATGACAATGCTTGGAGGAGGGAGAAAGCAGCAAAATGGAGATAGCCCACAAGAGGCAACGACTGATGCTCCGGCAACTGAAGTTGAAGATGATCTTCCGTTCTAGGTTGATGCCTTTTTATTTTGGTAAATACTAAAGGCTAAAGAATATTTATTAATTTTGTATTGATTTGTTTCTCTCTGAAGTGGAATTAAATTAAATAATTTTGGAAGACCCGGATATTGATCCCTACTTATGGATGTTATGGATTTTAGCTGGCATCTTGTTCAAGACATTCACTTTTAAGGTAGTAATTTCTTTGATATTAACGCTTGTTTTATTGTTATGCTCGGCTTTGATATCCGGGTCTGAGATTGCATTCTTTTCCTTGAATCCTTCGCAAATGGAAAAGATCAGATTGCAGAAGGAGAGATCCACTAAAATTATAATCAAATTATTAGGGACACCAAAGCGCTTACTTGCAACAATACTGATTGCAAATAACTTTATAAATGTTGCTATTATAATCCTTTCTGCATTTATTATTAACAGTACCTTTGATTTTTCAGGCTTTCCTGTAATTGGATTTATTATACAGGTTGTGGTTATCACTTCAATTCTTTTATTGATAGGCGAGATCATTCCTAAGATATACGCAAATCAAAATGCTCTCAGATTTTCTCTTGTTATGGCACGACCGCTGCAATTGCTTAATCAGATATTTTATCCATTGAGCTCACTGCTTATAAATTCCACATCATTTATTGACAAAAGGATTAACCGTAAAGGACATGATATTTCTATTAGTGAGCTTTCGGATGCTATAGAAATTACTGCCGATGAAAATACACCTGAAGAAGAAACCAAAATGCTTAAAGGGATTGTCAGGTTTGGAGATATTAAGGTTAGTGAGATAATGAAATCCAGGATAGACGTGACGGCCGTGGATATTACTTTGGGGTTTAAAGATTTAATAAAGATCATCAGAGATTCAGGTTTTTCGCGTATACCTGCATATGAGAATAATTTTGACAATATAAAAGGTGTTCTTTACATAAAGGACTTACTTGTTCATCTGCATAAAAATGATGATTTTAATTGGAGATTTTTGTTGAGAGAAGCTTTTTTTGTTCCGGAAAATAAGCGGATAAATGATCTCCTGCATGAATTTCAGGAGAGGAAGATCCATTTGGCAATAGTTGTTGATGAGTATGGCGGAACTTCAGGTATTGTTACTCTGGAGGATATTATCGAGGAAATTGTTGGTGAGATCAGCGATGAATTTGACAGGGATGTTAATGAAATAAATTATTCCCATTTGGATGCCAATAATTATATTTTTGAAGGAAAAACCTCTCTTAACGATTTCTGTAAGATAATTGGGATTGAAGATGATATTTTTGACGAGGTCAGGGGAGAGTCAGACACACTTGCCGGCCTTATCCTGGAGCTTGAAGGAAGCATACCCGGGAAAGATGATGTTATTAAATTCCAGGGCTTTTCCTTTAGGATATCTGCTGTTGACAAGCGCAGGATTAAACAGATAGAAGTGAATATCAGTGATAATAATGATAATGAATAATTATCCTTTGAGCCCGATAAATTCCGAATAATTCCACAACTTCAATTACAGAAAAGCAGAAAATATCTTATCAATATAGCCATCAGTGGCGTATTTGCTAATAATTGTAATGCAAATTATTCCTTACACATATGTTTTATTAAGCAATAAAGATGATAATTGGTATACAGGTTATACATCTAACTTAAAAAGCCGACTTGATGATCACAATAAAGGTTTGGTTGCATCTACAAGATTCCGTAATCCCTAAGAATTAATCTATTTAGAGGGTTGTTTGAACCAACAAGATGCAACAAGATGAGAAAAATATTTAAAATGTTAACTTCGGTGACAACTTGATAACATAAAAACACACATAGCTAATAAAAAATAAACACCAATAAAACGGGCGTTTATTCAAACCATTAGACCAAATTAATTTGTTTTTCTAATATAACCGCTAATGTTTTAGCAAACACGGGAGATATTAAATTTATCCTTCGTAATATCTTAATGCCTACCTTTGCACTTTTTTATTAGCACACATTACTATACAATACCAATAATTTCGAGAATAAATCAGAACTAAATGAAATTCGACGATCTGAATATTATTGAGCCTATATTAAAGGCTTTAAAAGATAAAAATTATACTGAACCAACATCGATACAGAAAAAAGCTATTCCGCTTATTCTTAACAGAGATGATATTTTGGGCACTGCTCAAACCGGAACAGGTAAAACAGCAGCATTTGCAATTCCAATTATACAACTTATCGACAAGTTAGGGTATAACAATTATGCCAAGCCTAAGATAGAAGCATTAATTGTTACTCCAACGCGGGAGCTTGCAATACAAATAGATGAGAATATACAGAAATATGGCAAATACACAGCTGTAAAGAATACTGTTATTTTTGGAGGTGTTAAGCAAGGTTCGCAAGTTGATCAATTGAAGAGAGGAGTACATATACTTGTTGCCACTCCGGGAAGGCTGTTAGACCTTATCGATCAAGGTTATATCAGTCTGGAAACAGTTAAAATATTTGTGTTGGATGAAGCAGACAGGATGTTAGATATGGGATTTATCAATGATATCAGGAAGCTGTTAAAGTTACTTCCCGGGAAAAGGCAATCATTGTTCTTTTCAGCAACAATGCCGGAGAGTATCATTAATCTATCCAGAAAGATATTGAGCAACCCTAGGAAAGTTCAGGTAGATCCTGCTTCCTCCACTGCTGAAACCCTGGACCAGTATTTATATTACACCAACAGGAAAACAAAAAAAAACCTATTACGATATATACTTCAGGATCAGGAAATCGATCAGGTATTATTATTTTCAAGGACAAAACATGGTGCAGATAGAATTGCCCGCGACTTACACAAACATAAGATTAGCTCAGCGGCTATCCATGGTGACAAAGCACAAAATCACAGACAAAAAGTGTTGAAAGACTTCAAAGACAGGAAAATCAGAGTGTTGGTAGCAACTGATATTGCAGCCAGGGGTATTGACATTGATAAGCTAAAATATGTCATCCTTTATGATATGCCGGATGTAGCTGAAACATATGTGCACAGGATAGGTAGATCCGGCAGAGCCGGTGAAAATGGGATAGCTATTTCCATGTGCGAACCTGAAGAAAATGCTTATGTAAAAGATATAGAAAAGTTGATCAGGCAGAAGATAAAAGTTATCAATGATAATCCTTTCCCTCAAACAGAAGATCCTATGACAAATCAAGAAAAAAAAGAATGGAATAAGGAGAAACAAAAAAGGAAACAAGAGTTCTTTGCCAATAGGCGAAAGTCAAGATAAACCAGATATTAATAATTGTTAAAAAATAGCAGCCAGACTTTGGGATAACACTGTTTTTTAGTTTAACTTTGGGAATCTTAGAATAAATAAACCTTATAAAAAATAATATCATGGCTAAATCTCAAGATTCAAAGAAGAAGGTTAAAAAGGCACCACTCAAAACCGCAAAAGAAAAAAAAGCAGAAAAGAGAGAAAAGAAAGCTAAAAGAGAATAATTCTTTTTGAATTACATAATAAAATAATGACGGCTTCTAATTGTCCTTTTAGTAAAGTTCACAGCTTAGTATTTTTAATATTCAATGTAGTTTTATCTATGGTCACGAATTCATGCGACAATGGATATATTCCAAAGCCGCGGGCATATTTCAGGATTGACCTCCCGGAGAAACAATATATAAGATTAGATTCTATATACCCTTATTCTTTTGAATATCCGGTTTATGCTGTAGTTGTGCCTGATACATTCTCCTATTCCGGTAAAAACTGGATAAACCTCCATTTTCCTGCATTCAAAGGAATTCTGCATATTAGTTATAAAGAGGTTAATGATAATCTGAATAGTTATCTTGAAGATTCACGTAATCTTGTTGTTAAACATATACCAAAGGCAAGTGCAATAAATGAGGTTCTTTTTATTAATAAAAATGCAAAGGTTTACGGATTGTTATATGAAATTAAAGGCTCTACTGCTGCTTCCCCATACCAATTTTATGTTACCGACAGTACAAATCATTTCGTAAGAGGTTCTTTATATTTTTATGTAACTCCTAATAATGATTCATTATCTCCGGTTATTGATTTTATACACGAGGATATTGACCATATGATCAACACCTTTGAGTGGAGGGATTGATTATAGTTTCAGGTTTCAATTTCATTCGAAAAAGAAATATTTCATTTTCATTAATTATTTTGTATATTTGTGTTCTCTTTAATTTATATTTTGTTTATTTTAAAGGGTTTAACATTTTTAGCCCGGGCTGCAGTCCGGGCTTTTTTTGATTTAAGGCAAACCAATTTTAATTTTTTACGTATATTTGAAGTCATAGAAATTAAAAAAATGATTAATCACAAAGGATTACACAAAGTACCACTAAGCTTATGAATTATTCAGGCTAGAGTTTTTTGTGACATTATTTTTTTTGTAGGATTAAAAATTCTTTTTGTTTTCAATAATCTGACAGAATGTAAAATCGAGTAATGAATTAAATATTAGGGGAGGGCTTATGATTGAAACAATAAAAATCGGAACATTAAAATGGTATCATGTTCTGAACCCGACAGATGAAAATCTTAATTACCTTAAAGAGAACTTTCATTTTCATCCTCTTGATATAGAAGATTGTCGCAGTGTAAACCAAAGGCCCAAGATCGATATCTATGATGATTATTATTTTCTGATACTGCATTTCCCATCTTTAGATAAATCAGAAAAGTTAACCAAAACACGCGAAGTGAAAATATTTTGGGGTGAAGACTATATAATTACAATTGGGAAATCTCATTGGGTAGTTGCTGATGTTTTTCAAAAGGCAAAAGAACAACTTGAACGAAAGGAAAGCTTCGAAATAGGGACAAGTGATGCATTATTATATAAGATCCTTGAGAGTCTGTTACGGGAAAGCCTTACTCTTGTGAGCAAAATCGGATATGAGCTGGATTATATTAACAGGGATTTATTTAGTAAACGGCCTGAGAAAACAATTGTGAAAATATCAGCCACACGAAAGAACCTTATACTTGTCAACACGATTTTTAAACCTCAGTTAAGATTATTCCATAAATTTGAAACAGGTGCTATTAAGGGATATGCTGAAAACATGGAAGATTATTGGGGTAATATTCTCGATTATTACCAGAAGATGTGGGACATGGTTGAGGATTATGAGGAGCTGATTGAGGGGTTGTCAAAAACTTTTGATTCACTTCAGACTAACAAGATAAATGAGATAATGAAAGTTCTTACTCTCGTTTCCGCTATTTTGCTTCCACTGACGTTTATTACAGGGCTATATGGCATGAATGTAGGACTTCCTTTTCAGAATGATCCCAATTCATTTCTAGTAGTGATAATTGCAATGGTAATTATTGCAGGAGGTATGATATTGTTTTTTAAGCGAAAGCGATGGATGTAAACCCTGAAGATTAGTGATTAGCGATTAGTGATCTTACTTTTTCCCTTTGTTCATTATATCAGTCTGTTTTTGTATGGATTCCTTATGTACAAGTTGCAAAATTTTCAGCAGGAAATCCTTATTCAGTCCAATTTTTATTCCATGGGCAAGACGGTTTTTAATTATCTCACTCCATCGTTTTATCTGAAGTATAGTTATATTATTATCTCTTTTATACTCACCAATTTCTTCGACAATTTTCATCCGATGTAAAAGGATATCAATAAGTTCTGCATCGAGTTTATCAATTTCAGTCCTGAGTTCGTCGAGCGTAGTTTCAAATTCACCAGTAACTGATTCTTCACGAATTACAAGTTTGCTGAAAATATTTGCCAGGTGTTTTGGAGTGATTTGTTGATTAGCATCTGTTAAAGCAATGTCAGGATTATAATGAGATTCGATCATCAGTCCCTCCATTTCAAGATCAAGGGCTTTTTGGCTGACAGATTGTATCAAATCTTTATTTCCGCATATATGGCTTGGATCGCAAAAAAGTGGAAGAGAGGGATACAATCGTTTGAGTTCGATTGGAATTTCCCACATTGGCGCATTGCGGAAGGGTGAGCTTTCAAAGAAGTAAAAACCACGGTGTATTGCGGCAAGCTTGGTAATCCCGGCACGGTTTATCCGTTCAAGAGCTCCTATCCATAGGTTAATATCAGGATTAACCGGGTTTTTTATAATAACAGGTATGTCAATACCCTGAAGTGTTTCGGCAATTTCCTGAACAGAAAAAGGATTTACAACAGTCCTTGCCCCAAGCCATAAAATATCTACATCATGTTTTATAGCTTCCTCCACATGTTTGGGATTTGCCACTTCAACAGTTGTTAATAAACCACTTTCCTGTTTTACTTTTTTTAACCATTTAAGCCCTATATTCCCAACACCTTCAAACTGGTTAGGTCTTGTTCTGGGCTTCCATATTCCTGCACGAAAGATCCTTACATTTGGGATTTGGGATAACTCCCTTGCTGTCCTAAGTAACTGTTCTTCAGATTCAGCACTACATGGACCACTTATAATTATAGGATGACTATCAAACTTAAGCCATTTTTGAAGAGGTAATATGTTTAATTCTATGCTCATTTTCAGTTAACAAAGTTAATAATTAAAAATGCGAATCAAGGGTTAAATATTAACTGTTTATAAAAATTTGTAATTAGTAGATATTAAGCATATTATAGCTGTTATTAGTTATACGTTATATGTTATTAGAAAAATTTTAATCTGCCTTGAAACTAATAACTTATAACAATTAACATATAACATCTTGATTATCCGACTAATAAATAAAAAAGTAAATCTCTACGCATTTTCAACTCTTGATTGACATTAAAAGATCATAGTATAAAAGATTTCAGTATTCTTTATAAAACTCTAAAAAGTCATTAGTTTTGCAAAAATTTTGATAGAAATATTAATTATGTTTGAAATGGAAAAATCGAAAAGGATTAAGGTTTATGATCTTTTAAAATCACCTGAAAAAATTGGTTTAGGAAAAGATGTCATCGTTAAAGGATGGGTAAGGACCAGAAGAGGTAATAAGAAAATCGCTTTTATTGCTTTAAATGATGGTTCAATTATTCATAATATTCAGATAGTAGCTGATGTTGCTAATTTCCCTGAAGAAACAATAAACCAGATCACCACCGGAGCATGCATTGCTGTTCACGGGAAATTGGTTGAATCGATGGGAAAAGGACAGGGTGTTGAGATACAGGCTGAAAAAATAGAAATATTGGGTGCTGCTGATCCGGAAAAATATCCTCTCCAGAAGAAAGGACACAGCCTTGAATTTTTAAGAGAAATAGCTCATCTGCGTCCCAGGACAAATACTTTCGGAGCTATCTTCAGGATACGTCATGCAGTTTCTTATGCAATTCATAAGTATTTCAATGATAATGGGTTTTATTACATTCATACACCTATCATTACCGGTTCTGATGCTGAAGGAGCAGGCGAGATGTTCAGGGTTAGCACTCTTGATGCCAAAAACCCTCCTCTTAATGAGGATGGAGATGTTGACTATTCAAAGGATTTTTTCGGGAAAGAGACAAATCTTACTGTCTCCGGGCAATTAGAAGGGGAACTGGGTGCTCTTGCTCTTTCGCAGGTTTATACATTTGGCCCTACGTTCAGGGCTGAAAATTCAAATACTCCAAGGCATCTGGCAGAATTCTGGATGATAGAACCGGAAGTGGCTTTCAATGATATAGTTGATAACATGGACCTAGCTGAGGATTTTCTGAAATATCTCATCAATTATGCACTTGATAATTGTAAGGATGATCTGGAATTTCTCAACAAAATGTATGATGAGGAATTAATTGAAAGACTAAAGTTTGTTATTAATAATGAATTCAAGCGATTAACATACACCGAAGCCATTAAAATCCTAAAAGATTCCGCGCACAAGTTTGAGTTTCCTGTGGATTGGGGTCTGGATCTGCAATCTGAGCATGAAAGATATCTGGTGGAGAAACATTTCCAGAAACCGGTAATACTGACTGATTATCCAAAGTCGATAAAAGCCTTTTATATGAAGCAGAATGATGATGGCAAAACGGTCAGGGCAATGGATGTTCTATTTCCGAAGATTGGTGAAATTATCGGAGGATCTCAGCGTGAAGAGAATTATGACAAACTTTATCAGTGGATCAAAGAATTGGATATCCCTGAAGGAGATATATGGTGGTATCTTGAGACCAGAAAATTTGGTTCAGCGCCACATAGTGGTTTTGGACTGGGCTTTGAAAGATTGATACTCTTTATTAGCGGGATGAGTAACATCAGAGATGTAATGCCCTTTCCGCGAACACCCCAGAATGCAGAGTTTTAAGCACCAAATTCTAAACTCTAAATACTAATTAATATCAAAGCAATAAATTCAAATTATAAGTGGTTTTAAATTTATAGTTTGGTAATTTGAAATTATTTATAGTTTAGATATTGTATATTGGAATTTTTTTCGTATATTGGTTGCTTGTAGGGATTTGAAATAAAATGGGATTATGCAGAATTTGAGATTGCAACAAAAGCTATTGCAAAAATTATCACCACAGCAGATTCTTCTAATGAAGTTGCTGCAGATACCCTCTATTGCTCTTGAGCAGAGAATTAAACAGGAAATTGAAGAGAATCCTGCTTTGGATGATAGCAATGAAGCAGAAGAAGTTACTGATGAAGAGGAGAATGATGATTTTGAAAACGAAGGAGAAGATGAATCTACAGATGAGTTTGAACTGGCTGATGATGAATTTGATCTTAATGATTACCTGAATGATGAAGATATGCCCTCGTATAAACTTAATTCAAGTAATACAAGCCCGGATAATGAACCAAGAGACATTCCTTTTGTAAGTGCTATGACTTTTCATGATTTTCTTATTTCACAATTGGGACTGAGAGTATTAAGCGAGAGGGATAAACAAATTGCACTTACCATTATTGGCAACCTTGACGATTCAGGGTATATTCATCGTGAATTGAATGCATTGGTTGATGATCTTATTTTTTCACAGAATATAACTACAACGAGCAACGAAATTCTATCAATTTTAAAAATTATTCAGGAATTTGATCCTCCCGGAGTTGGAGCCAGAAATCTTCAGGAATGTATACTTATTCAGTTAATGCGAAACGAGGATGACAATCCAGCCATTGCAAATGCAAAGCTTATAATTCAAAGATATTTTAATGAATTTACAAAAAAGCATTATGATAAAATATTGAAGAAGTCCAAAATGAGTGAACAGGAGCTGAAGGATGCCATAAATGAGATACTTAAGCTTAATCCAAAACCCGGAAATTCATTAAGCGAAACCACAAAAACCAATTATTACATTATCCCTGATTTTATTATTCATAATAATGATGGAGAGCTTGAGCTTACTCTAAACTCAAAAAATGCTCCGGAATTAAGGCTAAGTAAGACTTATGTTGACATGCTGGAAGCTATTTCAAAACAAAAAAGCCGCAAAAGTAGCCAGCAAAAAGATGCAATGGTTTTTATCAAGCAAAAAATCGATAGCGCAAAATGGTTTATTGATGCCATAAAACAGCGGCAACATACCTTGTATATAACCATGAATGCTATTATGATTTATCAGAGTGAATATTTTCAAGATGGTGATGAAACAAAATTGAGACCTATGATCCTTAAGGATATTGCTGAAATAGTTAAGCTTGATATTTCTACAATCTCAAGAGTTGCTAATAGTAAATATGTCCAGACTCCATTTGGCACTTTTTTACTTAAAAGCTTTTTTTCCGAATCTTTAACAACAGATAGTGGTGAAGAAGTTTCAACAAGGGAAATAAAAAAGATCCTTATGGATTGCATCGAGTCGGAAAATAAAAGTAAACCTATGACAGATGAACAACTCACCGCAATTTTGAAAGAGAAGTCTTATAATATTGCCCGGAGGACTGTTGCTAAATATCGGGAACAACTGAATATTCCTGTTGCCCGCCTACGAAAAGAGTTATAACATATATCCTTATCAAAGATATCATTAAGCCTTATCATTTCATTTCTGAACAATAAAATATCAACAAATTTTTATAGATGCCCGAGACACGACTTGCAAATATAATTTCTTACATTTTTCATCCACTATTGATACCTACCTATACCCTGATTTTGTTTTTCAACATGAGTATTTATTATTCTTATGTAATACCGGAGTATTCAAAAATCAGAATAATTGGATTAGTATTTATAACAACCTTCCTCTTCCCATTAATAATAAATCTTATTTTTCTTAAGTATAGACTGATACCATCATTGCAGATGAAAATGAGAGAAGAGAGGGTGCTTCCTTTTATTGTAACAGCTGTTTTTTATTATATGACTTATCATATTATCAAACAGCTTTATTTACCTGATTTTTATAATCTGTATTTACTGGGTGCAACTTTATTGGTATTAATTGCCTTGATCATTAATTTCTTTTGCAAGATTAGCTTACATATGCTTGCTATTGGTGGTATGACAGGAATTTTTTTAGGATTATCACTTAAGTTGATGTTGGGAATTCCGTATATTATTATTTCAATAATTTTTGTATCAGGATTAATTGGATTTGCCCGACTAAAACTAAAACAACATAAAGCCTCTGAGGTATACAGCGGTTATTTTGTTGGATTGACAATCCTGCTTGTTCTGTTCTTATTATTTTGATTAGAAAGGTCTCAATGAAATTCCTATTGAAATTGGGTAAAGTTCTGGTCCACGCCCTTTTTCAAATACTTGACTCAAAGAATAGAAGAGAACCATGTTAATAAATTTATAGCCTATAGCTGCCGTTACTCCATATCTCCAGTCCTCAAGATTCCTAAGGTTGTAAGATTTAATCTTAATTTCTTCTAAGATCCCGTTAAGTTCATCTCCTTTGTATTTCATATGACTGCTGATATTTACACCGGCTTTAAATCCTATAGCAAGCCTGAACTTATCTTTTGATTTATATCTGAATTCAATTGGGAAATCCAAATAAGTAAGGGTTATTTTGGATCTTCTGTAATTAATATCTTCAATTGGTACAAAAACAGTGCTTCCTGTTGAGTCAGTGGTTGGCAGTGAGTTATTGTATAGATTATGAGTCCCTATTCCTATTCCAAGTGCACCACTGAAGTTACTCCCGGCGAAGGGATGATTATACATCAAATAAAAGTTGACACCCTGGTTAATTGTTCTCTGTGTCATGCCTTCAGGTAAGTCCTGCCAGCTATCAGTAAAGATATCAACACCTGTACTGAATTTCCCTGTAGATATTTCGTCAAGATTTTGAGAAAAGCCACTTGATATTAACAATATTCCTGTTATAAAAAAGAATAATTTTTTCATATGTATTGATTTTAAAATTCTTGTTCATGGAAGAACGCAAGAATAGCAGGCAAAAGTACAATATTATTTAGGAAAATATTTATTATTCTTCAGGTTTTTATTGTCATTGAAAAAAGCTTTCAATGACGGAAGAAAGATGAGCCAGTTTTTTACAAGTAAGAATGAAGCATCAACATCACCATAGCACAAGCCAAAGATCTCATGATACACAGTTGCCTTGTCAACTGATACTGTATCGCCATCAAACACCCAGTCTCCTGAAGTAAAGGTGCTGATCAACCCAACAAAGCGCATTGCAGTTGCAAGGGCATCATTTGTATTTATATATCCATTGCTATCAACATCTGCAGCTTTCAGATTTAATCCTGATAAAGTGTCCATCATTACAAAATGCTTCATTATCATAAGGGCATCGGCTGAATTATATCCACCCGGTAATTTTGAGCATTTAACATTGAGTGTATATGTACCACTTCTTAGATCATTGATTATATAATTCCCTAAGGTATCCGTGTGGGTGGAACCAAGTATTATTCCGTATTGATCTGTTAGGGTTAATAAAACATTACCGAGTGGCGTATTTAATATATTATTATAATTGACATTACCGTAAATATTGCATGATGTTACCGTAATTGTCACATCATCAGTTGATGTTTGCCCGTTGTTTGTTACTGTGAGGGTATAGGTAGTTGTTATTGATGGGCTTACCACGATACTGGCAGTTGTTTCAGTTGTACTCCACAAATATGTTCCCCCACCGCAACCATTTAACACAGTTGTATCTCCATGACATATTGTTTGATCATCTCCTGCATTAGCATGTATAACCGGGGAGCTGTTGAAAACACAACGAACTTTATTATATGTATAAAGGAATCCTGCACAATTCTCCCAATAACCGTTATCAAGTTGCACCGGCCATCGTTTAACATTATAGGTTTTAAAAAGTGAGGATGTCCACATATAATCTTGTGTGTTTCCTTTATATCCATTGTCAAATCCATTACCGTAACCTTCAAGATCATTAACATGACCAGCTTCAATGTCAGTAGGTAGTCGCCACCCCTGACCATAAGTGTTTACACAGTAGCTCATGTTTGTGGTTGTGTCGAGTTGTTGTTGAGAAATTTTTGAAGGAGTTCCGGTACCCTTAATATCTCCTGCATTAATCAGCTCTTCTCCTGTCCAAATTTGAAATGTGTCATTTTGAGGTTGATAATATGGATACGCAAGGCTTTCAACAGGCCCATCTATTATTGCATAACAATTTCCATAACCACAATAAATGTTGTTATATTGCAAGGCTTTACCATAGTCCATTGATATTGCAGAAACAGGACTGACAAAAAGATAAGGGATGTCAAATTCACTATTTTGAAGAGTTAGTGTTTGTGCATCCCATTGGTAATTATAGCTATCAGGGTTTCCGCCTGATCCATATCCATAGAATGCGCTGTCGATCACAAAATCGCCATTAGCAACTGCAGAAAGGTTTGGCAGTAGAATTTTATTCCCATTATGGTAAAGATGGTTGCTTGTATCATAAGAATAAACAATATTACCACCTCCGATAGTCACATTGTTGAAATTGAGACTTCGCTCTGTCCAGTATGCATGGTTGCCTGTGGTGTAGTTGGTTTGTGAATAAGTATCTACTATGAAAATAGCCTGGAAGAATATAATACAGATAAAGAGCTTTTTCATTATTAAAGAATTACTCAATAAGTGAGGGTAGTTATATTATTTGTAAAAGTAACGAAAATATCTGGAAGTATTTAATATTTTTAAATATAAAAAAATAATTAAGTCATAGGCAGGAGCCTACGACTAACACTTACAGCAACTATCTACGACTAACAGTTGGGAAAATTATAGTTTTGACTGCCTTTTAAACTTACCCGGCAAATACCCTTTCCATCCATACCAGGCAAGATAAAGATATGAAATAATAGGGATAAAAAATGACATATGCAGACCAATAATATCCGCAGTAGCTCCTTGGGCTAAAGGGATTAAGGCACCTCCAAGAATAGCCATTACAAGCAGGGATGATCCCTGGGAAGTATATTCTTTCAGGTCTTTAATAGCCAGGGTAAAAATGTTCGACCACATAATTGAATTGAAAAGGCCTATTCCTATTAAACTCCAGAATGCAACAGATCCATTTGAGCTGATGACTATAGTTAATAGTACAAT
>Ga0222695_1000752_pt1:5000-15565 | contig 15565 bp, 10 predicted proteins | sample AntAcemetage1398_FD_179834 | JGI IMG/M metagenome (GOLD analysis project Ga0222695, IMG submission 179834) | Saline water microbial communities from Ace Lake, Antarctica - #1398 | ecosystem: Environmental > Aquatic > Non-marine Saline and Alkaline > Saline | place: Antarctica: Ace...
CAGTCTCAGGGGCAGATTATCTACGTGTTACTCACCCGTGCGCCACTATACTCATCCTCCGAAGAGAACTTTCTCGTTCGACTTGCATGTATTAAGCACGCCGCCAGCGTTCGTCCTGAGCCAGGATCAAACTCTCCAGTTAAATCCTTGTCATTTTCTACTAAAAACTCCTAAGAGTCTTTATACTTCTTCGCTGTTGCTTTCTTTCTGTCTCTTTCTGCTGCTCAGTTTTCAATGAACTCGAAAAACGCTCGACCAATATATGGATTACTCGTCTTACTGTCAACCTTTTTATCCTTTTTTTTAAACAATTTATATAAGTCAACGTTTTAACTGAGCTATTAGATCAGAAAAGTTTTTCAAATACTCACAATTTTTAGAATTTTGAAACAACCAGAAAACTCCTGTTTGCGACCGAACACCACATTTTTAACCAGTTATATCATTGTATTAGGCGCGTTAACGCTTTTTAATGACTGCTTGTTGAGTTAACATTTTTTAGAACAGATTTACTTCGACTTTTCTGTAAAATTGAAACTATATTGTCCGGGAACCATTGTATAGACGGGTTCATTTTCCTTGTCTTCTCTTCCGTAATAATATTCGAGTGCAGGACCTTCAACAAGCTTTCCTACCAGTCTTTTCACAGCCCTCGCCCCCATCTGCCTGTCTTTTAATGACATTTTTTCAAGTACAAAATGACAAGCCTCTTCCAAATCTTCAATAATAACAGAAAATCCTTCACTCAGGCTGATCCTTCCAACCACTTCATTTACGTACATCTTTGAAAGAGAAAGGAACTCTTCATCCGTGAACGGTCTAAAAAGCACGACCTCGTCCATTCTGTTTAACAACTCAGGAGAAAGGAACATCTCTATTTTCTCAAGGATCTCATGGCCTCTGATCTCATTTGAGGTAGCATCTCCAAATCCGACCTTTCCTGAAGAGAACAGTTCCGCCCCAAGATTACTGGTCATAATTATGATAGACTCACTCATATCAGCAGAAAATCCTCTTGTATCACTAATCCGTCCCTCTTCCAGCATCTGGAGAAATAGAGACAGGACTTTCGGGTGAGCTTTTTCTATCTCATCCAAAAGCAGCAACTGATAAGGTTCGCGTCTGAAGGACTCTGTCAGTCTTCCGCCATCTTCAAACCCGGAGTAGCCCGGAGGAGCTCCTATGAGTTTAGATACAGAATGAGACTCCTGAAATTCGCTCATATCAAAGACGACCATCCGGTCTTCACCGCCAAAAAGAAATGAGGAAAGCTTTTTTGCCATTTCAGTTTTCCCTGTACCTGTAGGCCCGGCAAAAAGCATAGATGCCAGTGGCTTATTTCCCTGCCGGTTACCGAACCGTCTTGCAAGAAGTCTTACTATTCTCTCTTTTGCTCTTTCCTGACCAATTATAGACCTGTCAAGAACTATAGGTAGCGCGTTTATTATTCTTGAAGTATCGATCATGAGACTTTCAACCGGTATTCCCGTGTTATCACTCACCATTGCCATCAGATCTTCAACTGTAGCTGCTTCTCTTTTTTCCCGTTTAAGAACACTTCCCAGCGTGTCAAGAAGCGAAAGAACCTTATCCGGCTGACTTTTCCCTGAAATGTACCTATTGCTCAATAAAATAGCATTTCTGACAAGCTCATCTTCATTTAAAGAAACTCCGTGATAGGCACTGAGATTATCTGCCGCATTTTCAACTATTTTTAAAAGCTGCTCTCCTCTCGGCTCTTCCACTTTTACTACAGAAAACCGTCGTTCCATTGCTGAATCTTTTGCAATATACTTGTTATATTCAGTCGTTGTTGTTGCACCGATAAGTGGAAAAGCTCCTCTTGCAAGCGCCGGTTTGAGCATATCACCTACAATTTCGTTTCCCGAAGTGAAAAGCGTATGGATCTCATCAATAAAAATTATAAAATTATCTTTGTTTTTCTCAACGTATTCTATCAATTCACCGAGTCTTTTCTCCAGGCTACCTCTATACTCCGTACCACCTACCAGAGAAGACAGATTCAGCTCCCAGATTGTTTTTTCCGACAACAATCCCTCGATCTGACGAATCGCAACTGCTTCGACCAAAGCTGTTTTTCCACTTCCTGCAGGACCAATAATCATTGGATTATTATTTTTTCTTCTCCCAAGAATGTCAACTATGAGCTCTATTTCGCGACTTCTTCCATAGATTGGATCAATTTCACCATTTTTTGCCATCTCTGTCAGATTCCTTCCAAACTTTTCAAAAAAGTTGCTATCCAACCCTTGGGAATCTTTATCTGAAGATGTCTTTTGTTCTTTCACTTTCACAGAATCAGGAGAAACCTTTCCAACTTTTGTTGATTCCTGTTTCATCTCCTGAGCTCTTTCTTTAACCTTTTTTGTGGGCTCATCAATAAGTTTCATCGCCGAAAGACGGATATCTGTAAGTATCCCCATTTTCTGAAGAATACGATAAGCAATAGAGTTTCTTGTTGAGGTGACCGCTGCCAGAAAATGCAGAGTGGATATTTTCTGGCCCCTATTCATGACATGTTTTTTTGCCGCAGTCTCAATTGAGTTAATTGTATCAACAGGTTCCTTTAACGAACTGCCTGACATTCGCGACATCTTTACCATAGCATTATATGCTTCAGCAACATCGCGATATGAAACACCTAACTGCTCAAAAACAACAGCAGCTTCAGACGGTGTAGAGAAATAGGCAAGAAGATAGTGAAAACTTGTCAGTTTTCTGCTTTTCATTCTTTCAGCATAATCCAGTGCATCCCCATAGAGAGAAACAAGAGAATCGTCACAATCCTTATGCAAATCAGCCTCCAAAAACAGCCTCAAATAATATGCAGTTCAGTGTAAAACAGTAACGTCATTTTTGCAATTAAATATTGATTTGGTGAAATAACAAAAATCTTTAAAAAGACATGATTGCCCATTTCCTTCTGGACATTTTCTGATTTCTCTATAACATATTAAGTGTACCTTGTAGGAAAGAATAATCTTTGGAGGAAAAAATGATAAAGAATTTATTTGTTTTTATTATTCTGTTTTTTCTTGTTTCATGTGACGGTGGAATAAAAAGAATGGTTCCTGTTGATTCAGAAAATTCAAATCCTGACATAACTGCTGACACGGATGAAATGAGCGACTCGGACGTAGGGAATACCGGAAATACTGGGAATACCGGAGATACTGGGAATACCGGAGATACTGGTGATACTGGAAATACTGGTGACACTGGCGACACGGGAAATACTGGAAACACAGGAAATACAGGAAATACAGGCAACACTGGAGACACCGGCAACACAGGAGATACAGGGAACACAGGAGATACAGGAAATACCGGGGACACTGGAGATACAGGGGACACTGGAGATACAGGGGACACTGGAGATACCGGAAATACTGGGAACACTGGAGATACTGGAAACACTGGAGATACTGGAAACACTGGAGATACTGGAAACACTGGAGATACTGGAGATACTGGCCCAGAATATACTTGTGAAGAAATTGTTGAATGCAGTTTGACCTGCAGCAATGACACAACATGTCAAAACAACTGCTATTTAAGCGGAAGCACTCAGGGAAAAGCTGATATGGATACACTCTTTATCTGTATGTCTAACAACAGCTGCGATTCTCTTCCTGATGACCAGCAAATTATTTGTATCACTACAAACTGCCCAACAGAAGCTCAGACTTGTGGAATTGATCCTGTTTACGAACCAGTAACAGACTATCTTGCCGATGGTGAAGGAAGCAACAATGAAAATGATGATGTCTTTAAAGGCAACTATATTTCATGCACACATGACGCAACTATTAGTGAATTCACAATTTATATAGATCCTACTTATTCTACAGACAGAAACACCGACATTACTTTTGCAATTTATGAAAAAACAAGCAGTGGATGGACTAATATTTTCGATACATCTTATTCTTTCGGGAACTGGTATAAAGACGCTGAGCATTATTCTACGGGCGAAATTTCAATTGACATAGCTAGTGGTAAGAACTATATATTCGGTGCAATGTGGAATGAAAAAGTTAAATATTACTATGGAACATTTGCCGGAGATGTCATCAATTTCGGCACACAGATCTCAGCCGCAGGAAAAGAAAGTCTTTCAGAACTTCCAACTGACTTTGATTTTTATGAAAATTACACCATTAGAATGAACATCACATCAACTCTTAGATAGTGAAAAAAAACGTCTCCTTCATACTTTTTTCAATTTTTTCTTTTAGTTTAATTTTTTTCTGTGCCAAATTTTTTCCTGTAAAGATCTACTTCGGAATTTCAGATAAGATCCTTCTTACCGCTTCTGTTATCATTTTTGTTTTAAGCTGGCGATTTAACAGAAGCAGAACAGCTTTTCTCACAGTTTCACTTTCTATCTGGATTTTTCATAATTCTATTCCATTCATAAACTCAATTCCTCCAGTAATTTTAATAGTCCTTACTGTTTTGAGCATTTTTCTTATCAGTTTTACAGGCGAAAGAGGCATTTTTTCGATACATGGACTGAAAAAAGCACTTTTTATTGTAATTCCTCTGGTCGTTTTTTTACTCGTTGCAAAATTTGACCCAAAGCTTACAACAAATCTTGAAAAAACTCTGAACCTAAAGTTTGATCTTTGCAACATACCTAACTATCTAATGATCTCTATCGTTATGATTGGCGTCTGTCTCTTTTCCGAATTCGGAATTATGAAAAAAATTGACTATAATGCAGCTCTTTCTGCAACTCTCGGATTGATCTTCGTGTTCTTCCACTTTAAAGGAGTTTCAACCCTACACTTCTTTGTCGGTTATCTAATAATAATAATCGCTGTTCTTTTTTCTCTCTATTCTCTTTCATACATTGATGAACTAACCGGACTTCCGGGAAGACGAGCATATAACGAATTCACAGCAGCACTTGGAAAAAAATATTCAATGGCAATGAGCGACATTGATCACTTCAAGATTTTTAACGACAAGTATGGACACGACACAGGTGACGAAGTGCTTAAACTTGTTGCAAAAATACTTTCAAAAGTTGGCGGCGGCGGAAAAACATTCCGATTTGGCGGAGAAGAGTTTGTCATAGTTTTTAATGGCAAAAACAAAAATGAAACTCTTCCATTTCTTGAAGAGCTTCGCAAAAATATCCAGAACACTCCTTTTATTGTTAGAAACACTAAATCTCGGAAAAAGTTTAAGAAAAGCGGTAAAAAAAGCGGAGCAGGCAAAGGAGCCGTTAAAGTCACGATAAGCATCGGAGTTTCAGATTCAGCATTGGAATCTAAACCCTTGGCTGTGATGAAAGCCGCAGATAAGGCGCTTTACAAAGCTAAAAAAGGCGGAAGGAATAAGGTCTGTACTTAGCTTTCCTCAAAAAAGACACTTTCACCAATGAATTCACGAATTATCGAATTTGGAGGAATTGAATCGCATTCAAATACTTCAAAAAATGAAAGAAATTTAAGAAGTCGCTTAGCTTCAAGATATTCCGGAGTGTTTTCAGGAACTTTTTTAAGCAGAGGTTCTGCATACTTTTTCAGAACTCCTAACTCATAGACAAGACTTGAATTGAACATTACATCGGCGTTTTCCTGATATGGGAAAATGTTTTTTTCTTCACCAATTCTCACAGCCGGCCATCTTTTTATTGTTTCAATGACATCATGACCTCTCGTCTGAACATCTCTTACCATCCTTCTGATCATTCGGCAGTCAGTTGTGGGAATTCTGTTGTGATCATCAATGTTTAACGCAGTGAGTGCACTAACATAAATCCGATAGATTGCAGCATTACTCATATCTGTAATAAGATTTGGATTAAGTCCGTGAATTCCTTCAATTATCAGAACACCATTTTCAGGAAAAACCAGTTTTCTGCCGCTTTTGACACTTTTTCCGGTAAGAAAATCGTATCTTGGCAACTCAACTTCATGTCCTTCCATCAGATCTTTAAGGTTTTTATTAAAAAGAGGAACATTAATTGCGGAAATTGACTCAAAATCGTGCAGCCCATCTTCCCCCACAGGAGTTTTATCCCTGTCAATAAAGTAATCATCAAGAGAAATAAGGAATGGTTTCAATCCATTAACTCTAAGCTGTACCAGCAGACGATTCGCAGTCGTAGTTTTTCCGCTTGAACTGGGGCCTGCAATTGTAATGGCTTTTATCACCTTATGCCTGCGATATATTTCATCCGCAATTTGAGCCAATTTTTTCCCATGAAGAGCTTCGCTGACAAGAACGATATTCTTTTCATGGCCATCCCTGATCTTCTGATTTAACTTTCCGCATGTATCAAGCTCAAGAATATCAAGCCACTTATCATTTTCCTTAATTATATTAAAAAACTTAGGGCTTTCCTTAAAAGCTTTAACATTTTCAGGATTCTGGGGATCAGGAAGAAGAAGCACTATCCCTTTTTTGAAAAAAGTAAGTTTAAAATTTTTCAGAACAGATGTTGAAGGAACGAGATATCCGTAAAAATATCCAATATTTTCGCCCAAAGTGTAGACACTCGTGTGTTTCTGCTTTCTACCTTTAAAAAGCAGAACTTTATCGTCCAGTCCACTTTTACGAAATGCCTCAACCGCTTCAAAAGTGGGCATGGTTTTTCTTACAAACGGGATATCTGCCGTGACTATCTCTTTCATTCTCTTTTCTAAAGCTTCAACTTCACTCGCCGTTATCCACTCTAAACCATCAAACCAGCAGTAATAACCATTTCCGATACTGTATTCTATCCGGAGTTTAGCATGAGGAAACATTTCCTTTGCAGCTTTAATAAGAACAAAGATCATGCTTCGCAAATAAAAAAGAAAGCCGTCTTTATGAGAAATTGTAATAAACTCAACCGTTCCATCTTCACCAACTTCACGACTCAACTCTGCAATTTCATTATTATAAATTGCTCCAAGGATTGTACAGCTATACTCATTGACAAATTTTACTGACAACTCAAGAAGCGTTGTCCCTTTTTCAACAGAAACTCTCTTTTTCTTTTCGGACAGAAGAATGTTAAGAGTTAGTTTTTTCATTTTCAGCTCCGGATTTCAATTTACAGGATTTCTTTCCCAGCTTTCCTAAGTACTTCTTTTATATTAAAAGTTGCCTCTTTCTCTCTAACCACATTAAGATTTCTATTAAAATTACCATAAGAAAAATGCGGATAGAAAAAAACTTTTTTTTTCAAATCTTGCGCATCATGGGAGTATCTAAATCTAAGTCTTTCAAGATAGGTCTCAAAGATCCCTTTTCGCCTGAGCTCGCTACATCCGATTATCCATACATCGCAGTTAAAAAACTTTTGCATGTCAACGAGCATGTCTGCCATAAAGACCTGCGAATCTTCGCACAAGTCCTTGTATTTTTTCAATTTTTTCAAATCTTTTGTTGAATGCGTGTGCATACAACTTTTATTTAAAACGGCGACTTCTTTTTCAAAATTTTCTACAAGACTGTTGTTCTCAAAAAAGTTTCTGGCCATTTTTCCGGACAATCCAACCAGATAACGACCGTTTTTCTGCTCATCCATTCCCGGATTGTCTGCGACAAGAATATATTTCGGTCCTTTCTTTCCTATCTTTCTAAGATCTCTGTTAAAAACAAGACTATTCACGACCTCATACTTTGTTCTTTTTTCTTCACCTGAATTGATTTGAGTGATATTTTCTTTTAGATTCGGATAGTTCTTCTGCCATAGCTCTACTTTTTTTTCAAAAACATCAACAATTTTAAGATATTGAGTGTTCATAGGTGTCAGTCTTTTATTCCGCCGTCATCTTTGATACCGGGAACAATTATATAAACATTTCTCGTGTCAAGAAGAGCTCCCTCACCATAAACAGTTATCTTTGCTTTGAAAAGCGTACTCTCGGTGGTTGTCGGTTCAAAAATTGTATTCTCAAAAGTAACATCAAAAAGCAGTTCTGTGTTTGGACGCACATTATAGAACCAGTCATCATCCTTGCTGTCATAGTTATTTACGGGAATTGATGAATCGGTAAGGATCTTCTTAACAAATTCTGTGGTGTCAATTCCATGCACATTTGAAACACTTTCCTGCCCAGTCGTTATATCTCTTTTTATGTTTAGAAGCAGATCCTGGATAGCTGTAACCATTTCATCACTTAATCCGCCGCCTGAATATCCAACCTGGAAAATAAAGAAATCTCCAGCCGCAGTTTTTGAATCAGTGTCGTCAGCTATTTGCTCCATTCTATCCTGAATAGTATTAAGGAGTTCCGAAGTCAAAGAGGTTCCCATGATCCCTATAAACTTTGAATTTATAGCATTCATGGCATCAGCTACTTCATCTCTGTAATGACCTTCATCAGGTTTTGAATCGTTCCATTTATATCTGTAGGCTGTGACTAATCCACCAGTATCACTAAGAAGATCTTTATTGATATCATAAAGGGCTTCATCCGTCATCAGAATCTGAATAGGAAGAGCTGCCTCTCTGAAACAACTTCCACCAATCGTTCCCATTTGCCCGGTACAATCCTGAGGAGGCATATCAATATCGCGGTAAACATCATAAAAATTATTAACATTAGCTAGACAGCCGATTGGCTGATCAAGACAGTCAGAAACGTCGAACTCCAGCAACTCGCCGTCAAAACCATGTCCGCTTGCAGCCTGAAAAAGAGTTTCATACTGAGAATCGATCGATCCACTTCCGGGAGCTGTCATGTTTGTAAGAGCGGCTTTGAGCTTATTCACATCTGTCGTTACCGGCTGATTCATAACATGAGGAGTTGAATCAATATGTTTGTATGAAGCAATGGCAAAAGCCGGGTCATCAAGAACTGACGTTACTCCGGGAATAATTATATTCTCAATGTCACCCTTAACGGTATCTATTGCATTGGTCATAGATCCAGTGAGGTCAAAATGGAAAACAATGTCTGCTTTCCTTATTTCAGTATTAAACTTCAGCTTATCGTTTTTTTCCGGCTCCTGATAAGGAAGAATTACATAGAACTGATCCTCATAGAACTCAGGATCTTTCACAAGTGGATCTGATCCGGCAGCAAGCTCAGTGTTATCGTCAAAACCATCACCATCCGTGTCAACCTTTGTGTGGTCTGTACCTATTTCCTTTTCTTTTTTATCTGTCAATCCATCATTATCACTGTCTCTGTCAAGATAATCGGGGAACCCGTCTTCATCTGAGTCACGCGGAATATCAACTGTTCCAGCTTCATCAAGATCTGAAATACCATCATCATCACTGTCATCATCAATATAGTTGGATATTCCGTCACTATCAAAATCTTCAGCAGTTTCAACCAGATCAGGAATTGTATCACCATCAGAATCAGTATCGAGATAATCCGCTATACCATCTTCATCTGTATCAACACAGACTTGCTCAGGACATTCTATCTCATCATTTATATTATCTCCGTCACTATCAAGGTCGCGATAATCAGAAGATCCATCCTCATCCGTATCAACCGCTCCCTCAACCTTATCAGGAATTCCATCACCATCACTATCCTTATCAAGATAATCCGGAGTTCCGTCTTCGTCAGTATCTACAGCAACACCGTTAGGTTTTTCAACCTCATCACTTATACCGTCACCATCACTATCAAAAGCTGTCACTGTGTCTTCATCTTCTTTTTCATTATCTGGAAGGCTACTGTCATTTTCTTCATCCTGAACACCGTTGTCAGGAAGAAAACTCGTCTGATCATCATCGGTCTGAGTAATATCAGATAAATTCTGATCGTTAGGATCCTCCGTTGTACACGAAACAAAAAGCACGGCAACTAAAAATAATAATAATACTGTATTTCTAATCATTTCTTACCCCAAATGAAAATGTATCCGAAAAACACTTTGAGATTTTACCTGAGAAAGTTAATAAATCAATTAGTTATGGTTCTTACGACCTCTTCGATAAATAATATCGGACACTTTTTGATTTTCCCGTCTTTTTAAATTAATATTAAACTGTAACTTTTCTTTTGGAGGAATTATGTCCTTTTTCATTGTCAAACCACAGGAACTTGCTGAAAATTTTGAAAACTATGTCATCCTGGACTGTAGAGCAGAGCTTGCAGATCACAACTGGGGAAAAAATGAATATTTAAAGGAGCACATTAAAAGCGCACACTTTGTTGATGGCGAAGGTGTTCTCACTGGAGAATTAGGGAAACACGGCGGAAGACATCCATTTCCCGACATGGAAAAGTTTAGAAAAAACATGGAGGATCTCGGCATTCGTGATGATTCGAAAATTGCAGTTTATGGACTTTTCGCTGCTCGAGCCGCTTTTATGCTTAGACTTTTTGGAATAAAAGCTGGTTTTATCAGTGGTGATATTAAAACTTTAAAAAATGAGGGAATCCCATTTAACAGAGAAATTCCAGAAGCTCAAACAGGTTTAATTTCCGCAAATATAGATTTAAGTCGAGCTAATTTCAAAACTCAAACATCTCAGATTATCAAAACCTCATTTTAAAAGCAATTTCTTTTTTATTTGAATCTCAGAGATCCTATTCTGCTAACCCCTTCTTTTTTAAGGTCTTACGGGGTTT
>Ga0222695_1000758_pt1 | contig 15491 bp, 10 predicted proteins | sample AntAcemetage1398_FD_179834 | JGI IMG/M metagenome (GOLD analysis project Ga0222695, IMG submission 179834) | Saline water microbial communities from Ace Lake, Antarctica - #1398 | ecosystem: Environmental > Aquatic > Non-marine Saline and Alkaline > Saline | place: Antarctica: Ace Lake...
TGATCAGTCCCACCGCCAGTACCAATAAGGTGACAGGTATTGATGACTATTTAATCAGGATGGTACCTCCCAATAAATCAGAAACAGATCACTTAGCGCGCCACGCATTCAAAGTGATGGGTCTGAAAAAGATGGCCGCCATCTATGATCTGTCCAATCGCGTCTTTGGAGAAGGGTTTCTCAACAATTTCGGAGACGAGTTCGAAGGCCTTGGAGGAAAGATCATACATGTAGAGACCTTTACTTCAGGAAAGGATATGGATTTCGTGAAATTAGCCGAGTCACTGCTCAAGTCTGATCCTGACGGGATGCTGATAGTGACAGGCGGCCTTGATGCTGCCATGATCTCCCAGCGCATCAGAGTGACGGGCTCAAAGGCCCCTATCATTTCATGCGCCTGGTCCATGACGGCCGATCTCATACATGACGGCGGGCCTGCAGTGGAAGGCGTTGTTTTCTCTCAACTGTTCAACAGGGAAAGCCGGCAGAAAACCTACCTGGAATTCAGGAAACGATTTGAAGAACGTTTCGGTGAAGCGCCAAATTTCGCTGCTTCGCACGGATATGAGGCAGCCCTTGCCCTGCTCAAGGCATTATCAAAAACCGTCGATCCGCAAGAACTAAAGGCCACCATACTGCAACAGGGCGTATTTGAGGGTGTTCAGGGGGATTTCAACGTGGATAAATTCGGGGATCCCCAACGCAAGCGGTTCATAATCACTCTTAAGAATGGTCAGTTCCAGACTGCAGAAAATGTCAGCCAATAACTTTTGCCCCTTTACTGGGGAGTAGAGGAGAGTCACCCGGCTCCCTATGACAGCTAACAGTGAATATCTCCAAGCGAGGAGTAGAGAATGAAGGTCTCTTTTAGCTTCAAAAACACATTGATTTGCAATTTCATTCTCGTTGCCATATTGCCTATCATTCTAATAGGTTTCATTACCCTACATGTTTTTACCGGATACTTAGAGAAAGAGATTACTCGCAAAAACTTCCTTTTGGCCAAATCTGTCAGCGGGGAAATAGGGGCATTCCTTGATCAACCTAAGGACATGCTGAGACAGATAGAGACAATGATCGAAGGGGGCGGCTTGACCAATGAGGATCTGTTCGTAGCTTCCCTGGAATCTATTATTTCCAACTATCCTGTTTTTGAGATGATTGAGGTCATCGATCAGGAGGGATTAGTCAAAAAAGTCGTCCCTTTTCGGAAAGATTATATCGGCCTCAATCTGTCGGGCAAGCCCTTTTTTAAGGAAATAGAGAAGGTCAGGGATTTTCACTGGTCATCCACCTTTATTTCCCCTTATACGGGGGAGCCAACCTTAACCATTGCCCTACCCCTGCGAAAGGGGGTTTTGGCCGGGATTTTGAATCTGGGTATACTCGGCGATTTCATCGACCGTTTGAAGAGAGGCCCCATGGAAATCGGCGTGGTTGACCAAAACGGAACCTTTATTGCCCATTCTGCCAGGTCAAATGTCTACCAGCGGGTCAATGTGCGCGCACTTGAGGGCATTCGTCAGGCCCTAATGGGCATAGAGGGGAACTACCGTGTCCGGCAGGGGGGACAAGAGGTGTTTCTAAGTGTCGCTCTTGTTCCGCAAACCGGCTGGCCCGTGGTGGTTATGCAAACGGTCGACCAGGCATTTGCTCCAGTAAATAGAGCGAGAAATATCTTCTGGGCTGGGATCGGACTGGCCGTTATTTTGGCGCTGATCATGGCGCTTTTCAGAGTGAAAACGATATTAAGGCCCCTGTCCCGGCTGATCTCAAACGCCAAAAAGATCGCCAAAGGAGATTATGATTTCCCTCCTCAGCCAAAGAGTTATCCTGAGATTGATGAGCTGTCAGGAGATTTTAAGATGATGGCAGAGGCAGTAGCCGGCCGGGAGGAAACCCTTCAGCAATCAGAAAAGAGATTCCGAGACCTGTTTAATTCCATTAGCGATCTTGTCTATACCCAGGATCTCGAAGGACGGTTCCTCTCGGTAAACCCGGCAATGAGCAAGCTCTTTGGGCCTGATCAAGCGGAACTCATCGGACGTAAGGCTGCAGATTTCATGAAACCGGAGTCGAGGGACCGGCTTGAACGCGAGTACCTGGGGCGGATTAGGAGAGACGGCTATTATGAGGGGGTTTCAAGCTACTTCGCAAAGGATGGTTGCAAAATATATGTCGAGTATCGCAGTTCATTAGTCGAGTCAGGGGATGAAAAGCCCTATATCAGCGGCACGGGTAGGGATGTGACCGAACGGGTCCTTGCGGAAAGAGAGATCAATAAGCTCCAGGAACAGATGCTCCAGTCGAAGAAGATGGAAGCCATCGGCACCTTAGCAGGAGGGGTTGCCCATGATTTCAACAATCTTCTCATGGGCATCCAGGGAAACGTTTCTCTGATGCTCATGGATCTGGATCGCGGCACTCCCCATTACGAGAGACTGAGAAACATGGAACAACAGATTCGCAGGGGAGCGGATCTGACAAAACAACTCCTCGGTTTTGCCAGGGGCGGTAAATACGAGGTCAAACCAACCGATATGAATGGACTTATCAGGAATCAATGTCGAATGTTTGGCCGCACAAAGAAAGAGATCACTATTCAAGAAAAATTTAAAAAGGATCTCTGGGTAGTGGATGTGGATCAAGGACAGATTGAGCAGGTTTTATTGAACCTTTATGTCAATGCCTCGCAGGCCATGCCCGGGGGTGGAGAGCTTTCTGTACAAACGGAAAATGTTATACTTGATAAGGAGTATGTTAAACAGTTTGATTTAGCGCATGGTAAATATGTGAGGATTTCGGTGACCGACATGGGGGTGGGAATAGACGAGAATGTCTTAGAGAGGATATTTGATCCTTTTTTTACCACAAGGGCAATAGGGAAAGGGACCGGGTTGGGGCTTGCCTCGGCTTACGGCATTATCAAGAACCACGGCGGTATTATCGATGTTCATAGCGAAAAAGGGAAGGGCAGCACATTTAATATCTACCTGCCAGCGGTAGACGCAGAAAGCCTGGCGCAAAGGGCAGAGAGCGAAAGGGAACCTGAAATAGTCCGAGGTTCGGAGACGATTCTCCTTGTGGATGATGAGGAAATGATAATTGATGTTGGCGAAGATATGTTGAATATGATGGGCTATAAGGTCTTGATTGCGAAGAGCGGAAAGGAGGCAATAGAGATCGTTGGCAAAGTGCATGGGGCGAAGCGCAGCACTATACCCTCTGCGCCTGATCTGATCATCTTAGATATGATCATGCCTGATATGGGTGGTGGTGAGACCTTTGACAGACTGAAAGAGATCGACCCTGACATAAAGGTGCTTCTTTCAAGCGGCTATAGCATCAATGGCCAGGCGACCGAAATATTAGACCGTGGATGTAAAGGCTTTATCCAGAAACCTTTCAATATCCAACAACTATCGCTAAGAATAAGGGAGGCTTTGGATTAACCCTGACTTCAACACGGAATGAACGGAGTAAACATGAGGATATTGGTTGTTGAAGATGACGCGAAGATCGCCTCTTTTATTTCAAAGGGTCTGAAAGAGGCAGGCTTTGCCGTTGATGTGGCCAACGACGGGGTTGACGGTCTTCATCTCGGAGAGACCGAGCCCTATGACGCGGCCGTGGTGGATATCATGCTCCCCGGATTAGATGGGATTTCCCTGATTGAAAGGCTTCGTACAAAAAGAATTACGACTCCGGTTATCATCCTCAGTGCAAAGCGTTCTGTAGACGATCGCGTCAAGGGTCTCCAGAGTGGGGGCGATGACTACATGACAAAGCCCTTTTCATTTTCAGAACTCTTAGCTCGAATCCATGCCTTGATCCGAAGATCGACCCGGGAGTCGGAACCCTCTTCCCTCAGCGCAGGAAGTCTGACCATAGATCTCCTGGCCCGTCAAGCCAAACGTGGTGACCAGGATATCAGTCTCCCCTCCCGGGAGTTTGCGCTACTGGAGTATCTTATAAGAAACAAGGGCCGCATTATTTCTAAGACCTCCATCTTGGAGCATGTGTACGATTACAGCTTTGACCCCCAGACTAATGTGGTGGATGTATTAGTCTGCAGGTTGCGCAACAAAATCGATAAAGATTTTGATCGGAAAATGATCCATACTGTCCGCGGAATGGGATATGTCCTCAAAGAAGAGCAGTAAAGCCGGGTTAACTTTCAGTTTGCAACTGAGTGTTCTGTACGCCCTTTTTTTTGTCATCAGTTCAGGCGGCCTGTTCGTAGTGGCCTACTATCTCATAGATAACCTGATTGAACAGAGGGAGCAGGAAATTGTCCGGGACCGTATCCAGGAGTACCGGGCATGGTATGAGGAGGGAGGAATCCGCGCCCTTAAGGCCCGCTTTGATGAGCGGACCGATACTGCCCGAGATATCCTCTTTGTCCGCATTGTGGGCCCGCTGAACCAGGTTTTGTTTGTCAGTATCCCTAAGGGATTTAAAGGATTTGATTACGATAAACTAAAGGTTATTCCGCGCACTGAGAAGGATTTATGGCTTTCCATCAAGGGCCAGGCCGAGAAAGGCGTATGGACCATTGGTGTGGCTCCTTTGCGTGGAGGGCTTGAACTCCAGGTCGGTAAGAGCTCAACCCAAAGCCAGGAATTACTTTCATTTTTCAGGACCGTTTTTCTCATATTCAGTGTCCCGATCCTCCTGTTAGGGATTATCGGCGGCGGTCTACTGACATTTCGCGCGATTAGGCCGATTCGCCATCTTATTCACACCGTCAAAGATATCCTGAAAACAGGAAGGATGAGTCTGCGTGTCCCTGTTCGAAGGGAACGGGGGGAGATGTATGAATTGGTGGGCCTTTTCAATCAGATGTTAGACAGGAATGATTTGGTGATTCAGGCAATGCACAATTCCTTAGATAATGTTGCCCATGACCTGCGGACCCCCATGACACGCCTGCGAGGGGTGGCTGAGTTTGCCCTGCAGGAACCCGGGGATCCGAACGCATGCAGGGAGGCCTTAGCCGACTGCATGGAGGAATCCGAGCGGGTGCTGACCATGCTTAACGCCCTGATGGATGTGGCTGAGGCGGAAACCGGGGTCATGAGATTAGAGATGACGGAAGTATCGGTTCCGGAGGTAATTAATTCTGTTGTTGATCTGTATGAGGTGGTGGCAGAAGAGAAGGAGATCAGTGTAAATAAGGAACTCCCCGGTGAGCTGCTTATTAATGCCGATCGTACCCGTTTTCAACAGGTCATTGCTAACCTTCTTGACAATGCCCTCAAGTACAGCGATCAGGGCCAGGAGATTGAGATATCCGCCTGGGATAGGGAAGGGTACGCATTGATCTCGGTCTCTGATCAGGGAATGGGAATCCCCCCCAATGAGATCAAAAAGATCTGGGACCGTCTATACAGGGGAGATCACAGTCGTTCAAGGCGGGGGCTGGGCTTAGGCCTGAGTTTTGTCCGGGCGATCGTGCATGCCCACGGGGGCGAGGTCAGTGTGGAAAGCGAGTTGAATAAGGGATCGAAATTCAGTATCAGGCTACCTGTAGCGCAAGTACTTAGGGATGAGAAGAATTGAGCTGGAGTACTGGATACTGGATGCTGGATACTCGATGCTGGTCGAAGATCCCGACCTTAGCGGGGATACTGGATATTGGATGGTGGGCATCCTGACATCTGAAACTTGAAACCTTTTGCGTGAAGACCCGGATGTCAAACATCTTTGGATCTCGATATGCCGGGCTTTGGTATAAATCGATCAACAAAAACAGGGAATAGGAGGGAAGAAAACATGGAAAAGGTAGGACAAGTAGCATTGGTGACTGGGGCAAGCAGCGGGATAGGAAGGGAAACAGCAATTATGTTGGCGGAGAAGGGTTTTCAAGTCATGGCAGCTGCACGACGCATGGACCGTCTTACAGAATTAGCTGGTCAGGTTGAGGGGATCACGCCCATAGACGTGGATCTCTCTGATCCTGATGACCTTGAAAAATTCTGCCAGCATGTTGCGGGGTTTTCAGAACCTGTCTCAGTGCTCATAAACAACGCAGGATACAGCTTAAGGGGGGTCCTCGAGGATGTGTCGATAGAGGCAGCTAAAAGAATGTTCCAGGTCAACGTATTCGCGCTCATGCGGGTTACCCAGGCCTGCCTGCCGGGTATGCGCAAAATGAGAGCGGGGACTATTGTGAACGTCAGTTCAATGGCTGGGAAATTCGCATTCCCGGGAAGCGGTCCATATGCGGCAACGAAACATGCTGTAGAGGCGATCACCGATGCGCTGCGTATAGAGATTCGGCCCTTTGGCATCAGGGTGGTGGCTATACGCCCCGGCTTTATTGCAACGGAGTTCAACGATGTTGGAAACAGCATGACAGGCGATCTTTTTGCCAGGACCGATCCTGATTATAAGACTGTATATGAAACTTCAGGAAAAGCGGTTGGCAGCATGTTTGCGGGTGTTACCGTGCCCGGGCCTGAACTGATTGCTAATATTATCGTGGAAGCCGTGCTTTCAGATTCCCCCAAGGCAGTATACCATGCAGGCCTTTTCAGTGAAGAGTTTTTAGGAAATCGTGCCAGTCTTGATGATGAGGGGTTTGATGAATATCTATCTGAGAAGACCGGGCTCAGGGATCTGAAATTGTAAGAAAGCGCAGATAGAGGTCTGCTGTGTTGCCGTCTAATTCCTATTGAAAACAAGGGATTTTACGGTAACGGGAAATACCTGGTCGCCAATTAGAGGTTCACCGATATCGATCCAGTCTCCCTCTTTCAGAATGAGTTCATCCAATGAGAGCAAATTCGTTTTCAAACCGGTTTCGCGGCGGATAACATTTCCCACACTGCATGCGATATCCTTTTCAAAGATCAGGATAATCGGTATTTTATTATTGATGGAATTGGGAAGGGCAGTTTCAATCGATTTTGCAAACAGCTCTAAATCGGGATAATAGGCCTTGACCGGATCCTTGAAATAGAGGGCAATAATTTCTTCGCCTTCGTGTAAATCAAATCTTTGGAATGAGGCGTTGATCTCTGAAATAACGTGCTCAACACTTAGTTGTGATTCGTCAACATCTACCCTGATAACGGGAACGTTTTTTATGGGGAATGAGATTTGGTTGTCCATAAAGCCGGAGGAACCGGAAATGGATAAGGAATAAGCGCCTGCTCCAATGACAGTCGCTCTGATTTTGTTTTTGGGCTCTATGACCGGAGCGGCTAATCTGGTTGTCAGGGAATTTATCTTATCGGCCAACATTGGCCCCAAATCGTTGTAACTCCCATTGCTGCCATATATCAGCTCTGCTACACCCCCTGAAAATGAATATTCGTCTATCTTGCCCGGAAAAGTCAGATCATCCGTCAGCATCAGCTGTTTGGATAGGGATGAGGTTGCAGGACCGGTAATGACCTCAATCAGTACTTCTGCAAATTCTGCTGCGATCCTTTCAATATCCTCCTTTGGGATCTGATCCCCAATCTTGTAATTCAATCCAAGATGTTCCATAACCTTCAACGCAGGCTCATCAATTCTCCAAATTATTCCCTCGGAATCTGCGGCAAGTAGTCTGCCCCCTATGGCTACACAACTTGTTGACAGGACCTCACCATTTTTTGATATGGCAATATTGGATGTCCCTCCGCCAATGTCACAGGAGAGTATGGTTTTGTGATATTCCTTAGATCTCGCTGTTGCCCCTGAACCCAATGCCGTAATAAAGCTTTCAAAATTTGCCCCTGCTGTTGCGGCAACGAAATCCCCTGCACCATTGGACAGGAATTCTACGAGCTGCTTTGCATTTTTTTTCTTGGCCGTTTCTCCGGTTATAATAACTGCGCCACTCTGAACGTCTATACGATGCATTCCCGCGAGTTGATACTCTTCCCTTAAAAAGTCAGACAACCTGTCCATATCAATTGTGTCGTCATTCATCAGGGGCGTATTGATAATTCTCCCCTCATAAATTATATTCCTCTTCTCAATATTAAAACGACGGGAAGGGGAGTGGGGATCTCTTTCCAATATCAGATTTGAAAAGGCCAGATGACTTGTTGAGCTTCCCACATCTACGCCAACTGAAAGCAATTCAATTTTATCTATTTCCACTGTTATCTCTCTAACCCTAACAAGCCGGAACCAAACAGAGCTTTTACCACGAAGCACACGGAAGCACGAAAAGAAGTTTTAAGAATTTATCCTAACTTCGACCATTTAGATTATTTTCTTAATCTTAATCATGATGGTCTCGTAAAAAGTTTCCAAGGCCGTCACTCCCGCGAAGCTTGTCCTCGACTCCGATCGGGGAGCGGGAGTCCACAAGTGCTTGAATTTTTCTGGATTCCCGCTTCCGCGGGAATGACGCAAAGTGGTGTTTTCTGACTTTTTACGAGATTGTCAATCATAAATTTACTCATAATCAAACATGTCTCAATCTGACTGTAAAAGAGTACAATTAAGATTACGAGTATGATTATGAAATTTGAAACTGGGAAAAAGAGAAGAATATAAATCTGTTGTCTAATTTCAAATTTCTAATTTCCAGTTTCGGCATCCGATTTTCAATTCGATAGTTCACTCTGTTTCGACAATAAGTGTAAACTCGTGAATGAAGGATGCCCCTATTGCCTACATGGCAGCCTGTAAAGGTGCGCCCTCTTTTTGTGCAGCAGACAGTCTCTCTGCCGCATCTTTTTTCTTGTAAATGCTTACACGATCAGCATCTACATATTCAATGGCCTTTACCTCACAGAACCGCACGCACTGTGGGTCACCCCCGCAAAGGTCGCACTTGAACACCTTCTTGTCGATAATATTGTAGTTCATGGCGCCGAAAGGGCACACAGCCACGCATGAACGGCAGCCGATGCAAATGTCATAATCAACCGTCACGAAACCGAGATCTTCATCACGGGAAATCGCTTTTACAGGACAGACATTCATGCATGGGGCATCCTCGCACTGCTGGCAGGAGATGGGAATATACAGGCCTTCGGATTCCCATTTCATCACCTTGATTCTACTTCTTGCCGGGTTAGAAACACCATCATGCATTACCGAACATACAAGCTCGCACAGCCGGCAGCCGGTGCACTTCTGGTAATTTATCATCAGGACTTTCTCCATTGATCTCCTCCTCTTAAAACGAAGTTCTCCCCCTTTAGGCCGAGGGGGATTTTTTGAAATGTTTACCCCATTTAATTCAGAGACCCTGTAACCGGGGTCTTTTCTTAATATCCTTCATCGGGGCCACCTGCCGATTAGAGCAGGTGGGACGGCTCTTGATCCAGATCTAACCGTTTCAGTGTCTCTGCCGTGGGCAGACCATTTTCGTCCCAGCCATGGTGCTCGTAATATTCGTCGATCATTTGCCTGAACTTTTTCCGGTCTATGGCGACGCCGATGACGTCAGGTGCCCCCCGCCTGCAGGGCTCGTCAAAATAGCGATGATTCAGCGTATCCCCTTTCTTGGGGTCATCCCGCGTCAGGCCCTCCCGCAGATTGAATAGACGCTCTATATTGTAACATCTCTCCGCAATATCCCATATCTCTTTGGGGGTTACCTCAAGCCCGGTATTATAAAAGATGACCTTTGACCAGTCCTCAAAGTTGGGGAGCGTCGCGCCAAGGAAGGTGGTGTGATACTTGCAAATACCGAGACAATCCACCCCCATGTAGCAGTTTTCCTGCCAGAAGACTTCCCATGCCTTTCCATCGTATGAGGTATGTTCAGAACTCAATGGACCATCATAAGGAACAGGGTTGCTGTATATCTTCCTCAGGATCTTTTCGGGTAAATGGTAAAGGTCAATGGCCGGCCGGCTTCTCAGATGGTCTGATCCTCTGGAACCGGTTGCGATGCCGAGGGCCAGGGCCGGCGTGGCCCGCTCGTCCGAGTGCAGATTATTCATCCCTTTGACCTGGATCAGATAGTCAAAAGAATTTTTGCCTATTTTCTCAGATGCCTGGATGCCACCATCCGCTAATGTATCGCCCAACCACCCTTTTCTATGACAGATGCGGTCGATCATCTCCAAGAGGGCCTCGTCATTGCCGAATCTCAGATCAAGCCCGTCCGTATCCTTGCTGGTGAGGATGCCTAATTCGTAGAGTTCCATGGCCCAGGAAATAATGCTGCCGATCTCCAGGTTATCTATGCCATACTGATTCACTAAGTGATTACCTGTCAGGACTGTCTCAGCGCTCTTGCAGTCCGGTTCTCCGCCAAAGGCGCCGAGAGAGGTATATTCCGGTCCTTCATCATATTTTCCTGCGTAGGGACCTGAAGGGATCTTGTACTGGGCCCGACAGTGAATCTGGCATCCAAAGCAGCCGGTCATATGATAGGGGCCCATAGTCTCTTCACAGATCTCATCGATCCGCTCGGGTTCTATATCGTCGGCATTTTCACATTGGTTATACTGGAAATTCCGGGTCCTTATGCCGCCCCAGCAGTTGGTAGCCCCCCAGATAAATGGGGTTCCCAGGGTTCCCTGAGTCTGGTTTACCTTGGCGCTGGTGATTTGATCAATGAATCGTTTATTATACTCTAAGGCATCCACCGGATGTGCGATCTTAATATCCATGGTGCCTCTTGCGGCAATGGCCTTGAGGTTTTTTGATCCCATGACACAGCCCATGCCACTCCTGCCGGCAGCGTTCTTTATGCCCGTCATGATATTGGCATACGTCACCAGGTTTTCACCGGCCGGACCAATCACGGCTGATTTGATGTCCTCATCGTCGAGTTCTTTCCGAATGGCCCACTGGGTCTCTGTGGTCGTTTTTCCCCAGAGGTTCGCGGCGTCACGAATTTCAATTTCGCCGTTGTGAATCCATAGATAGACCGGCTTATCCGCCTTCCCCTTAATCACGAGGTGATGAAACCCGGCCCATGCCAATTCCGGTGCAAAAAAACCACCCATATTTGAACTCCCTAACAATCCGGTGAGCGGGGACTTGGCCATAAAATGGGACCTGGCCGTTGCTGAAGCGCAGGTCGCTGTCAGGATGCCGCCGCTGACCATGAGCGTGTTGTCCGGACCTAAGGGGTCGCAACCCTTTTTGGTATGATTGTAAAGCAAATACGCATCCAAGCCTCTCCCACCCAAGAATTTCTTTCGTACATCAAGTGGGATTGGTTTGGTCTCAATGTCTCCGGTTGTGAGATCAATAAATGCTATTTTTCTGTCCAATGCCATCTTATTTCCCCCCCTTCTTAGCAACCTTCTTGGATGTGGCCGCTTCTAACCTGGCCATCTTTTCCTCAGCTATTTTTCTGTTTACGTCCCATACCGGCCCCCGTATCCGGGGAAACGTCGGGTTCACCCACACCAGACGGTACTCCATCCCGCAGGTGGGGCATTTGACCTTCTCAGCCCCGGCGGTCGGCTGAATCCTCTCCATGCAGCTCGGGTTATGACACCTTATCTTGCCATAGGTCCTGGTCTTTCGCAGGCTCTCGGCCCCTGACAATTTTTCTTGCTCTATCGCCATATGACTCTCCTTTCTGCTTTTTTTTGAAAGCGTTTCCTAAATGTTAATGACTGAAAGCCTTATACGCTTTTAATCTTCTTGTACACGGGTGCCACCCGGTGTAACACCTCAGCGTAATCGTTTTTCTTGCATCGGGGACAAACGGCCAGAAGATCGCCCAAGTGTTTTCCCTTGTCCGGGTCTTTTTGGAGGTATTCAAATTCCTTCTTAGGCATCAAATAACTTCCGCAGACAGGACAGAAGACCGCATATTTTTTGTGACCGCGCTGGAGCAGGAGCTCCCTCAAAGCCATCATGAAACCCTGAAAATCAACCCCGCTGGGGCAGAAGAAGGTGCACTCCTGACAGGTTAGACAATACCACAACGCCTCTTCCTCTTCAATATCATCTGGGGCCAAAGACAGTCGCTCCACCACCCCCCTCGGCGAGCGTTGGTATTCATACTCCCCATAAAAATCGAGCATGGGGCAGACAGCGGAGCATTTCCCGCATTCCAAACAGCAATTGAGGTTGTGCTCTAAAATATGCTGCTTAATTTCAATTATAATATCAGGCTGTTGCATAATTTGGTTCGCATCATTATTTAATGGCCCTTACGTCTTTGATTTTAGGCACTTTAGGCTGCTAACAATTCAATTTTGTGACAAAAACACGAGAAATTTTTTGCAATGCACTGAAAGCCAATGGTGGAAAAAGATGAACATCCAACATCGAACATCGAAAGTCCAACATCGAATAAAAAATACCAACTTTACTCATTTTAGCTCACTTTAGTCACTTCAAACTTTAGCTACTCAAACAATGGTGGTGTTGACCATCGCCAGTATCTCTTCGTCGGTAAATCCCTTTAGTTGGATAGCGCTGCTCAGACAGGATGCCACACACAGCCCGCATCCCTTGCACTCGGTCGGGTTAACAGCAGCAACCTGCCGGGTGCGCTCCGGGGAGATTTTGAATTCCGTCCAGTCAATGGCTCCGAAAGGACAGATCTCCACGCATCTCCCGCAAGTGGAGCACATGAAAGGGTTTACCTCAGAGACCAATGCCTCGGTCACTACCCGACCCTGGGCCATGGGAGCAGCGGCCTTGGCCGCAGCAGCGTAGCCCTGGGAGATACATTCTGCTATTTCCGCGGGAAACCGTGCGCATCCGGCAATATAGATCCCGTCTGCGGGAAATTCCACGGGCCTCAATTTTTGATGGGCCTCCATGAAAAAGCCTTCATTTCCGACCGGTATCTTCATCATCCGGGAGAGTGCCTCGTTATCCTCGGCAGGCACTAACGGCGTCGTCAGAATGACGGTATCTGCCTCTAATTCAAGATCTCTACCCATCAGCTCGTGGTATATCATGACCTTTTTGGCCACATCTCCCGAGCCCTCAATCTCCGGGGGCCTGTCCACATTATAGCGGACAAAACGGATCCCCATCTGCATTGCCCTCTGATAGTATTCCTCAAACACCTTTCCGAACGCCATGATATCCCTTTGCAGGATCGTCACTTCTGCTCCAGGATTGGCTTCCTTGACAAGCGTTGCGTTTTTCATGGCCGTGATACAGCAAAACCGACCGCAAGAAGGATTCTCATCAATCCGGGCGCCTACACAGTTGATCATCACGACCTTTTTCAGGTTATGGTAGCCTGAAGGGTACCGCTGTTCAAGCTCGAGCTGTGTCATGACATTGTTGAAGCGACCGTATCCGAACATCCCTTCCGGTCTGAGTTCATTGGCACCGATCGCCACAATAATGGTCCCGATCTTGAGCTCAGAGTTCGCGGCATTCTCCCGGATTTGCGCCGTAAAGTTTCCTATAAAGCCTTTCACTTCAACCAGATCTACTTCAAGATGTACCCTGATGTTATCATGCTTTATGACGGCATCGACTAACGGGTCCAGGAGTTCTGAAGTCGGGACGTTGGAGGGGAAGACCCGGTTGACATATCTCAACAGGCCGCCTAAGCAATCCCTCTTTTCCAAAAGTTCAACATGGTAACCCTGATTCGCTAAGGTGAGGGCGGCGGAAAGCCCCGAGATCCCGCCGCCAATGATGAGCGATGATGGCAGGACTTCCGTAGAGAGGTCTTCCTCAGGTGACAGGAGACTCACCTTGGCCACCCCCATGCGCACCAGATCCTTGGCCTTATCGGTGGCAGCATCCTGCTGGGTCATATGGACCCAGGAGCAGTGCTCCCTCAGGTTGACAAATTCAAAGAGATATTTATTAAGCCCGGCTAACTCGCAATTCTTCTTGAAAAGGGGTTCGTGGGTACGGGGTGTACACGAGGCCACCACCACCCGGTTTAGTTGACATTCTCCAATCTGGTTTCGTATGGAAGAGAGCCCATCCTCAGAACAGGTGTAAAGATTCCCTTCGGTATGAACAACATCGGGGAGTGTTGCAGCATACTTTACTACCTCAGGGACATTGACCGTCCCGCCGATGTTTGTGCCACAATGGCATATGAAAACGCCTATTCTGAGAGACATTGATCTATTTCCTTAAGCAAGGACCTCCGCCACCTTGGACGCGGCCGCCGACGCCCTGATCACAGAGTCGGGCACATCCATGGGAGACTGGCAAAATCCGCATCCAAATATACCTTCCTTAGTGGTGCCGAATGGATTGCGCAGTTCTTCGGGCACCGCAATAAAGCCGAATTCATCTAACTCCACGCCTAATTTTTCAGCGATTGAGATATTGCTTTCTGCGGGTATAAGGGCCTGAGAGAGGATCACCATGTCAAATTCTCTTGCCCTGAATTCTCTGTTCACCGTGTCCTCGTAGTGGATAACCGGGTTCTGGTTTTCCTCATTCAGAGTAACCCGGCCGGGCCTCGCGCGAATATATTCCACTTCGTACTGGCCTTTGGCACGCCGCACATACTCCTGAAAGCCCTTTCCCACGGCCCTCATATCCATATAGAATATGGTCGATGTCAGCTCCGGATAGTGTTCACGGGCCAAGACGGCCTCTTTTGTGGCATGCATGCAGCAGACCGCCGAACAATATTTCATGTGGCGGACATCCCTCGATCCCACGCACTGGATAAAACCGAGCTGCTTCGGTTCTTTGCCGTCAGAGGGCCGTTTCAAATGACCGGTGGTGGGACCGGACGCACATATCATCCTTTCAAACTGCATCGCAGTAATAACGTTCTCGATCCGTCCCCATCCATACTCCATGAGGGGAGCGACATTATACAGATCAAACCCGGTGGCAAGGACGACCGCGCCCACATTGACCGTGATTTCCCTGTCTTTTTGAGTAAAATCCACGGCCTCTGCTTTGCACACCTCGGCACATGTGTAGCATTCAGAGCAGATACCGCAGGAGATACATCTCTTGGCCTCAGTTACGGCCTCCTCTTCGCGGAAACCTAACTGCACCTCTTGGAAATTATTAACCCGGTCTCTCGGTTCAAGTCGTGGCATACGGGTCCTGGGGATATGTTCATAGCCGGCAGTGGGGATGTCTTTGACCGGTTCCCATTCCGTTTCCCGACCCTCTTTGAGGTCCACCCCACGGATAAACCTGTCAATGGAGATGGCGGCCTGCTTGCCCGCTTCAATGGCCTCGATTACCGTCTTGGGGCCGGTAACCGCATCCCCCCCGGCGAAAATGTCTGCATCTTCAGTCTGCAAGGTCACGGTATCCACATTCATGGTGCCCCATCCGGAAAGGGTGCAGCTACATTCAGATCCCAGACAGGACCAGTCTGATTCCTGTCCGATGGCAGGGACCACATTGTCCACCTCGATAATGAATTCTGATCCTGTTATGGGGATGGGACGTCTCCTGCCACTGTCATCCGGTTCACCCAACTCCATTCTGAGGCATTCAATGGTCTTGACCCTGCCATTTTCGCCAATGATACGTTTGGGGTTGGTCAGGGGATAAATCGGGATACCTTCCTCTCGGCACTCATCGATCTCCTCCTCATTGGCCGGCATCTCTTCCAGGCTACGGCGGTAGAGGATAAAGGGTTCTTTTACACCCAGCCTTCG
>Ga0222695_1000766_pt1 | contig 15427 bp, 7 predicted proteins | sample AntAcemetage1398_FD_179834 | JGI IMG/M metagenome (GOLD analysis project Ga0222695, IMG submission 179834) | Saline water microbial communities from Ace Lake, Antarctica - #1398 | ecosystem: Environmental > Aquatic > Non-marine Saline and Alkaline > Saline | place: Antarctica: Ace Lake...
GGGATCTGCTGGTCGGTGAGATAAACAGAATAGACGGGCCAACTCCTCATACGATTATGGTTGTGGATGATAACGAGATTGAGCGAAAGGAAATGGCAGGTATTATTGAGGAAGAAGGGATGAAGGCCCTTGTTGCGGAGGACGGCAGGAGATGTATGGATATGATCCAGGAATCCCTGCCCGATGTCCTGGTGTTAGACCTGATCATGCCGGAAGTGGATGGTTTTGAGGTGCTGGACAGGGTTCGCAGCGACCCTGGAACTAAGAATCTGCCGGTGATAGTGGTCACAGCAAAAGACCTTACAACTGAAGATAGGGAAAGACTGAGCGGCAATGTTTCCTCCGTACTTTCAAAGGGTGACACAACCTCCAAAACCCTACTTGAAAAACTCAAAAACCTTCTTGCGGATATTGGAAAACCTCAGGAATATCTACGAGCGGAAAAGCTTACACCAGGGAACAGAATCCTGTTAGTTGAAGATAATGAAGCCGCAGTGATTCAGGTCAAATCAATCCTTGAAAGTGACGGGTATTCTGTGGATGTGACCAATGACGGTAAGGAGGCGCTTGAGTATATAGAGCAAACCATCCCGGACGGCATAATCCTGGACCTTATGATGCCCCAGGTGGATGGTTTTGAAGTGCTGGAAAAGCTCCGCAGCAGTAAAACAACGGCCAAGGTCCCGGTCCTGGTTCTAACGGCCAAGGATCTGACGTCAGAAGATCTTGACAAACTAACCGCCAATAACATTCAGCAGCTTATCCAAAAGGGGGACGTGGACCGGGAAGGGCTGTTGTTCAAGACCCGGTTGATGCTTGGGGTAGAACCCGGAATTCGTAGGATGAACATCGAACATCGAATGAAAGGAAAAGATGGATATCGAACATTGAATGGAGAAAAGAAGGACAAAAATAGAATGAACGCGCAACCCGAAACCCGAAACCCGTCGGCTTTTCAATCAACAATCAACAATCATAAATCATCAATCCAAGAGCCCGCCACCGTCCTCATCGTCGAAGACAACCCGGACAACATGACAACCATCAAGGCCATTTTGCAGAACAAATATACTATTTTAGAGGCGACTGACGGCGAAGAAGGCCTCAAAATAGCACTATCCGAACTGCCTGATCTCATCCTTCTCGATATGTCTCTACCCAAGATGGACGGTTTTGAAGTGGTTAGACGGATGAAAAGTAAAAGTGAGGCCCGGCATATCCCGGTTATTGCTCTGACTGCCCATGCCATGAAAGGAGACAGGGAAAGGACCATTGACGCCGGCTGTGACGACTATGTCCCGAAACCGGTTGATCCGGAAAAACTGATGGGGAAGATTGGGGAGTGGTTGGAAGGATAGTTGCGGGTTGCGGGTTGCAGGTTGCAAGTTGCGAGTTGCGGGTTGTCCCGCTGAAAGCGGGATTGCAGGTTTAGAGAGGGATAAGATAGCCATGAAAAGCTACAGAGACTTGGAGATATATACGTTGTCATATGAGTTAGCAATTAAGATCCATAAGATATCATTAAAACTGGCAAAAAGCGTTGCTAAACAAGAGATTTGAGGATTCGCCTGATGTATTCAAGGAATTCTCTCACAGCGAACAAAGGTTCATCAGTCAAATAACTCGGCGCAATATTCTGTTCATCGCCGTTATGAAAGTGCTTTGGAAAGGTGTTTATTTCAGGGTGATCAGGAGCATTATCATGGCGATGGATCAACCCTCTTTTGGCCCTCTGTTCCCAGCGAAAAGAATATTTTCCTGTTTCACTGAGCCAGATGTCCATGTACGTTTGATCATTGAAATGGAGGCGTAGTTTGGCCGATCCCGGTGATCGCTTATGGATGATCCGGGATGAAGTCACAATGTCCGGGAATTCGGAATGGGCCATCTCCTTAATCTGCTTGTATTGTTTTAGCATGGTCCCATTCTTCTTTGAAAATGGCCTTTAGCTGGAGGATATGTTTTTCAGAATTCTCCCAGGTGATGAGATCCTCCCATGCAGGATGACTATGGATATCCTTATTCCGTATCTTTTGTTCCAGTGCCTCCCTGGAGGTAACAAGGTATTTTTCTCGGATATCCGCTATGTCTAATTCGGCCAGACGGATCTCCCTTTCTAAGAACGCCTTAATTCCCATATGGATGAGGTGGTCTGGAGGAATATTTAGCGTCTCTGATACATTATCGATCAAAGAATGCATTTGTTTGTCTCCTCTATTGAAACAGCCCTTAGGTGAGTTTATTATATATGATACAGCAAGAGATTGTAACGGTCAAGTTCGTTATGGTGGGAACCAGGGAAACTGGCGTCCGGTTCACCTATGAGAAATCGGAAACTTGAAACTTGACAAACTCGTAAAAAGTCAGAAATGACCCGTTTTCGTCATTCCCGCGAACGCGGGAATCCAGGGAAATCAATCCCGCCACGGCGGGAGATTCCCGTTTTCACGGGAATGACGGCCATGGAGACTTTTTACGAGACCATCAAACTTGAAACCCTTGGAATTGAATATTGAATATTGACTATTTATAAGGACCCGCAACTTGCAACTCGTAACCCGACCAAAGGGAGGCCCCCATGCCAAAAATATTAGCCATTGACGACAAAAAAGACAACCTGATTACGATTTCAGCCTTGTTAAAGGTGTTAATTCCTGATTGTGAGGTGTTGACCGCGCAATCAGGGCCTGAAGGTATTGAAAAGGCAAGGGCCGAATCACCTGATACCATCCTGCTCGATATCAATATGCCGGGAATGGACGGTTATGAGGTGTGCAAAAGACTCAAAGACAACGAAAGCACCAAACATATCCCGGTTATTATGATTTCGGCAATCAAGACAGAGTCCAAAGACCTTGTCAAAGGGCTTGAGACCGGCGCAGATGCCTTTCTGGCCAAACCCATTGATGAATATTTGCTGGTTGCACAGGTCAATACAGCATTACGAATAAAAAAAGCAGAAGATCAACTGCGCAATCAAAAAGATGTCTTGGAAGAGATGGTCAGAGGGAGAACTCGGGCATTGGAGGAGAGCGAAGAAAAAATGAGGGCAATTCTAACGGCTTCTCCTATTGGGATCGTTTTAGCCATCAACAGGAAAATAAATTGGGCCAACAAGGCCTTTTTCCATATGCTTAATCATGACGAGGATTCTCTGATCGGGCAAGACGCAAGGGCCATTTATCCCGATGACGAGGAATATGAACGGGCCGGCCGGGCGCTTTTCCCTTCTGTTGAGGAATCCAGGACCAACGAAATAGAAACGCGATTGATCAGAAAGGATGGAACAATTATTGATTGCTATCTTCGAGCATGTCCCCAAGACCCCCAAGATCCCTCGAAAGGACAGCTCGTGACGGTAAGCGACATCTCTGAGTACAAACGCCTTGAAGCCCAGCTCCAGCAGGCCCAGAAGATGGAGGCCATCGGCACCTTGGCAGGAGGCATTGCCCATGACTTCAACAACATCCTTGGCGCGATTATCGGGTATGCGGAATTAGCAAAGATGAAGGCGCCTAAGGAAAGCGCTGTCGTTGCCGACCTGAATCAGGTTATTAAATCGGGCAACCGAGCCGCGGATTTGGTGCATCAGATTTTGACGGTCAGCCGCAGACACAAGAAGGAACGGCAACCTATGCAGCTCAAATACATTGTCAAAGAGGTCGTGAAAATGCTCAAGGCTACACTCCCCTCGACCATTGAGATAAAGGATGTTTCGGGTAAGGACATGGGTGTTATCAATGCAGACCCTGCCCAGATGCATCAGGTGATCATGAATCTCTGTACCAATGCGGGCCACGCCATGCAGGAAAATGGCGGCGTTTTAGAAGTGGGAATCGGGGACGTTCAAGTGGGAACGGAGGATTCCGGATCAGGATACCTCGATCTGCCTTCCGGTACTTACCTGAGACTGGTCGTGAGTGATACCGGCTATGGCATACCACGTCATGTGATAGATAAAATTTTTGATCCCTATTTCACCACCAAAGATACGGGAGAGGGAACAGGATTAGGCTTGTCCGTAGCCCAGGGCATTGTCAAGGCCCATGGAGGAACCATTACTGTTTATAGCGAACCTGGCAAGGAAACTACCTTTCATGTGTATCTACCCCTGATTTTGATGGAGGAGAGGGAGGAAAAAGAGCCTGAAGGGCCCCTCCCCACTGGAAGTGAGCGTATTCTGTTCATTGACGATGAGCACGCCCTGATAGAGATCGGGAGCCAGATGTTAGAGCGGTTGGGGTATGAAGTGGTTACCAAACAAGGCAGCATCGAAGCCTTAGAACTTTTCCGGACAGAGCCTGACAGGTTTGATCTGGTGATTACCGACATGACCATGCCCCATATGACAGGTGACAAATTAGCCCGGGAACTCATGAAAATCCGGCCTGATATTCCGATTATCCTGTGCACCGGACACAGCAAACTGGTCTCAGAAGCAAAGGCAAAGGATATGGGTATCAGGGCATTTGTCATGAAGCCTATCCTAAAGCGAACATTGGCAGAGGCTGTCCGGAAGGCTTTGGATTGATGATTTATGATTGTTGATTGATGATTGAAGAAGCCCTTGAGGATTGAGATATATCAGATAAAACGACCACCAATCACTTAATAAGGGAAGGAAAATGACAAATGATCATAAGGTAAAACAAGACTTTGAGATCCATACTCGCTTAAAAAAGAAGTCCCCTGTCTGGCTAAAAGCACGTTAGAATCTTTGGACGCGATTTGGCACTTTGAAAGATGGAGCTTGATATGTCTGAGCAAGTAAGCCCGCATGGAGATAAGGAATCTACGCCCGGCATCTGTCCTGTTTCAGGACTACCGATCTTAAGTAAACCCGAATGGACAAATGTCAGGTGTGGTGAAAATTATGAGGTAACCATCAGAATAGTGGGGGATTTCATTATTTGGGCGCACGTGTCAGGAACTGCGGGACTTGTGGATGTGAAAGAGTCTCTAAGATTTACTGACAAGATTGTGGCAGAAAATATTTTGGAGAGAAAGGGTTATGTCCTGATTCATGATTATTCGAACTTCAAAAAGGCTTCCCGTGAAGCACGCAAATTTTTTATTGACCACATGAAGACACGCCCTCACCTTTTGGGCGTGGTTTTCTGCGGTGTCTCATCTGTAATCAGGATAAGTATCAGCCTCGGCAAGCGTCTCAATATTGCCAAGTTTAACATACAAGTAGCTAATGATTATTCGGAAGCGATTAAACTTGCCCTAAGGATGTTGTCAACAGGTGAATCTAAGGAAGAAAGTGCCTTTGTTGAGACTACATCCAGATCCTCCACTCAGCTTCTAAAACAGGAAGCGTCTGCCAAAATAGTGACCAGGCCGGAGTGGTTTTTTGAAAGCGAGGACTTCTCATTACGATTTGAGCTCATTAGCACTAATATCCTCCATGGAATTGCGACTGGATACCTAAAAAAAGAGCATATTGCGCCTGCATTTTGGATCCAGGCGGCAGTAACGAACTCAGGGGGCTTAGTTGAAGGTTCTTACTATTATGTGTTTGATTTGACACGTTTTGAAGGAACTAATCGTATGAGCCGCAAGTTTTACGGTGACGCCTTACTGGAAATGTATAAGAAATACCCCTTCCGAATGATCATTTTTTATGGGGCAAGCAGGTTATTGCGCGGAGGGATTAATTTGGCCAGACCCTTCATGCCCTTCAAGATGAAAGTCGTAAGGGATGTGGATAGCGCCTTGAAGCTAATCAACGAGGAGGAGTCTGAGAACATAAGGCCTGTACCCAAAGCCAAAGTCCCAGGCAGCGAACCTCTTTCTTCCGACCAGACCCAAAAATACGTTGATGCGCTGTTGCACTATTTGGGGAGTATCGACTGGGAAACTGACGGTTTTGATGTTAGAGACGAAGTAGATGTTTCACATCCTTTCAGCCCGGTATTTGACGCTATCGCGCTTATCAAAGGAGAGCTTGACGAACTTCTGAGGGAAAGGAAGCAGGCTGAGGAGAAGCGAATAGAACTTGAAACGCAACTTCAAAGGTCCCAGAAGATGGAGGCCATAGGAACCTTAGCAGGAGGAGTGGCACACGATCTCAACAATATCCTTGGTGGTCTTGTAAGCTATCCTGAGCTGTTATTAATGCAAATGCCTGAAGACAGCCCTTTACGAGACTCAATTCTAACAATACAAAAGTCGGGAGAAAAGGCAGCCGCGGTTGTTCAGGATCTATTAACATTGGCGAGAAGAGGCGTTGTCATCACTAACGTGGTTAATCTGAATGATGTTATCGCTGAATACTTGAAAAGCCCCGAGCATGAAAATCTTCAATCGTACCATCCCGGAGTTCATTTGGAGACCCATCTTGCAATAGACACTCTCAACATATTGGGATCATCCACTCATCTCTCTAAGACCGTCATGAACCTGGTTTCCAACGCCGCCGAGGCCATGCCCGTGGGGGGAAAGATTACTGTTACCACGGAGAACCGATACATTGATAGACCCATAAGAGGTTATGACAATGTAAAGGAGGGTGATTACGTGGTTCTCACTGTCTCCGACACCGGGACAGGTATTTCCCCTGATGATATAGAAAAAATCTTTGAACCGTTTTATACCAAAAAGAAGATGGGAAGAAGCGGAACCGGGTTAGGCATGGCTGTGGTATGGGGAACGGTAAAGGATCATAACGGATATATCGATGTCCAAAGCACTGAAGGCAAAGCCCGCCCGCCTCGCCTGAGCGCTCGTGATGGCGGACAGGGAACGACATTTACGCTTTATTTTCCCGTCACCCGTGAAAAACTGCCTGAAGATGAATCCTCTTTACCCATTGAGTCATATAGAGGTAATGGGGAGTCCATTTTGATTGTGGATGATGTGGAAGAACAAAGAAATATAGCCTCCGGTATGTTAAGAGAATTGGGCTATTCGGTCGTATCGGTTTCAAGTGGAGAAGAGGCTGTCGAATATCTGAAGACCAACAATGCTGACTTATTGCTATTGGATATGATTATGGACCCGGGTATGGATGGCCTCGATACCTACAAGAAAATTATTGAACTCCATCCCGGGCAGAGGGCAATAATTGCAAGTGGATTTTCTGAAACAGACCGTGTCAAGGAGGTTCAGAGATTAGGTGCGGGAGCGTATACAAAAAAACCGTTCTTGCTGGAAAAGATAGGCCTTGCCGTTAAGGAAGAACTGGAAAGATAGCAGAATCAGAAGAATGAAGTTGAATTCTGTTCCCAATTTTCAATATGCAATAGTCAATTGAAATAGGGGGTTACACGATGGATAGCAAACCGACCTACGAAGAATTGGAACAGAGACTTGAGGAGCTGGAAGAAGAAGTCTCTAAACGGAAGAGGGTTGAAGAACAATTCAGAACGCTCTCAGGATCAGCACCTTTTGGAATTTCCATCATGAAGCCGGATATGACCTTTGAATATTTCAATCCTAAATTTAAAGAGATCTTCGGCTATACCATGGAAGACCTTCCCCATAAACAGTCCTGGTTTCAAAAGGCTTATCCTGATGCGCAGTACAGAAACCAGGTTTTTTCTGCCTGGAAGAAAGATTCAACTGATGAATCAGAAGAAACAGAAAAAAAGCCGAGGGTCTTTTCAGTAAGATGTAAAGATGGACAGGATAAAAATATCCGGTTTACTGCGGTCACCTTAGAGGATGGAAGGCAGCTTCTTACTTATCTCGATATAACAGAACAGGCAAAAGCCCAGGAAATGGCGCACATGGAGAGCGCCAAGCTTTCCGCTATGATTTCGGGCATGGAAGAGGGGGTCACCTTTGCAGATGCCGATAACGTGATTGTCGAGGTCAATGATTACTTCTGCAGTTTTGTTGGAAAAAAACGAGACAAGATTTTAGGGAAGAAGTTAGAGGAACTCCATTCAAATGAAGTGATGGCGAAGGTACAAAGCCATATCTCATCCTTTAGAAACGGCACTGATCGCAGACCGATGGTCATACAGAGACCTTTGGGTGGCGCAGAGGTCATTCTGCGCGTCCAGCCGATCTATAATGAGGACCGGTACGACGGGGTACTCCTGAACGTCATCGATGTGACGGACCTGGTGGAGGCACGCCAACAGGCAGAGGAAGCCTCACAGAAATTGGCGGAATATGCCGGCCAGATGGAGATAAAAAATATTGAGCTGGACAATGCACTCAGCACTGCCGAGGCGTCAACAAAGGCCAAGAGCGAGTTTTTGGCCAATATGAGTCATGAGATCCGCACCCCCATGAACGCCATCATCGGCATGTCAGGCCTTCTTCTCGACACCGGCCTGGACCAGGAACAGCGTGAATACGCCGAGACTGTAAGAAATGCGGGGGACGGGTTACTGAGTCTGATCAATGATATTCTTGATTTTTCCAAGATGGAATCGGGAAAATTAGAGATTGAAGAGATCCCCTTTGATCTCCGCTATATCGTGGAAAGTGTCGGAGAACTTATGGCCCCCGATGCACAGGCCAAGGACGTGGAATTGACCTGTTTTGTTCACCCGGAGAGCAAAGTGGAGCTGATCGGTGACCCGGAGCGCATTCGCCAGGTACTGGTAAACCTCTCTTCCAACGCGGTCAAGTTTACGGAAAGGGGTAACATTGACATCCAAGTAGAGCCTGTTCGAGAAGATGAAGACCTGGTATTTCTCCGCTTTGAGGTCGTGGATACGGGGATCGGCATTCCACAGGACCGTTTAGACGCTATTTTTGAGAGTTTTACCCAGGCCGACGGCTCTACCACACGCCGCTTCGGGGGGACGGGATTGGGACTGAGTATTTCGAAACGTCTCGTAGAGCTTATGGGAGGTGAAATTACTGCGGAGAGTGAAGAGGGGAAAGGCAGCACATTCCGGTTAATTATTCCTTTCAGAAAGCAGGAAGAGATCGGGGCCCCTGTGACGACCCGTCAAAGCGTTCGAGGCGCTCATATCCTGATTGTGGATGATAATGCCACCAACCGGACCATCCTGAACAAGACCCTCATATCGTTCGGTGGTTTACCCGAAGAAGTCTCCAACGGCAAGGATGCCCTATCCCTGTTACGCCGGTCTATTGAAAAAGATCGGGCGTTCGATGCCGTCCTCTTAGACCATCACATGCCGGGTATGGATGGAGAAGATGTGGCCCGGGCCATTCAGACCGATTCGAGGTTAAGGGACCTTCGTATTTTAATCCTGACGTCCGTAGGACAGTGGGGTGATGCTAAGAAATTCAAAAATCTGGGTTGTTCAGCCTACTTGACAAAACCGGTGCGTCAGTCTCAACTGTTAGACGCCTTAGCCGAGGCCTTGGTGGAAGTAGAAGAACCCCCAAAACCGACAGAAGAAAAACCTTTCAGACCCGATATTATCACGCGACACAGCCTCGGGGAAGACGTGGCCCGGGGGGCCCGGATCCTTCTTGCCGAAGACAATGTGGTCAATCAAAAAGTGGCCATGCGGATCTTGGAAAAAGGCGGGCACCGGATAGATGCGGTGGTCAATGGGAGAGAGGCCTTGGAAGCCCTGAACAGGGTTGAATATGACATCGTCCTGATGGATGTTCAGATGCCTGAAATGGATGGTTTTACCGCAACGCAGGAAATCCGCAATCCCCAGTCCCTCCAGGGCGTAGGCCCTTCCGGGCCGGAGGCCGCAATCCGCAACATACCGGTTATCGCCATGACCGCCCACGCCATGAAAGGGGACCGGGAGAAATGTCTGGCAGCGGGCATGGACGATTATATTTCCAAGCCCGTTAAGCCCAAAGAACTCTTGGAGATCGTCCAGCGATGGGCCGGTAAACAGGTGCTCCACCCCCTAATGGAAAATGATAAGCCTCGAGCCCCCATGGATGGACCTGAATAGGAAATTTTGGATGCAGGTGCCGAGGGATTTATTCAGAACAAGAATAAGGCTTGACCGTAGGGCATGAAAAGGCCAACAAAAACTTCAATAAAGGAAAGATGATTCTAATGAAAACGACCGATAGTAAAGCAGGTTACTTCAGACGATTTCAGACATTCGTCATAAACAGGATGGGTCCGCCCTCAACCGTGGAAAAAGACAGCCTCCTTTATTGGCGCGCGCGTATCTTATTTGCGATCCTTTTCACGGGCTTCCTGTTGGCTTTTTTTTTAGTCATACCGATAATTCCCTTTGTGATCAAGGAAAAATTATGGGGCCTGGCAATCATGGATGGCGCTGCCTGTGTGATTGTTGTTAGCCTTGTCTTATGCCGCTTAAGATATGAAATCCGCGCTGTAATCACTTTGCTGCTGGCCTACGCCATAGGGGTGGGTGTAATTTTGTCAGTCGGACCCATGAGCGGGGGGCCTGCATGGCTGTTCGCCTTTGCAGTATTAACCGGTGTTCTCTTAGGATCAAAGTACGCAATTGTAGCCCTATCTATTAACGCAATCACCCTGACGATCATGGCCTGGCTTATTACCACAGGGCGATTTGGCCAGACATTTCCTTTTTTTTACACATCGGAAGCAATGATAATTGCAATCGCTAATTTTATGTTTTTGAATGCGGTTGCGGCTATATCTGTAACAGTCCTCGTTAAAGGCCTTGTTTCAATTCATCAGAAAGAAAAAGACTTGAGCAGCACCCTGGAAATAGAGCGATCCCACCTGATGAAAGCAAAGCAAGAACTGGAAATAGAAATTGAGGAACACAAACAGGCCGAGCAGGCGCTGCAGGCCAGTGAAGAAAAATATCGTTTTTTGGTAGAGAATGCTAATGATGCCATTTTCGTTGCACAAGATGGCGTAATTAGGTTCCCAAACGCCAAGACTGAAGAACTGACAGGTTATTCTGCCGAGGAATTAAACAAGATCCCTTTTGCTAATCTTATTCATCCTGAGGACAGGGATCTGGTTGTTGAAAATCACAAAAAAAGATTGAAAGGGGGAGAACTTCCCAGTGCTTATTCATTCAGAATAATAAACAGAGATAATGAAGAGTTTTGGGTGGAGCTCAACGCAGCTCTAATAATCTGGGAAGGGAGACCTGCCACCCTCAATTTTCTGCGGGACATAACGCCCCAAAGGAAGATAGAAGCCCAACTCCAACAGTCCCAGAAGATGGAGGCTATTGCCACATTAGCCGGCGGTGTTGCCCATGAATTCAACAACGCCCTGATGGGGATTATGGGGAACATTGAACTGCTTAAAATGGACTTACCTGAAGATGAGGGGAGAGACAAATATTTTGACCCAATGAAGAGTTCCGGTCATCGGATGTCCCGTTTGACCGACCAGTTGTTAGCCTATGCGCAGGGAGGGAAATATCAACCAAAGCATCTGAAGTTGGATGATTTTATGATACAAACACTGCCAATCCTGCAGCATGACCTCAGCCCTGCAGTCAGGGTGGAAACGCATTTTGAAAAAGATATCCCGTATATCAAGGCCGACTATGCCCAGATGCAGATGGTCCTGTCTGCCATACTGGCCAATTCAAATGAGGCTATAGAAGATGAGGGCCTTATCAAAGTAACTGCTGGAAACGAAGATCTTGATGAGGATTTCACAAAACAGTATCCCGGTCTTAAGACTGGCCCCTATGTTTGTCTTACTATCGAGGATGACGGTAAGGGCATGGACGAGGAAACAAGAACCGGGATATTTGAACCCTTTTTCACCACCAAGTTTCACGGTCGTGGAATGGGGATGGCCGCTGTGTATGGAATCGTCATGAATCATGATGGCTGGATCTATGTGGATTCTGAATTGGGAAAGGGAACTACAGTCCGGATATATCTACCTGTTAGCGAGATAGAGGCAGAAAAACCAAAAAAGGCCAAAGTTGAAGTAGTTAGAGGAAGCGGAACAATACTGATGATTGAAGATGAAGATGTGGTTATTAAAGTTACCCAGACTATATTAGAGAGGTTAGGTTACCGGGTTATGGTAGCCAAGACCGGAAAGGATGCCATCCATATAGCCGAAACCTTTGATGGCCGGATTGACCTTGCTCTATTAGATATAAAACTGCCTGATATGGAAGGCGGAAAGGTCTATCCTTTTATCATGAAAGCCCGGCCGGACCTTAAGGTGATTGTTTTCAGTGGTTATTCCATTGAAGGTCCTGCCCGGAAGATCCTGGATGCTGGCGCTCAGGATTTTATTCAGAAACCGTTTTCGATCGCGACATTATCAGAGAAACTTAAGGAGGTATTGAAGGGGAAATAACCACAGAATCTCGCCTGCAAACCTATTACATGGTTGGTATATTCCCGTAACCTAAACCTGTGAACGCCTGCAAAAATTTATTAAGGGAGGCTTAGCCGTGCTTACAAGGGATTTTTCTGAAAAGCGGAAACCGTTCATCTGTTTCAAGAAGAGGGATGCCAGTTTGATCTTATTTTTTGCGACATGGTCTTGCCAGACGGGACAGGGTCCAAGTTGGTGGAAGAACTTCTCAAGCTCAGGCCCGGAATCGGTGTCCTCTACACCAGCGGGTACATTGGTGAGAAATCCGCATGGAGAGTCATTAAAGAATCAGGTCATCCATATCTCCAGAAACCGTATTCATTATACGACCTGCTCAAGGCTGTAAAGGATGCGCTAAAGAAGGAGTGAAGAAAAGACATTTAACGGGGTAAAGATTGAATATTGATTTCACTGGTCAGTGATCAGTGGTCGAGAAACCGAGCTATGAAAATGGGGGGGATTATGCAAGAGAATCTCAAACTTGATGAAAAGGTCAGTGCGCATGAGGCCATCCTGAACTCGCTTGCTGACGGGCTGATTATTATAAGCCCGGATATGCAGACGCTATGGGCAAATAAGACAATTACAAACGCCTATGGAAATACAGAGGAGATGTACAAAAAGAAATGCTATGATTTCTTTTACGGACTCGATGAACCATGTTCAGGCTGTCCATCAATAAGAGTATTTGCCGACGGGAAGCCTCATAGGAACATTCAATCTGTTATCGACCAAGACGGCAGATCGAGATGGAGAGACATTCGTGCCAGCCCTCATTATGATGAAAACGGTAATCTGTTAGGTTCTATTGAGATCACAAGCGATGATACAAGAATAAAGAGGATTGAAGAGGACCTGCGTGAGAGCAGGGAAAGGCTTTCACAGATCATTCACGGGCTTTCAATACCCACCTTTGTCATTGACAACGAGCATGTCGTAACCCACTGGAACAAGGCATGTGAAATCCTCACGGGTGTTTCAGCAAAAGAGGTGGTTGGAACTCAAAAACAGTGGTTGCCCTTCTATCCTGCACCAAGATCGGTAATGGCTGATCTTATAGTGGATGAAACACCGGAGGAAGAGATTGCCAGGAATTACAAGAGTAATAAATATCGAAAATCGTCCCTTATAGAGGGTGCATATGAGGCCGAAGATTTCTTCCCCCATCTTGGAGAGAGCGGGGAATGGCTTTTTTTTACGGCAGCGCCCTTGAAAGACCCCGATGGAAAAGTCACCGGCGCCATAGAAACATTGCAGAACGTCACTGAACCTAAGCGTGCGGAAGAGGCATTGAAGGAATCCCGCGACCACCTTCAGGAGATGGTGGAAGAACTCAGACGCGCCCAAGAAATGTTGAGGGAGAGCGAAGAGAGGTATCGTGCACTCTTCGAAGGGGCCAGAGATGCAATATATATTACAGGCCGGGAAGGAGCTCTGGTCGACGCCAACCAGGCATTTTTCGATCTCTTTGGTTATAACAGGAAAGAGTGGGAGGAGATACAGGCGGGGAATATATATGTCAATGCCAGTGACAGGTTGAAATTCAGGCAAGCTATAGAGAAGACGGGTTCTGTTCGTGACTTTGAGGTGAAATTGCGCAAAAGGGATGGTACAGAAATGGATTGCCTGATCACATCGGCCGTGAGAAAGGCAACGGACGGAAGCATTATAGGGTATCAGGGTATCATCCGTGACGTCACGGAACACAAGCGGGCAAATGAGGAATTGAAACAGGCCAGGAAAGAGGCCGAGGCCGCTACTCAGGCCAAAAGTCAATTTTTGGCCAACATGAGTCACGAAATCAGGACGCCTATGAACGCTATTATCGGGCTGAGCGACCTGGCATTGAGGACCGAATTGAATGCGAGGCAGCGTGATTATTTAAGAAAGATATCGTTATCCGGTGACGCTCTTCTGGGAATTATTAATGACATCCTTGATTTTTCCAAGATTGAGGCAGGCAAAATGACCATGGAGTCAATAAATTTCAATTTGGAGGATGTGCTAATCAACTTTTCCAATCTGCTTGGCCTGAAGGTTGAGGAAAAGGGGATTGAATTATTATTCAAGACCGATTCCGAAGTCCCGCTATATCTTGTAGGTGATCCGTTAAGATTAGGGCAAATCCTCATTAATCTGAGCAACAATGCAATTAAATTTACCGATAAAGGAGAGATTGTAGTCAGGACGGAACTGGCGCCTGATGCAATGGACGAAAAATCCAACCGGGTGATGCTCCGATTTTCTGTCAGCGATACTGGCATCGGAATGTCACAGGAACAAATTGATAAGCTATTCCAATCTTTTAGCCAGGCAGACATTTCCACTACCCGGAAATATGGAGGGACAGGATTAGGTTTGGCCATATCCAAAAAATTGACTGAAATGATGGGCGGAAAGATTTGGGCGAAAAGCGAGACCGGGAAAGGGAGTACATTTTACTTTACTGCAAAGTTCGAGCTTCAGGCTGAAGTTGAGGAGAGGCAGTATATAGTGCCGGATAAGGTGTCAGGGCTTCGTGTATTAATCGTCGATGACAACCCTACTGCACGGCAGATTCTTAATGATATCTGTTCGTCATTTTCTTTTGAAACGACAGAGGCTGCATCCGGCCGGGAAGCGATTTCAGAATTGGAAAAAGCTGAAAGTAACGGCGGGTATGACCTGGTTCTCATGGATTGGAGAATGCCGGGGATGGACGGAATAGAGACGACAAGACGAATAAAAGAAGACCCAAAGCTATCTAACGTACCAGTGCTCTTGGTGACTGGCTATGGGCGTGAAGAGATCAGGCTGCTGGCAAAAAATGCAGGGATTGCAGGTTTTCTCATCAAGCCGATAAGTCCATCTTTGCTCTATAATACAATCATGGAAATATTTGGAGAAGAAATAAGCCTAAAAGCCCGTGTGCCTGAACAGATTTTAGAGACAACCGAAGCGCTAAGACCTATTGAGGGAGCCAGGATTTTGTTGGTTGAAGACAACGCAATCAATCAGCAGGTGGCAACTGAATTGTTAGAACAGGCCGGGTTTGTCGTAACCGTTGCCAATAACGGTAGGGAAGGGGTTCAGGCAGTTGAGACATCAGAATTTGACCTGGTCCTGATGGATATCCAGATGCCGGAAATGGACGGACATGAGGCAACACGGCTTATTCGGAAAGAGCCCGGCTTTGACTCATTGCCGATTGTTGCTTTAACTGCCCATGCCATGGCCGGA
>Ga0222695_1000770_pt1 | contig 15351 bp, 11 predicted proteins | sample AntAcemetage1398_FD_179834 | JGI IMG/M metagenome (GOLD analysis project Ga0222695, IMG submission 179834) | Saline water microbial communities from Ace Lake, Antarctica - #1398 | ecosystem: Environmental > Aquatic > Non-marine Saline and Alkaline > Saline | place: Antarctica: Ace Lake...
AATGTCCCGTCCCGCTTCATCTCATCCAGTTTCTCCTGCCACTGGGCGATGAGGTTGGGCGACGTTCCCTTCGAAAAAGCTATATAGAGAAGATCCGTGGACATCGTTAGAACGTTCTCCACATCATCCATAGTGACGCCAACTTTTTTCAGAAGCGCCGGCATGACCGTATCGCTGCTGGGAAATAATTGAACTTCCCCATTCAATAGTTTTCTGACGGCAATCTCCTCGTTCGGACAGCTTTCCAGATTCGCGAACCCCTCTTTTTTCATCGCCTGCTCCGTATAATACTCCGTGACTGTGGCGATTCTTTTAACTTTCTTTGCCTCTTCCAGCGTTTCTATTTTGATTCCCGAGCCCTTCCTGGCATAAAGATTGGTATCCAGAGAGGCAACAGGCCCCACCCACTGAAGAAGATCCTTCCGTTCCGTTGTCATGGCCATAGAGAAAAGGACAACATTAGGTTTCGTTAAAACTGCTTTGTATCCTTCTTCCCATGTTCCTATTTGAATATGATTATCCGTCCCGGTCCTCTTCAAAAGTTCCCTGACCACTTCCGTGACCTGACCAGTTATTTTGCCGTTTTCCATAAAGTTTAACGGGGCACACTCTTCCGTCAGAATCTTTAGATCAGCAGTACCATTCACGTTTTTATGAAGCGTGGCCGCGCATCCGGCAACAACTAATATGCTACCTATCCAAAAAATAAACTTGATCTTTCTCATGAATTTACTCCTAATAGTTAAGTTGTTTAAGGTCTAAAATGGCGATAACCGGCCAAACCTAACCCTTCAAATCCGGTAGCTTGGAAAAAACGAAGAAGAAAGTATTCCAATCGTGCCGTTCACCCCTTTTCGGCACAGTCATATTCATTCCGGGGGAATTTTGTAGCCCTGGGAAAAGTGCCGAATTTCACGGCTCTGTGAAGCTTTAATATTTCTTGAAAACACAAAAAATCAGGATTATCGAAAAATGGTAATATGCCTTACATATCTAAAATTGCGTCCAGTCCTCTGACGACACATCAAAGAATCCTACCACCACAACATATTGTGGTCAATCCATTTACCGCCTATCCGGTTTCAGAAAAGGGTTTCGTGCATCAATCTTGACCACCAAACGCCTCATTTTCATTGAAGTTTTGATTTTGTAGTCCTAATATTACCCAGTTATTATGGCTGAGGTCAATTCATTTTTTATTAACCCAAAAACCAAAAAAGGAGGTACAGAATTAAAGGATCAAATCTTTGATTGCCCCTTCTTTATAGTGAGTCAAATATTTACCCATAATGCTTTTTGAACTCATTGTTTCTCAACCTTGTTTTTACTCTGCAGATTACATCTCTCACGGAACTGTGGTCATCTGCAACTCTTCCCACATTCATCAGCAAATCCAATTATGGTCGATTATGCACCACGAAGTAAACGAAATACGGCTTGGTTCAGTAATTGTCAACCATGATGATATGTTTGGTTGACAATCAAGCGGGAGAATGTTACTAAGTCGCCTGTTTTTGGATTATAACAGGTCCATCAAATTCCTAAACTGATCAGAAGAGCCGAGTCATGAGCACAAAAGATAGATTATTGGGTTACCTCAAAGAGTGTAAAGGGGACTGGGTTTCCGGGGAATCATTGAGTAAAAGAATCGGCATTACCCGATCTGCGATTTGGAAGAACATCGGTAAATTAAGAGAAGAGGGCTATGTTATAGAATCCTCTCCCGGGAAAGGGTATTCCCTTTCGCGGATTTCCGAAATGCTCTTGCCAAATGAGATTCGTGAGGGGCTTGACACAGAGGTCTTCGGCAGGGGGGCGATTATTCATTTCAGAGAAACAGACTCCACCAACGCGAGGGCAAAGGAATTAGCAGTTCAAGGCGCACCGGAAGGGACTCTGGTTGTATCTGAAACCCAGACAAAGGGACGAGGGAGGAAAGGAAGGACCTGGTTCTCTCCATCAGAGGCCGGGATTTATGCCTCTCTCATCCTGAGGCCCAATATGCCTCCCAATGAAGCCCCGAGAATAACCTTCGTGTCAGCGGTTTCAGCGGCCGAGGCCCTCCTTGCTCTGACATCATTGGAAGTCGCTATTAAGTGGCCAAACGATATTCTTGTTAAGAACAAAAAAATAGCAGGGATCCTTACAGAGATAAGCGCTGAAATGGATGCCATAGATTATATGGTGGTTGGCCTCGGAATGAATGTGAACAATCCGTTCCTTCCTGATGACATAGAAGAAAAAGCCACATCCATTTTTATTGAGACGGGAAATCGGTTTCCAAAGGCAAGAATTGTGAGGGAATATCTGCGACGGCAGGAGAAATATTGTCGAATATTGAGAGATTCCGGGTTTGAGCCGATACTGAGGCGCTGGAAGGAGTTGACCAATACTATCGGTAAGCGGATCATGGTTGAGATGATCGACAAGAGATACACTGGAGTTGTCCAGGATGTTGATCAAGAAGGGGTCTTGATCCTTAAAGACGAAAAAGGGGCATTTCACAGGATACTTTCAGGTGATGTTACATTTGTGTAGGGAAGCAATATGAAAAACAAGGGGTTGTCAATACGAGGCATGATCTACGCATCTGTTTTTGGCGCTGTAACAGCGGCCGGGGCGTATATTATGATACCTCTGCCCCCCGTGCCAATAACGCTTCAAACCGCATTTCTGGGCCTGGCGGCCGCTCTCTTGGGTGGGCGTTTGGGCGCATTGAGCCAGGTGGTTTATCTCCTTATAGGTATAATAGGCTTCCCCGTCTTTGCCGGCGGAAAGGCCGGTCTCGGTGTCTTACTTGGCCCCACAGGCGGCTACCTGATAGGGTTTATTGCCGGGGCCTATGTGATCGGAAAATTGGTTGAGATGAGACAGCGTCCGGGGTTTATCTGGATTGTATTCTCAATGGTCATCGGCACGGCGGTGATCTACCTCTTCGGGGTGATCCAGCTGAGCCTAATTGCAAGGCTCTCTATTGATAAAGCGATAACCGTGGGAGTCCTTCCCTTTTTGATCGGAGACACCCTTAAGATAGCGGTGGCAGCTCTTATAGCGGTGAAGATAAGGGATAGGGTAGGGATTGTTGATTGATGATTGATGATTGTTGATTGAAGGATGCTGGTTTCTGGATGCTGGGATGATTGGGATGGTTGGAGGAATGGGTAACGGATTCATAATCTGCGGTAATCTGCGTAACCTGCCCGCTTGTGCCTCGCAGTGGCAGGCGGGTCTGCGGATGGGATTGAAGGGATTGTGATGATCAGCGTAGAAGACCTTACCTTCCAATATGATATGAAAGAAGAGCCGGTTCTCAATGGGATATCAGTGGATATAGAAGCGGGGGCGTATGTAGGGGTCATAGGATCGAACGGCTGCGGGAAGACCACTTTTGTAAGGCATCTTGACGGGCTCTTGTTGCCGACCACGGGGGATGTGTGGGTGGAAGGGATGAATACTAAAGACCCGGATGCTGTCCAGAAGATCAGGCAGATGGTAGGGATGGTATTTCAAAATCCTGATAACCAGATCGTGGGTATGAGTGTGGAAGAGGACGTCTCCTTTGGTCCGGGCAACTTGAGGCTGCCCCCCTCGGAAATAAGAAAAAGGGTCGAAGAATCGCTTGAGATCGTTGGCATGAAGAAGTATGCCAAGCGGCCGCCACACACCCTTTCCAACGGAGAAAAACAACTTGTGGCAATAGCAGGTGTCCTGGCCATGGCGCCTAAACATATCGTCTTTGACGAGCCTACCGCCTACCTTGACCCTTCCGGACAAAAAAGGGTCCTTGATGTCATAAACAAACTAAATAGCCAGGGCATTACCATAATCCATGTCACACACGATATGGATGAGGTTGCCAGGGCGGATGAGATTTTTGTAATGAATGAAGGGCGGATCGTGCTGAAGGAAAAACCTGCAGAGGTTTTCCTTAGAGTTGAATGGCTGAAGGAACTTGGTCTTGGCATCCCTAAGGTCACCGAGCTTATGTGGCAGTTGCAAAAGATGGGAAGGCATGTTCAGACCAATGTCTTCACCTTAGAGGATGCCTGTATTGAGTTAGGCGATTTATTGAGGGATTGACAATACTGAGTATTGAGGGCGTAAGGCGTAAGGCATTAGGCGCAAGGAAAACAACACGCAACACGCAACCCGTAACACGCAACGCGCAAGGCGTATCCAGTATCATGTATAAAATAGGCCAATATATCCCAGGTGAATCAATTATCCATCGGTTAGATCCGAGGGTCAAGATCGGGTTTGCTGTTGTATTGAGCATATTGATTCTAAAGGGGGAAATGTTAACAGCGGCGACCATAAGCGCTTTCCTGGTTGCCCTTATTCCGATCTCACGATTAACTCCTCGCCATATAGCCAAGGCTCTCAAGCCGATGTTGTTTTTCTTTGTGTTTCTCTTTTTGCTGCACCTCTTTTTCACCGATGGGACACCGATTCCCCCGTTTCCCTCCTGGCGCGTGACAGTAACCTATGAAGGGCTATTCAGGGGGCTAATTACTACATGGCAATTTATTCTGCTTATATTGAGTGCTTCAATCCTTACCATGACTACATCCCCAACTGAATTGGTAAGCGGTATTGAAAGACTTCTGCGGCCCCTTAAGGCCCTCAAAATTCCGTCACACGATATTGCAATCATGATATCCATTGCCCTGAGATTTGTGCCCACGTTTCTTGAAGAAATAGACAGGATCAAAGAGGCACAAATGGCCAGGGGGGCTGATTTCAAGACCGGCCCAGTTATCCGCAGGGCAAAATCCGCCGTCTCGTTATTAGTCCCGCTTGTCTTATGCTCTTTTCGCAGGGCTGATGAACTTGCTACTGCCATGGAGGCACGCGGATACAGGAGGGGGTCTCGAACCTATATGAGGGAGCTCTCTATGGCGCGGGCTGATTATGTCGCAGTAGTGGTGATGGTTTCAATGACAAGTCTTCATTTTTTTCAAACCCCTTTTTAGCCACGGACACACACAGACTGACACAGACAAAAACGGCAACGCCAACCTATAGTTGACAAACTCGTAAAAAGTCGGAAAGCATCCGTTGTCGTCATTCCCGCGAAAGCAGTAATCCAGTAAAATCAACCAGTTCTATTCCCCTGCTTTCGCGGGAGTGACGTCCTTGGAGACTTTTTACGAAACCATCATAGTTTGACTTCAAAAAAGGGACTTTTTATCACCATGTAAAAAACCACACTTTTTTGTCCATAATAGACCGAGGGGAAGTTCTATATGAGAAGATCGCCTGTCCTATCCCGACTCACGAATTGTCTGAAGAGGACGATTGAAATGTTTTATCAAGGAAGTGCTTTGTATCCTCGGGCAGAGAAGTAAATCTTAAACAGATACGGACATGGGGAGAGGTAGTCGCCGGCGGATCAATAGACGTGACTTTTGCGTAGATCTCAGAGAGAGATGAGGTCTCGGAGGAAACCAGGAGTATTTTGAGGTTCGAAAGCAACCCCACCTCTTTGTCGAGTGAGGCCACGGCACCAGATGGGGAAAGCCCTGTTATGTGTCCGGGTATCGCCCTTTCCGATACCGCTTTACCCTCCACGACAAAACAGCTAATCGCCAACGGTCGTTCTAAGCTCCTGAATTCCTCAGGCGCCTTTTCAGACAAAGAAACTTCGTATTTTCCCTTTATACCGTTGACATCATAGAGTGTCACTGCCTGATCGATACCCTTAAAGCGAACTTCCATGGTATCTTGTATCAGCACGTGGGATTGTATTTTGCGATAGGTTGTAGGGCTGATCAGGATCTGTCCGCCAATAGTATTGGACTCAATCCGATAGGTCTTGTTGATAGGGCTCCCCACTGCGCCGTACTTAGTGCGTTTTTCAGATCCGATGTTGCCGACAACGACCTCTCCGGTGTTAATGCCGATACCCATTGAGAGCTCAGGGAGATTTTTTTGTTGCTGAACTGCATTTATTCCAGGCATTGCATTTTGCATCTCTATGGCGCACGCGATAGCCCGCTCCGTGTCATCGCTTGCACTAAGAGGTGCGCCAAAAAATACTAAGATACCATCACCTTGCAACTCATCTACGGTTCCCCTGTAGCGTGCAATAATTTCCACCATTCGTTCAAAATAGTTATTGAGGATATTGATGATTTCATGGGGAGAAAGTCTGGATGAGAGGGAGGTAAACCCCCTCAGATCGGATACGAGGAAGGTTACCTGGCGGCTTTCTCCGCTCATCTTCAGGCCCTCAGGTGAACCGAGCAATTCCTCAACCACTTCTTTGCTTAGATAACGGCCGAAGGTGGCACGAATAAAATGCCTTTCCCGCTCTTCCCTGATAAAGCGATAAACCACTATAAAGATAATGGCAAAAACAAGCATCAGGAGGGGTCGGAAAACCGGAAAGATAAGGTTCCCATAAAGAAACCCTGCGCCTACAGCAGCGATATAAAATGCTGAGACACTGCTGGCCCCTAAGGTGAAATAGAGTGAGGAGAACCTTAAGGAGAGGACAAAGAGAATGATCAGTAATATTACCTCTATCATCACCTCTTGCGGTCCCGAGAGTTCCTTCAGAAACGACTCTTGGAGGATGGTATGTATCGTATTCGCGTGAATACCGCTTGAAAGGAATTCAGCATCGGTCGGTACAGGGCCTAAGTCTGATGATCCTGTCAATACCTCCGATACCATGACGATCTTCCCATTTAATTCATCTCGCCACATATCCATTTCATCACGATCATCTGAGGCGTAAAAGAGGTCGGCAAAATTATAGTGTCTCATGCGCTCCCATGGGCCAATGAAGTTAATCAACATGTTTCCATGTCGATCTATCGGGATCACGATATTATGTCCTGATGATTCTCCGGGTCTCTTGGCATCCTTGAGGGTAATCGATTTTCCGGGCCTGATGATGATCCTTCCAGGAGGCACATTAAGATAGTCACAGATTCCCCTAAAAGCAAAACTTGGATAAAATGCTCCCTTAAACCTGACCAAGAGCGGTATCCTGCGATTGACCCCATCGGGATCAGTCTTGATGTTGAGATAACCTAACCCCTTAGATACTGATGCCAGTTCCTGAAAGGTAATAATTGGTTTGACACCTTCATAAAGATTATTAGGATCTCCATCAACGACCACATTCCACTCTGTTAGTTCGAGATATGCGACCTCTTTTGAATCCCTTTTAAGGTGCTGACTCTTTTGACCTCCTTTTTTTTCTAAATTGAATGCCATTCCGAAATATACGTTGTTGACCTCTTTTGTGGCGTTTATCAGTGCACGATCTTCAGCCTGATCGGAACGTGCTGCAAAAATGAAGTCGTACATCTGGGCTGATACGTCCATGTTGGCCAGGTTTCTCATCACCCGCGCGTAGTGAGAGCGGTCAAGGTAAAAGGTCTTGAGTTTTTTAAGACTGGTGTCGGAAATGTCCACGTAGACGATAGTCCCGTTGTATTTGGGTTGGAAATAGGATGAGGATGATCTGAATAAAAAGAGTCGATCAATGGCCTTTGCATCCCACATCTCAAAGAGATTTGGGAGGAGCCAGAAACATATGTGGGCCGTCAAATAAGCGCCTACAATCAAAAGAATCGTAATTTGAATATGTTGTCTTTTATTTGTGATCAATAGTAAATGTCTTGCTGTAAAAATTAGATGTCGAGACCTCAGACGCGATAGGATCGATATCGGGAAAAGCGGATTGCTCGTCTTTGACCGCACCCCGAACATTACCCCCGATGGCAATTGGACGTTCGGCAGGGGTTGCAAGTTTTCGATGCTTCCGATTTATCTTTCTGATCTCGGCAAGGAGCTGTTTGGCCAGTTTCTTTTTCTCTTCACCGACAACAGAATCATATTTCCGGTACAGTGCCTCAAGCTGGTGTAATCGTTTGGCAGACGCGAGAAGATAAAAGGTTTCAAGCCCTACATTCCTGTCCAGTTCAAACCATATCTTCCCCTTGGGGATGTAATATTTTTCGCCTGTATTATAGCCTGTATCAAACAGCTTTAGCTTGTATGGGAATAAAAGGGATATCTCATCCTCTGCGGTTCTGTAAAACAGATACACAAAACATCTGTTTTTAAGCTGGAGTAGCAGCTTTAGACGATCCCCGGTTTTCAGGATGGTATCACGTGTGATAGCGACGAGCCTGCGGTCATCTTTTGATCCGACCACCGCACCAAATGCCCAGCGGAAAGATACCGCATTATCTCCCTTCTGTTCTGCAATGACGTCCTCCCGGGTCGAAAAAAGGGAGAATAGAGAGATGGCAAGGAACAGAGCCAGATTTATTGATAGAAGACGTTTCATTTTATTCCCCTCCAGGTATTGGTTGATTACTTTTTCTCGATAAAGAAGAGGAACTCACCTTCCCCTTCCAACCTGCCGTATAATGGGGTCTGGGCCTGCCCCGAGGCATTGGAGACTGTCGGCCTGAGATAGGCCCCCAGTTCGGTTCCGGTTACGACGTTATCTTTATTAAAGTCCGCCTCTCCCTCGAGGGCCTGTAGAAAATAAGTGGTAAAGAGACCGTGCCCTTCCTTCTCCTGCACCTGCTCTCCCTTACCGCCGGCGGTGATGATCTGGACCACGCGCATGGAAGATATCTTCCTCAAATAATCACTGATCTCGGGTGAAACCCCACCCGATCTATTGAGACCCAGACCGGAATAGCAGGAGTCCATGGCATAGAAAATGTGTTTTGCAGGTATGCGGCTGGAAAGGGATCTTATTTGATCCATGGAGATGGCCGTGGCACCATAGTTGGAGACATCACCATCAACAGGGATGATATATCCCTTTTTCCCCCCTTTGGGCAAGTCCTCCGTCTGGCCATGACCTGCAAAGTAAAAAAAGAGGCGGTCATTATGTTCCATTGTCTCGGGGAGCCTATGAAAAAGCTCTGTCAGGATCCTCCGCTGTGTAGCCTCCTTATCCAAGATAACGGTGATCTGATCAAATCCGCTCTCCTTCAGTTTTTCCTTAATGGCCTTGGCATCATTGACGGCGAACTCCAAGGAAGGCCATTTTTCGTAACTGTTTATTCCAATGACCACTGCAAAGGATTTCCCATATAGGTCTTTCTCTTGAGAAGGGATTTCCACTTTGGTTATGGGGGGCAGCGCATAGTCCTTTCCTTCTATGGTTACGGATAGGGTTGATTGATTTCCGAGGCGATCGGCCGCCTCAACAACGATTGTATTGCTCCCCACCTCAATGGGAACATCTTTCAGGAAATTTCCATGTTTATCAACAGGAGTATCCATTTTATTCACTTTGACCCAGGAGACCCCGCTCTTGTCTGTTGCAATGCCCCTTACTGAGATATTTTGATGCTGGCTGACCAGATTCAGCCCCCGCCTTGTAGATGGCTCATAAAGAATGATTTTAGGGCCGTTCGTGTCTCTCTCTTTCTCAATTTTGGATTTTAAGGTCAGCGACTTCGGGTAATCTCCTCTTATGTCAAGAGATTTGTTGAGGTATCGGCCTGCTTCGTCAAAATCACCCTCTTGAAAGAATAGGCTGGCCAACAAGTAGTACAATTTGTAATTGACACTACCTAAATCGGCGGCTTTTGTGAAAAACTCTATGGCCTTTTCTTTATTCCCTTTTTTACGGTAATAGTTGCCGACCAGCTCATAAGGCCTGATAAAACCTGGGCAGAGGTCAATGGCCTCCATATAATATCGAAAGGCATCTTCTTTTTGGGAGGCAAACTGCCCTTTCCAAAAGAGAGAAGGGGCCGTATCACATCCGGTAGAAGGGGTGGATGGGCTGAATTTTACTTCTTCTGATATCTCCTGGGTGCTATTTATCCTGAAGTTGTCGAAGGCGGCCATAACAGGTTGATCCGCCTGAATGGAGGTCCTATTGGCAAGAAAATTTGCCAGACCTAAACCAACCACAACTTCACCGGGCATACCTGAGAATTTCCCGATCTCTTTCCACTCCAAATCTCCACGTTCTTTGCGAGACGTGGTGATTTTGTTGCCGATTCTCACAATTCTAAGTGTGCCCTGAAAGTCTCCGATCCGTTCCCATTTTCGAGATAAAGGCTCCCCTTTTTCCTTGAAAGTGGCAAAAATTGAGGGCTTACTGTCTGACCTTTTTGAAAGGCCGACAACGGTAAAATACCTGGTGTGTTTATCCTTTGCCACAAAGAGGAGGAGCTGATCCATATCTCCTGCTTCGTCCACGAAATCCATACGGCAGTCGACCTGAATGTCAAAGTCACCCTTGAGGGTCCACCTTGATGTGAGGCCCCCTCTCTGAAAATCGCCGGTTCTGGTCTTTATCAATAACCTCCCATCTTGAACCCTTATCTCCGGAATTTGAAATATGTTTTTTCCAAAGGGGAGTACTCCGGATCTCTTCCATATGTTATCTCTCAGTTTTTCAAATGCGTCGTTGTAATGGGCGATTTGAGCTTGGGGTAAATTCTTTTGTACGGCAGTGGTGTAGGCCTCAGATGATGAGGCACGGGCTTTGGTTGCTAAAAAAGATAAGCATATCAGGCACAGGACAAAAAGCCAAAACTCTATTTTTCTCATGATGACCTCCCGTAGGGTATAAGACCGGATTGAATTCAAATCTCCGGCATGTGGGTCATATATCCTCTTCCACTATCTCCTCTGCCGCGTTTATCTTGAAATTGTCGAACGTGGCGGTGATAGTTGATCTCGCCGTAATAGAAGTCCTGTTTGTCACAAAGTTTTGAAGTTTAAATCCCAAAATAATATCCTTCGGAGTGAAGCGAAAGGTATCCATCTTTTTCCATTCGGCATCTCCTTTTCTCTTAAACAGCGTATTTATCTCATCTCCTATTCTCACTATCCTCAAGCTTCCATCGAAGTCCTTTATCTTATACCAGTCTCCACGATGAAACCTGCCGTTTTTCCTGGCTACTGAAAAAATGGTGCTAAAATCACGGCCGCCTTTTTTGAGCAAGGACAAAAAAACAGTGTCATCTTTTCCGATCTCTTTCCCTTTTCCTATGGCAGCAAAGACTAACAACTGATCCATGTCGTAATCACCTTCCAGAAAATCGATATGACAATCCACCTGAATGTCAAAGTCTCCTCTGATTGTATATTTGGACCCCAATCCCCCCGCGCTGAAACAGCCTGTTTCGGTTTGCACCCAAAGCCTTCCATCTTCAACTCGCATCTTCGCCAGCTTAAAGTTGGCCTTCTGGGCCTCATTATGAATGTACCCGGCCTTATCCCACAAATCGGTACGGAATTTATCAAAAGAATCATTATAATAGGCTAATTTGCTCTGGGGCATGGTTTTTTCTATTTTCAGGGATGCCGTGTCTGTAACACATCCCTGAAAAAAAGCTGAAAAAGCTGTTGATAAAATGACAATGACGCATGCCATAGCCTTTCTCATTTCGACCCCTCCTTTTGCCACCTGGTTGATTGAACTACCCGTCAGACCTATCCATTATTAGCTGCAAAAACTGAACATAAGTGAGTGAATTGCGAAGCAGGGAATCGTTTCAGCCGGTCAGGAAAGGGTCGTCTCTTCTGATCTATGTACGATTTTCCCGCCTACCATTGTCAATTCTGCCTTTACATTGCGAATTTCATCCTGGGGAATGGTATAAAAGTCCCTGTCCCAGACGACCATGTCGGCCTCTTTCCCTTTCTCGATGGACCCTATCTCTTTTTCCTGGAAACCCGCATGCGCGCCCCCCATGGTCTGGGCCCGCAAGGCCTCCTGAATGGATATCCCTTCAGCCGGGTCAAACCGGTAGCCGCCCCGCGTGAGCCTTGCACCTGCCTGCCACAGGGCAAACTGGGGTTTATAGATAGGGAAGGCTGGCGGGTCGGCCCCAAGAGCAACTGTTATGCCTGCCTTCAGATATGACCTCAGTGGTATGACCCCAATTTGATCCTCTCTACGCTGAAGCCCCTGCCACTTATCACCCCAGCCAAAAAGCCACTGCGGGTGGGTGCAGATTACTATCCCCAACCTTTTCATTCGCTCAATGGAGTTAGTCTGAGGGCCTAATGCATGCTCGATCCGGTGGCGATGGTCTTCTCTTGGTTGCTCTTTGAGAGAGGCCTCGATAGCATCCAGGAGCTGGTCAACCGCCTGATTTCCCACCGCATGGACACTTACGTGATGACCTGCCTTGTGAAAAATCCCGAACATTTTGTGCAATTCCTCTGGCTTGTGAAGGGGAATGGCATAAGGGTTAAAATACCAGAGGCCCCCTCCGGCGCCATCCACAGCCATCTTGAAACCGCCCCATAGGGAGTTAAATAGTTCGGGGGATTCCCTTTTATAGGAGATCAGATCCTTGATCTTTGACCGGGGGTAGAGTTCGTCGGACTCAAAAAGCGCATACTGTACCCTTTTTCCGATATATGCGTTGGGAATATAGGACCAGAGCTTTATCCTCAGGTGCATTTGCCCGCTTCGAACCGTCTCGAAATACGCCCGGTGAAAATGTGGCGTGCCCAGGCTAAAGAAATTGTCGTGAACCGTGGTGACCCCTTCAGCAGCATAGCGCCGGGCGGCATACAGGAGGGCCTCTCTTGATTGCCCTTCATCGGGGAGGGGCATGTGCCTCCTTACCAGGTTCAAGGCAGGGTAGTTGGCCAGCAATCCATCCGGTGCATTATCTAAAAAGGATTTCCCGATCCTACCGCCAAAGGGATTGGGAGTATCTTCGTTTATCCCTGCAATCTTCAGGGCATGGCTGTTGGCAAAGCCCCACTGTCCTCCGGTAAAGACCACGAGCATAGGGTGAGATCTGCTGACCCGATCCAGGTCCTCCCTGTTGAGGTAAGACATGGACATGCTCTCCACTCCCCATGCCGAGATCCATTTCCCCTCTGGTGTCTTCCTGGCTTTCTGGGCCAGGGCCTCAAGGATCTCTTCCTTTGAGCGCATCCCTTGCAGGTTCAGAAACCACCCATTCTCCCTTAAACCGAAAAATGGGAGGTGGGCGTGGGCATCGATCAGGCCTGGGGTAACAGTTTTCCCGTTCAGGTCCACTATCTGAGTGTTGTTACCGATATGCCTGGATATCTTCTCGGCGTCGCCCACATCAAGTATTTTGCCGTTCTTGACAGCCACTGCCTGGGCTATGGTATTCAAGGGGTCTATGGTGATGATTTTTCCGTTGGTCAGGACTAGTTCCGCAGTTGGTGCGACTAGTTCTGCAGTCGGGGCGACTGGTTGAACGTGGGCACACCCACCTAAGATTCCGAGGGTGGCGAGGCTGGATATCTTCAGGAAATCTCGTCTATCGATTCCTGTTGGTGAAGTAATCCCCATGGTGTCTTACCCCTGTTTATGGAACGGTGAATAGACTCCATCAGGTACGTTAGGCGAGGATTAAACGAGATGCAAAAAGAGAAACGATCTATCAGTTTCTTTACGTCGCGCTTTCGAACAGGACGTCATCAGGGAAAGAGCTTGTAACAATTCTGATAGATGGTCTTATTTTATGCCATGAAAAATGGAGAAGTCAACCTGATTTTGTGGATGCTCCAATGGGTTTGTATAGGCGGAAAACTCCCATTGTGTCCCTTTGTTCCCCCTGGTCTAATCGCTTGAAATTTCTGCTAACATGCGGTATTTCGTCAGATAATGGTCTTCGGAATCATTCTACTCAGGAAACCCTCATCCTATCCATGCTGACTGTCGAACAGTTGCCAAGGATTTGTCAGGGCTTTTTCTCCTTGAGCAATCCCTTGAGGTTGGCAAAGGGGTTCTGGGTCAAGCCTGCCCCCTGTTCATCACCTACCTGAATTCCCTTCCCCTCTAAATAATCGAGGTGCCGGCGATGCTCGTTATCATGGCAGTATATGCATAGGTTCTCCCAATTGCTGCCATCAGGGGGGTTGTTGTCATGGTCCTGGTCTTTGTGATGGACGGTCAGCTCGTGCAGGTTTCTGTTGGTGAACTCCCGACCGCAGCGGGCACATATCCAGGGATGGATCTTCAATGACTGCTCCCGGTAGCTTCGTTCACGCTCTGTTTGTGCCTGGCGGGCCCGTGCAACGACATCATCCGTTTTTTCCGGCTTGATTTTGCCCTGCTTTGGTCTGCGAGGACCAAAACTGCTACGTTCCATGATCTTTGCCTCCAGTTTTCATGAAAAATTCTGTTGATTCAAAATCCATTTCATGCTTTCACAAAATGTCTGTGTGGATCTACAGCTATATATAGAGCGCGTACCTGATCCACAAAGCCTGAAATGGAAAATGTGTCACTCTTATAATCGGGATTTAGATTCTCTATCAATCGGACCTCGATGGTGTTTTGATTACAGGTATTGAACAGGAATTTTCCAGGTGTGAACAGAACATTGGTATTTTTTATCTGCAAGACTTTTATGGGAGCTTGAAACCGCCTCGCTATTTTGAACGCCCCATCGTTAAACTTGCCAATTTTGCCGTCCCGGCTCCTGGTTCCCTCTGGAAATATAAAGAGGTTCCCACCTGAAGACAGGTAGTCTCCCATCCTTTCCATGTTTTCGATTATCCCTGAAGAGGCATTCCCCCCACTTGATGAAGGGATGTAGCCGGAGGTCTTCAACATCCAGCCAAAAACAGGCATCTTGAAAAAGATGTTTTTAACAATGGTCTTGTGTCTCGGAAACAGGGAGATCAGGAGAATAGGGTCAAGATAGGACAGGTGATTGCAGACGATGACTGATGAACGAATGGAGGTCAACCCATCCTGAGTGCGGATTTTAAGCCCGGGAACCAGCGCCCGAACAAGGCAAAGAAAACTTCTGTAATAGAGGCTATTTAGCCATTGAAAGGCGATTTCACGATTGGAAGAAAAAATGAATGCAGCGAGATACAATGGAGAAAAAAACAGCAGAAAACCGGGGATAAAATATATCCAGATAATCAACGTGATTAGAAGGTCAACAATGCGTTTTAAAAAATGCATTCGGATCGGCATCTTGAGGCTATTCAAATTTCTTTATTAACAGGCTGGTATTGACCCCGCCGAATGCGAAATTTTGAATAGCGGCAATCCTGATATCAGATTCGCGGAGCTTCTTTGTATGTCGAATCATGGAGCATCTTTCGTCAACTTCGTCAAGATTCAGTGTTGGAGCCATGATGCCCTGCTCCATCATGTACAGTGTGATAATAGCCTCTATGACTCCGCAAGATCCCATGGTATGGCCCATATAGCTCTTGAGCCCGGTCACATAGGGCGAATCACCATAAGCCTTGTAAATCGCCATGGCTTCGGCAACGTCTCCCATCTTTGTGGCAGTGGCATGGGCGCATACAAAATCTACCTCGTCAGGCCCGATCTTAGCGTTTTCGAGTCCAAGCTTTATGGTTTCTGTTATGCCGTTCATGTTGGGCAGG
>Ga0222695_1000777_pt1 | contig 15277 bp, 13 predicted proteins | sample AntAcemetage1398_FD_179834 | JGI IMG/M metagenome (GOLD analysis project Ga0222695, IMG submission 179834) | Saline water microbial communities from Ace Lake, Antarctica - #1398 | ecosystem: Environmental > Aquatic > Non-marine Saline and Alkaline > Saline | place: Antarctica: Ace Lake...
TACGGTGTTGACAAAGGTCAGGATATCCGCGGCGTTTTGATAAAAGGCATATTGGGCGCCCTGGATTGCAAAGCGGAAGAGCACTGCCCCGTATCCGCTGAGGATACCGATCGCAATGGCCATTAAAAGGCTGGAGATGTGCCGGTCAAGCCGATATCTGTGCAACCCACCGAGGGTTTTAAAACGCTTCATCAATTGTGCGCTGACCTTTCTGTCCCTGAGATTTTTCTCACCCTGAGTTGAACATCGTTATCCACAACCGTCTCTGACAGAACTTCCCCCTGGTTGTGGAAGACCACTTTTCTGATATTTTCAAGTTTTTCGCTCTCGAGGATAAACTCAAATGTTTCCCCCGGAGGCAGTATCCTTAGACATAGACCTACGTCCTGGTAGGCCTTTCAGCAATCTCCCCGGTAATCTATCATCTCATATGTCATTCCTGTTCTCCTATTTTTCCCGGGTAGCAAATAAGAAGTCGATCAAGGCCTGACAGAGAGGAGATGGGATTCTCCTTCTGTCTCTGATCAGGTAAAAGCTGCGGGACATTGGAAGATCCCTTACCTTCAAGGCCTTGAGGATCCCGGTTTTCAATTCAGTATCTAAGGCCCTCGAAGAAAGGATCGATACACCAAGCCCCCCCTTTATCCCCTCCTTTATGGCCGTGGATGTGCCAAACCATGCAACCGGTTTGAGGGCAGTCAGTCCCGTTGTCCCGGCGGACCGGAGATAATCATCGAGGATCTTGAATGTGCCCGAGCCAGGCCCTCTGAAGATAAAAGGCTCTTCACCAAGCTCTTCCGTAGAGATCTCGCTTTTCTCTGCCCAGCGATGTTTGGCAGGGACGGCTAAAACAAGTTCATCCTTCCACAGTTCATGAAGAATCAGGTTCTGCTCAGAACCCTTGGAGCCAACTACACCCAACTCAAGGTCGCCGGTTAAAACGCGGTTTTCGATTCCGCCTGTGTCTGCAACAGTCAGCGTTACTGATAGAGAAGGGTATTGCCGGCAAAATTGCCCGATTACATTTGGGAGGATGTATTCGCCGGGGATAGTGCTCCCGCCCAGGTGAATTTCACCCCGCTTAATGCCGAGAAAACTCTCCATCTCCAAGGATGCGGTTCTCTTCATCTCTAAAAGGAGCACTGCGTGTTTGTAGAGTAGTTCGCCCGCCTTTGTGGGAACCACTTCCCTGCCCAAACGATCGAGGAGCCTTGTCCCAACCATATTTTCGAGTGTGGCGATTCTCTCGCTGACAGAGGCCTGAGCACGAAAGACCTCTTTGGCGGCCTTGGAAAAGCTCTTCAGGTCAACCACCTTGCGAAAAATCTCTAACTGTCGCAAATCAAAATCTATGGATGTCGCATCAGCCATAGGTCAAATATACCCAAACCAGAAATCCTCAATTGCTTTAAAATTCTGCTTTACGGCCTCCTTGCCCACCACAATATCGCCGTGACCTGTGAGGAGATAGTCCACATCGAGTCGGGAGATTTTCCTGATGCTTTCCTTTAGTTTCTCTCCGTCACCGCCGGGGAGGTCGGTTCTCCCGATTCCCTGGTCAAAGACGACATCGCCTGTGAAAAGCGTTTTTCTGTCAGGCCAATAGAGGCACACGGAGCCTGGTGAGTGTCCCGGGGTATGGATGACCTCAAAATTCAGGTTGCCGATTTTCAAGTCCCCCTCTTGAAGCAGGATGTCCGGCTCAAAATCGGGAATGCCAAGGATTTCTCCGTAATGGGGGGCAACGGTTTTTATAAATTCCATTTCCTCAGATGAAACTGCAATTTGTGCATCTGTCTCTTGAAAAATCTTTACACCTTCCATATGATCGGGATGGGCGTGGGTGATGATTACTATCTCTATATCCTCGGGGGAAAGGGAAAGCCCGGAGAGCTCGTCCCGTACGTGATCGAAGAGATGGTAGTGGCCGGGATCCACCAGTATCCTTTTTTCGCCGTCAATAAAATAGGTGTTGCAATTATTTGCGGTCATGCTATTCCACGGAAAGAAATGTAGATTGTCAAATATCTTCATTGGAATCCTCTTTCAGAATTTGTTAAATGGTTTCGTAAAAAGTCGAAGCTATGATAGGGAGCCATCCCTATGATGTCAAGAGATTAGACATGTAACAGCGGAGGTTCAAAGTTTCTACGCCCAGCGGGATTTTCGACGTGTTAAAAAGCCTTGGCGGGGAAAAGAGGTCGTATGAAAATATTGATTATTGCATCGGAGGCCGCACCGTTGGCCACGGCCGGCGGATTAGGTGATGTCATCGGAAGCCTGCCCATAGCCTTAACTGAATTAGGCTGCGAGGTCTCGGTGGCACTGCCTGCTTACCGACCCGCCCTGAAACGGATTAGGGAATGGGAAGTTGCGGTTGAGGGCCTGCCTGTAATATTGGGGAAGAAGAATCTGACAGGGGATATCCTTGTGGGTGAACTGGATCGCGATGTGCCGATATACCTGGTACGACGGGATGAGTTTTTTGACAGGAATGGAATCTACGGGACTAACAAGGGGGAATATTTTGACAACCTGGAGCGGTATATCTTTTTCTCCCGCAGTATCCCCGCGCTCTGCTCGGCACTCTCTCTGCACCCGGACATCATCTTGGCAAACGACTGGCAGACCGGTCTGGTAATGGCCCTCTTAGACCAGGGTGCCCTGTTAGGTTCGGCAGGGGTCTTTGCCATTCATAATATGGGCTATTTGGGTCTGGTTCCTCGTGAAGGGGTTGGGAATATCGGTCTACCGGATAAGTATTACCGGATGGAAGGGCTTGAGTTCTACGGCCGGATGAGCCTGTTAAAGGCTGGAATCGTTTACGCAAAGAGAGTCGTCACTGTCAGTCCAACCTATGCCCTGGAAATCCAGACACCGGAATTCGGCTTTGGGTTAGACGGCCTGATGCACTCGATCAAACAACGTCTTCACGGCATTTTGAATGGTGTTGATTACCGGGTGTGGAACCCGGAAACCGACAAATATCTCGCTGCCAATTATTCTCCACAGGATCTCACCGGTAAGTCCTTGTGCAAGGAAGATCTTCTCAAAGTGATGGGGCTTGACCCAGGGCTGATGGACAGACCTGTTGCCGGGATGGTTACCCGCCTGGTGGAACAGAAGGGTTGCGCCCTTCTGGCAGAGGCCGCTAAGGAGCTGTTTGCCATGGGTCTGGGCCTCGTTGTTTTAGGATCGGGGGATGACGTATACGAGGACCTGTTTCTCGACCTTCAGGCCCGTTATCCGGATCGTTTTGGCCTCAAATTGGGATTTGATCCCGGTCTGGCCCACAAGATCATAGCAGGAAGCGACATGTTTCTTATCCCATCTCTTTATGAACCGTGCGGCCTGACACAAATGTACAGCCTTAAATATGGAACCATCCCTATTGTGCGGGCCACCGGTGGCCTAAAAGACACGGTCATTGACCCCGAGGAGAAAAAGGGCCAGAGCACAGGCTTTAAGTTTGATCGGTTTCAGGCCGCAGATCTGACGGGGACTGTAAAGCGTACCCTCAAGGCTTTTGAACAGCCCGATCTCTGGCAAAAAATGATACGGGAGGCAATGGATCAGGATTTTTCCTGGCGTCGTTCGGCGAATGAGTATCTCAATCTCTTTGAAATGACCCTTTCAGGGGTTGATGAGTGAATGCTGCATATTGTCAATTGATATAGAGACGCAAGATGTTATTTAAAAAAAGAGGATATAAAATAGCAGCTATTCAAAACGAAAATTTTCGTTTTCGAAGAGTTCCAAACATACCCTTACCACTTCAGGATCATATAACTCCCCCTTTTTCAGCTTAAGTTCCTCTAAGGCCTTGGGTAGACCGAGGGCTGGCCGGTAGGGTCTGTGGGAGACCATTGCTTCGACCACATCAGATACGCACAGTATTCTTGCCTCAATAAGAATTTCTTCCCCAGAGAGACTCTGAGGATATCCTGATCCATCCATTCTCTCATGATGTTGCAACACGATTGCAGCAATCGGCCACGGAAATTCTATCTCCTTTAAAATGTCGTAGCCCGCCCGGGGATGTTTCTTGATAAGTGTAAACTCCTCCTCGTCCAAAATTCCTGGTTTACTGAGGATCTCCGCCGGGATCCCCATTTTGCCGACATCGTGAACAAGGCCGGACACGCGTATCCCCTCGATCTGGTCCTTGGAGAGCCCCATCTCCCTGGCTATGGCTTGTGCAAGATCTGCCACCCTCCTCTGGTGACCGGCAGTGTACGGATCCCTCCTCTCAACAATCAAAGCTATAGCCTGGATGGTCCCGTTAAGGGTTTTGCGCATCCTTTTGACGCTGCTGTTGAGGTTTTTCTCTGCTTTTTCCCGTTCTCCAATCTCCTGATTAGCGTATTCATACAGTCTTGCATTTTCGATGGCAACGGTAGCAGAGGCTGCCAACCATTTTAACAGCGCCTGGTAAGAAGTATTGAACCTTCCCGGTTCCGTATCTACTACCTCTATTACGCCGATTACGCTACCCTTTGCTATAAGCGGTACTCCAATGACGGACCGCATCTCAATTCCTGTTGCGGAATCAACACCTTTGTAGTGACGCGTATCGGCTCGTGTGTCTGGGACATTCAGGCTCTTGCCATGATGAACTATCCACCACGCCAGGCCCTGTTCCGGCTCCAGGCGCCAGCCTTTCAAGACCTCTCTTGAATTTCCAATAGCTTCTCGGCATACGAGTTCCCCGCTCACCGGGTCAACAAGCCATATTGTGCTCCTTGCCACATGGATTAGACGGCGCAGTTCCTCCAATACGGTAACGAGTACGTGGTCCAAATCGAGGCTGGAATTTAGCGTACGGCCCGCCAAACTAAGCAGTTCAAGCTCACGGTTGTGCTGCCGCAGGGTTTCTTCAACCTCTTTCTGTTTTGTCACATCATTCAGGATAATTATTGCAGCAGATGCATTGTTATCGATAGAGAGCACCTTTACGGTAAACAGATGTTCATTCAGGCTGATGAGGGGATCTTCAGTTATAGGGACTGCTCCTTCATTATCTGCTTCAATAAGTCTGGTCAGCGTCTGACGGTCATCTTCGGAGAAGAGGTCTATAAAGCGTGAAGCTAATAGCTTTTCTTCTTGGAGGCCGATTATGGAAAGGGCAGCCGAATTGACATAAACGATCCTTCCATTGTCGGTAAGCTCAAGAATTCCTTCAGAAATCTTTTCGAACGTGGATTCCAAATGCTTTTTAATAGAGATCAGCTCTCCCGTTATTGTTCTGGGAAAGATGTTTTCACCTCCTAAAATTTTGCTGGGAAGGGACGGGGGAGCTTGTGCCTCAATCAGATTGAGAGCAGAAAGGACATTTTGAGCCATTTCATTGAGCGGTCCCTTTGCAATACATATGTCAACACCCAATGCCGCAGGGTCTATTTTTTCTTCTAAAACAGTAGCCGAAAGAATAACGAGGAAAACGTTTTCCAGTTTGCGCATTCCCCTAATGATTTTACAGAGCCTCTTGCCATCAATATTGGGCATAATGAGGTCAACAAAGATGATATCAGGGACATAGGTTTCCAAGATATCCACGGCGGAAAGGCCATCTTCGGCAGTTATCACCTCATGACCTTCGTTTGTAAGGATATCCTTCATAAACTCAAGGATGAACATATCATTATCTACTGCCAGGACCTTACTCATTTGTTTAATCTTTCGTAGCGTTCACAGGTTCAGGGTTTCCCGCTGAAAGCGGGATTCAGGGGTATCTATAATAGGTTAGTACCCTTTATCTAAATAAATACTAAAATTCCTTGGAAATGTAAAGGGTTATCTTGGGGCTTCTGCAATTCAAATATTGGAGAGACCCAACCGTAGCACCTATTTTCGATACCGGAAGGCCTGGAGAGCGCGTGACAAGTAAGTATCAGGGGAACTTATATGGTTTGCATAAAGAACGAATATTTGATATGATTAGTCCGTAAAATTCAGATTTAATTGCGTTAAGCGAGACATCTTTGCCAACTCAATCCCGCCTTCTCAAGCGGGACTCGACCATATTAACCATCGCTAAGAGAGGAGAGGACATGAAAGAAAAAGTGATTATTTACGGGAAGGCAGGATGACCCTTCACAAAGGATGCCAGGTCGGCATACAGCAACGCTGTTTATGTAGATGTCAGGGAAGAGGAGGGTAAACTCGAAGAAATGCTTAGGCTTTCAAATGGCGCCCGGAAAGTACCGGTTATTGTAGAGGGAGATAAGGTAAAGATCGGCTACGGTGGATCTTGAGGGGTGTAAAGTCTCATCGTTGATGAGACATGGTAAAAAGAATCTGAATGCCCTCTACTGGCTTGCTTATACGCCCTCAAAGAAACAGACCGGGAGCTGATCTGCTACGAGGAACCCTTCCCTCGTCGGGATTATTCTACCATCAATAACCTTCACGAGTCCGGAGGCCTGAAGACTTGATAGGACTGCATATGATTGAGGGATACGCGAGACAATCCCGAGATCAATCCCTGCGCTGGTCCTTAACCCGAGGGATAAAGTCTCAAGCCATAACTGTTCCTCGGTCAAATCTTCGCATCCCTCAACCGGTGGCCGGCCCTTTTCTACGGCAGCATGATATTTCTTGATGGAGCGGACATTCCAACAACGCTTCTTTCCATAAAATGAATGGGCTGACGGACCGAGACCTAAAGTTGGGATATGCCGCCAGTATTTTTGGTTGTGGCGGGAGCGGCAGGCTTCGTCCTTTGCAAAATTGGAGATTTCGTAATGAATATAGCCGTTTATTTCAAGATGTTGTGATGCTGTCAGGAAATAGGCCGCCTCCTCCGATTCTATCAGAGGCTCGATTTGGCCTTTATCCCTGAGCCTCCGAAAAACCGTTTTTTTCTCAAAAGTTAGTTGATAGCATGAAATGTGTTCCGGGTGAAAAGAAAGAGCACTATCGAGTGTGTTTAGCCATCCTTTCAGACCCTGTTTCTTAAATCCGTATATAAGATCGATACCCACATTTTCAAATCCGAAGCGTCTCAGGCGGTTTAGCGCCCCGTTGACATCTTGTACACTATGTCTTCTTCCTAAGAACGTGAGCACACCATCGTCAAAGGACTGCACCCCCACATTGACCCGGTTAACGCCTAAGCCTCTCAGCGTCTCGGTCTTTTCGTCTGTCAAATCGCAGGGGTTTGCTTCGACGGTAACCTCGGTATCAGGGGCAAACTCAAAGTGGGTAAAGAGATGCTTCATCAGATCTGCCAATACCCCGGCCCCTAAGAAAGTGGGGGTGCCGCCACCCACATAGAGACTGTCAAATGGGTCAAACTGCCCGCTGTACAAGCTGATTTCTTTCTTGAGACCGTCAAGCCAGATCGGTATTAGGGAGGGGGAAGGGATGGAATAAAATGCACAGTAAGGACATTTGCTCCGGCAAAAAGGGACATGAATATAAAGACCGGGGCTCACTTTAGGCACTTCTCTTATCCTATGTCAGACTTTAAAACCGCCACAAAGGCGCTTTGGGGGATAGAAACTGATCCGACCATTTTCATCCGCTTTTTGCCCTTTTTTTGTTTTTCAAGGAGTTTGCGTTTTCTTGTGATATCCCCGCCATAGCATTTGGCAGTCACATCCTTTCTGAATGGAGTGATGGTGGATCGGGCAATGATTGTGCCGCCTATTGCCCCCTGGATGGCGATCTTAAAGAGATGCCTCGGGATCTCTTCCTTCAATCTCTTGCAGGCCTGAAGCGCCCTTGGCCTTGCCCCCTCTCGATGAACAATCTGGGCAAGTGCATCCACCTTCTCTCCATTCAACAGAATATCCAACTTTACTAAATCGCTTTCGCGATGGTCGAGAAGGTCATAATCGAATGATCCGTAACCTTGGGTGACTGTTTTCAGATTATCATAGAAATCATAAACCACTTCGGCCAAAGGAAGATCGAACTGGATTTCGATCCGTCCGGGTGTGGGATAATTGAACTGTGAATTTACCCCCCGACGTTCCAGACAGAGTTCCATAACCGCGCCCATATATCGCTCAGGCATCAGAATGCTGGCCCTGATGTACGGTTCAAAGGCCTGCTCAATAGTGACCGGATCGGGATAATAAACAGGGTTGTCCACTGTGACCTGTTCACCATTGGTGAGCGTAAAACGGTATTGCACGGTGGGGGAAGTCATGATGATCGACTGGTCAAATTCCCTTTCAAGCCGCTCCTGAACGATCTCTAAATGCAGTAACCCTAAAAACCCGCAGCGAAAACCAAGACCCAGGGCCGCTGAGGAATCTTTCTGAAAGACCAATGCGGCATCATTCAGCTTGTACTTATCAAGTGCATCCACCAAAGACCTGTAATCGTCAGATGCGACAGGATAGACAGAGGCAAACACGACCGGCTTGACCTCTTTGAATCCTGGCAGGGGAGCAGGCGCGGGATCGTGATCAAGTGTAATGGTATCGCCTATTCTTGTGTTGCTTACCGTCTTGATGCCCGATATGATATAGCCTACTTCACCTGCTGAGAGGCGGTTTTTCGGTTCCCTTTCAAGGCGGAAAACTCCTACCTCCTCCACCTTATAGGTAGCCCCGTTATACATGAGCCGTATAATATCTCCAGAACGAACACTTCCTGAAAAGAGTCTGCAACTAACGATTGTTCCACGGAAAGGGTCATAGTGGGCGTCAAATATAAGGGCCTCGAGTGGTCCTTCTGACACGGCTGACGGGGGAGGAATCTGGTCGGTAATGGCCTCTAACACATCTTCAATTCCGATGCCTTCCTTGGCAGAGCAGAGGATGGCCAGGTCTGAATCAAGACCTAAGTCCACTTCGACCTGCTCCTTAACCCTGTCAATATCCGCAGAGGGGAGATCTATCTTATTGATGACCGGGATAATTTCCAGGTCATGCTCCATGGCGGCATAAAGGTTTGCCATGGTCTGTGCCTCTACTCCCTGTGCAGCATCCACTAAGAGAAGTACTCCCTCGCATGAGGCCAAGGCACGGGAAACCTCGTAGGAAAAATCAACGTGGCCCGGCGTATCAATCAGGTTCAGTTCAAATGACTGGCCCTTTCTGTTAACGTAGGGGAGTGTTATGGCCTGGCTCTTGATAGTGATACCCCGCTCCCTCTCAATGTCCATGGTGTCTAAGATCTGATCACGAAAATCTCTCTCTTCCACCAAGCCGGTAGCCTGGATCAATCGATCAGCCAGGGTAGATTTTCCATGGTCTATATGGGCAATAATGCTGAAATTTCGTATATTTTGCATGCTGGATTCTGGATACTCGATACTGGATACTTGATACTGGATACTGGTCGAAGATACCGTCTTCAGCGGGAATACTGGTTCTGAATTTCGTTGATTTCCGTGCGCCTTGAGCCTTGCGCCTTATGCCTTATCCCTTCACCTCTATCACTAACTTGCCATCTTCAAGTGTGACAGTATGGGTATTAACGGGCCTTTTCGCCGAACCGGAAACCCTCTTGCCTCCATACTCAAAGGTGGATTTGCCGATGCTGCAACACTGCACCTGTTGTGCTCCGGGGACCGGATCTAAACGCCGCCCGGCATGGCTACAGCGGTTGCTAAAGGCATGGTAGGTCCTATCATTCCCATGGATCACTATGACACGTTCAGAAAGACCTTTCTTCTTTTCAAGACGTATGGCCCCGTCAGAGCTGCCGAGTTCGGGAGCGCGGGCAAGATCCACGATGATTTTTTTGTCTTCAAAGGTCCAGCAACCGTCGTCGGATGGTTGTTTGGTGGCACATATTCCGAACAGACGTTGGATAATATTCCTATGAAGCCTTGGGTTTTGCATGATTACAAATTCCTCCTGGGTTGGTTCGGGATATTAATTAGGTATGCAGTTAAGGAGTAAGTAGTAGTCCCGCCTAAGGCAGGATTAATATGGAAAGCCATCTTACGGTTTCAGGCTGAGTGTCATGTATAAAGTGTTTGATCTTAAAGAAACCGGAACACCATCAATGTCATTCCCGCGAAAGCGGGAATCCAGTATTTCTGGCTAATTCGGAGCTTCTGGATTCCCGCTTTCGCGGGAATGACGGCGATCTTTACGACAGTACACAGATGACTGGACACTAGTTTGTTATTGAATAAATTGGCCTTTGTGGGTATTTGCGATAATTTTTAAAAAAATTGAGAGGTTTGATTCGATATGGAGAGTGGAGAAGAGACCAGGCAGTACAAAGTTTGGAATTCATTGGATTCAGAAGAAGGGGTTGATCAATTCCAATTGCTCGAAGATAAGATTGATAACCTTATTGGAATGATAAAGACCCTAAAAAGTGAAAAGGAATCTTTTGCTGAGAAGTTTCAAATTCAAGAGGAGAAATTGGCTGATCTTACCAAGGAAGTGGAACGTCTGAAAACAGGCAGAGATAAGGCTAAACAGAGGATTCTTTCTCTCTTGGAAAAGATGGAACAGATTGCTGAATAGAGCGAATGACTCGGCCATAGGTGTGCAGAGAATGTCATCATAATTAGCTCATATTATTGGGGATATGGAAAAGCCTGTTAGAATCAGAATCCTTGATCACGAGTATCTTTTGAGGAGCGATGAAGATGAGGCGCGAGTCAACGAGATCGCACAATTTGTAAACGTCAAATTAGGGGAGATCAGGGATAGCGGGGGGAAGCTCACTGAGGGGAAGGTGGCCATATTGGCTGCTTTTCATATTGCGAGCGATTATTTTCAGGTATTAAGAGAACGTGATGAGCTGGTAAAGGATGTTCAAGATAGGATACGTTCGCTTAATTCCCAGATTGATACCTTAGCTGAATAGGGGATCTTCTCTCTAAATGTATTACCAGTAATAAACAGATGCACGGGAGAATATTTCTCCGGACTCACAATGTTTTGGTGTTGATTCATTTTGTGTTTCGGGGAGTTTATATATGTGGGATTAAGGGTTAATCGGGATAATTACACTGAATGTTAGTGATATATTGAGTCAAATAAAGATAGATGTTGCGTGAATCGTGTCAATGGTTTTCGAGAGACTACTAAAGGATCTATGAAGTAGCGCATCGCTACAGGAACGTTTTCAATCCCTATTATCCCGTCTTTGTAGTCTGGATTATCTACTCTTTTGTCTGGATTACCCCCTTTTTCCTTTCATCCTTACTCCTTACAGAGGCCTGCGCCTGGTGCCCTTTTGGCTGGCCCCTGGAGCGTACCGAATTCCGGTTTATCCGGGTGATGTTTGTTAATATCAGGAGCGTGAAATCATGATAGATGTAAGCGCCATTTATATAATTGTGGTTGTGGTGGCAGGATTAATTGCCGGGGTCGTCATTGGCTTTTTTATCCGTAAAAATCTTGTGGAAAGCAGGGTGGAGGCCATAGAAAAATATTCTAAAAAAGTGCTGGCCGAGGCCCAGAAGGAGGCTAAGACAACAAAGAGGGAGGCCGCTCTTCAAGCCAAGGACACTCTTTATCAGATGAAGGTTGAATTTGAAAAAGAGACCAAGGAGAAGAAAGAGTCTCTATTGGTCCAGGAGAAGCGTTTACTTCAAAAGACGGGAACCTTGGACAAAAAGATTGAACAATTAGAAAAAAGAGAAGATAGGATATCAGAAAAGGAAAGAGGCGTTGAAAGGACTGAGCAGGAGATAAAAAAGAAAGAAGGGGAGTATAAACGCCTTGTTACAGAGCAGAGAAGACAATTGGAGCGTTCGGCAGGCATTTCCGCGGAAGAGGCCAAGCAGATCCTCATCAATACCATGGAATTGGAGGCCAAGCATGATGCCGCAAAAATGATACGCAGGATTGAAAACGAGGCGAGATCTGAGGCAGATCGTAAGTCGCAGGAGATCATTGCTTTGGCAGTAAAAAGATATTCCGGGGATTATGCAGCTGAAAAAATAGTCTCTGTAGTTAACCTTCCGAATGAGGAGATGAAGGGGAGGATTATTGGCAGGGAGGGAAGAAATATTCGAGCTATTGAAGCTGCTACTGGTATTGATCTTATTATCGACGATACCCCCGAGGCGGTTATATTGTCAGGATTTAACCCTGTGAGAAGGCAGGTTGCAAAGGTTTCATTAGAGAGGCTCATTGATGATGGCAGGATTCACCCTGCCAGGATAGAGGAGGTCGTCTCCAAGGCAAACAAGGAGATTGAAACGAGCATTAAGGAGGCCGGGGAGCAGGCCACATTCGACGTCGGGGTTCATGGTATTAGTCATGAACTTGTCAAACTTATCGGCCGACTCAAGTATCGTTCAAGTTATGCTCAAAATGTTCTTCAGCATTCAATGGAAGTGAGCTTTCTTTGTGGTGTCATGGCCGCCGAGCTTGGGTTGAACGTAAAACAGGCGAAAAGAGCGGGGCTTCTTCACGATATCGGTAAGGCAGTGGACCACGAGGTGGAGGGGCCTCATGCAGTTATTGGGGCGGATCTGGCAAGGAGACATGGTGAGTCAACCGAGGTAATTCACGCCATAGCGGCCCATCATGAAGATGTACAACCGGAGTCTGTTTTAGCGGTTTTGGTGCAGGCCTCTGACACCTTGTCCGGGGCAAGGCCAGGCGCACGCCAGGAAATGTTAGAGTCTTATGTTAAGAGGCTGGAAAAGCTCGAGAAGATTGCCACGTCTTTTCATGGAGTCAACAAATCTTTTGCAATTCAGGCCGGCCGGGAGATTCGAATTATGGTTGAAGGAAAAATCATTGATGATGATCAGTCCTATATGCTCTGCAATGATATTGCAAAGAAGATAGAAAAAGAGCTGACGTATCCGGGCCAGATCAAGGTGACCGTGATTCGTGAGACTCGGGCAGTGGGGTACGCCAAGTAATAAGAGGTCGCGTAGAGATCTTTTTTTGTATGTATTCACAGGTTCAGGGATATCTTTTTGTCAAGAACCGATGATTTAGCGGTTCGGAATTAGTAAACCTCTGAACCTGTGAACTGGTACCAATCTTTTTTTCCAAAAGCGTGACCTTCGACCAGAATCGAGCATCGAGTCCCGCTTGCACGGAATATCGTTTTTCCTACTTACTATACTCGTTCAAGACCTTGACCGTATAATCCACGACCTCTTGGGCTGGTATACCCTTGGCCTTCGCTCCTTTGACGTACTCACCAATCACCGGCCTGACGATCTCCTTCCATTTGGCCGACTCTGCCTCGGAAAGAGGGATGAACTTGCGGCCCTTGGACAGCATGAATTTGCGGCCCTCTTCATCACTGCTATCCCAGGCCTCACCATGCTTGGGGATCCACTCTTTGTTGATTTGCAGGATAATTTTCTTGATGTCATCAGGGAGGGCAGCCCACTTTTCCTTATTCATGACCACGTAGAAGGTGGAAGTATTGGCTATGGATAAGTCGAGAGTGCAATTCTCGATAACCTCGGCCATTCTCCAGCCCTTGTTGACCTCAACAGGATAGATTGCCCCATCAACTACGCCCCTCTGGAGGGATTGATAGAGTTCCGGCATCGGCATTGTCACTGGCGAACCACCTAAGGCCTTCACCACTTTGGCCGTGGTGCCATGGGAGCGGATCTTCAGACCCTTGACATCGGCCAGTGTCCTAATCGGGGCCTTCCGTGTATGCAGAAGACCCGGTCCATGCGCATGGAGGTACATTACCTGCACATCGTTCAATTCCTCTGGTTTAAACCTATTGGCCACGGCGTTGGCCGTCTTGGTGGCCACTTTACCGGAAGGGTAGCCTAAAGGCAAATCCACCGCCTCCATCAGGGGAAAGCGACCCCTGTTGTAGCCAAAAAGGCAGAAGCCGATGTCCGACATCCCTCGGACGACACCATCATACATTTGTTTGGCTTTGGTCAGGGTCTGACCTGGGTAGTAAATAATCTCCACCCGTCCGTCGGTCCGTTTGCCTACCTCTTTACACCAGGCCTCAGCAAGCTTTGACTGTATGTGGGTGGGAGGGAAGAAGTTACTGTAGGTAAGCTTGATAGGGGCGGCTTCTAACTTTGACGCCCCAATTGCAACAAGCGCAACTCCAACAATAAGGACTAAACAAAACAAAAGGCTTTTTTTGTTCATTTGGGTCTTCTCCTTGATAAAAGATGGAACAAAACCTTCTCAGGACTTCATCTATACAGCTATTTCTTTCACCTCCTTTCATTTCTCAATCGGGAATTCAAACGTGACGTCTTTGTTATGATCCGGATCTGAAGTGTGTGCCCTTTCCATGAAGGTGACATGATCATTATGATCAATTAACAGGAGTGTAGATGATCTGGTGCCGTAATTTGGGCTGGCAATGAAGATCGATGATAGGATCCTTTCCCATTCAAGCCCCACGCCGGTATCAGGCAGACTATCGTCACAGGGGATCGACCTGTCGAGAAGCATCTCGAAAAACGCTGCAGGAGAGGGGACTCTTTGATCCGACAGGATCTCTTCCAGTGCAGCCTTCCCTCGAGAGACCTTGGGCCACGAGGTATCCAAAAGATGGTTGCTAACACCATATATGCCGGGTAAGAAATATCGTGTACCATTACCCCGGTTTGAATACCAGTAGATTTGATCTTTATTTCCGACAATAAGGTTGAATCCGTTATAATCCCCGGCTTTCAGATCTAGTCTGGCGAGATACGCTTCAGGCTCCTCTTCACCCTCCAAGAAATCGCTCACTAATTCCCCCCTGGAGGGCGCATGGCTCTTGAGAGATGCCGGGTCGCGATAATTGGTGACGGCCGCGATCCGACCCCTTTTAGTGATTCCAAACCATGTTCCACCGGCGCGCAGATCCCTCCCGGCAAGGAGGTCAGGCCTATCATCCCAAAATGACGCGCGGGCTGTCGGACGGTTGTAGTATTCGTCCCGGTTTGCCGCAATAACCAGTTTGTAAACAGAGTGGGATTTTATTGCTAAGAGTAGGAGGCACATTGTTTTCTCCGGATAAACCGGAATTACGAATTTAGGGATTTAGGCATTGAGGAATTAAAAAAATCTCCTTAACGTAATCCGTGCATCCCGAACCCTGAACGAAAACTAAGCAGGTTGCAAAAAGTATAACCCTTTTCAATACTGTCGGAAATTCTTTCTCTTACTGGCTTACCGGGCATTGTAAAGAATTTCTTTTGTTTTTTCCTAAAGACTTAATTGCTAACTGTCTCAATCCCTGAATTCCTGAATCCATGTAAAAAGGACTTTTTACATGGCCATCAATACATGAGGTGGGGAAGAAACAGGATGATCTGAGGAAAGATCATCAAGATGATAATTCCAACGATTACAGCTAACAAAAAGGGGAATATCCCTTTGAAGATAGATTCCAGGGGGACTTCGCC
>Ga0222695_1000781_pt1 | contig 15197 bp, 11 predicted proteins | sample AntAcemetage1398_FD_179834 | JGI IMG/M metagenome (GOLD analysis project Ga0222695, IMG submission 179834) | Saline water microbial communities from Ace Lake, Antarctica - #1398 | ecosystem: Environmental > Aquatic > Non-marine Saline and Alkaline > Saline | place: Antarctica: Ace Lake...
CAAGTTCAGGTTCAGGTTCAGGTTCAGGTTCAGGTTCAGGTTCAGGTTCAGGTTCAGGTTCAGGTTCAGGTTCAGGTTCAGGTTCAGGTTCAGGTTCAGGTTCTGGCTCTGGTTCTGGCTCTGGTTCTGGCTCTGGTTCTGGTTCTGGTTCTGGTTCTTGGCCTAAAGCTTTAAAGAATGGATCAAGTACGTCAATTTCACTAAGTTTTGTCCAGTCTTTACCATTCTTCGAAAAAAGATCAGTTCCCGACAACTTTTTCAGGATGATTTCCTGTTGAAGCTGAGCAAGGGATTTTATGATAACAATTGTTTTGTCATGTTTCTTTACCAGTAGATCCCGAAAAAAACTTTCATCATAACTAATACTCATTCCTGCCTCCAGACAATAGTTGCTAAGAGGATATAAAAATTTAAAATATTTGTCAATTATTGCGCTCTATCAAAGGTGAGTGTTGTATGAAAAGCTCGTAGCTTCGTATAATAAAGAATACGCAATGAATGTTGATGAAAATGGAATTCATTAGTAAAAACAAAAATTAAGAAAAACTTTATCAATCGTGTTGACAAACAAAAAGGAAACAAGTATAGTCAATTAATTGATAATTCTTTTGCCACTTTAAATGAGGGGCCTTTATTCTAGGCGAAGTGGTAAGCGCAACGGGTAGTTGCATCTAAGAATTCTTTCTTTTTTCTTTCCATCTCTTTGTTCAGAACCCGCCTAGCCCCTCAATCTTTTTTATGATCTTGTAAAGAAAGTTTGGTTTTTATAAGAAATTATTTTGCGATACCTTTGAACATATCCTGAATTGAACCTACAGAACCGAGAATTCCTGTAGCCTCATAAGGCATGTATACAACTTTATTATCTTTTCCTGAAGTCATTTCAGAGAGAGTTTTTATGTATTTCAGAGCTATAAGGTAGTGAGCAGGATCCATCTTGGTTCCTTGAATTACATCGGAAACAAGTTGGATGGCTTCTGATTCAGCCTGAGCAACTCTAATTCTTGCTTGAGCTTCACCCTCTGCTTTAAGAATTTCGGATTCCTTATGTCCTTCAGCATAGTTGATGTTCTTTCTTTTTTCACCTTCAGATTCAAGGATTGCAGCCTGTTTCTGACCTTCGGCAGTAAGAATTGCCGCTCTTTTGTCTCTTTCGGCTCTCATCTGTTTTTCCATCGCATCTTTAATATCCTGAGGAGGATTAATATCCTGAATTTCAACTCTGTTAACTTTCACGCCCCATTTGTCAGTAGCTTCATCAAGAATAACTGTCATTCTTGAGTTGATTTCGTCTCTGCTTGAAAGTGTGTGATCAAGGTCCATATCGCCGATGATGTTCCTTAGAGTTGTTTTTGCAAGTTTCTCAATTGCATCAGGAAGATTAGAGATCTCGTAAACTGCCTTATATGGATGAGTTATCTGGTAGAAAAGAATGGCGTCGATCTCAATGACAACATTATCTTTTGTAATAACATTCTGTCTTGGGAAGTCGTGCACAGCTTCTCGAAGGTCGATAATGGTAACCTTTGAGGTTACTGATACCTTTCTTCCGTCATACATTTTACGGGTTTTTTTAATATCAATTTCTCTGGGTTTATCCAGGAAGGGGACAATGAAATTAAATCCGCTTTCAAGTGTTTTGTTGTAACGTCCGAGACGCTCAATAACGATAACTGATGCTTGTGGAACAATTTTAACGCCTAGAATAATTAATACAAAGGCGAGTCCGACAAGTGCTGCAAATAGTAAAGTCATAGCTGTCATTTTTTTCTCCTAAAAAATTATGGATTAATTCTCTTAATGATAACTTTTGCACCGCTAACTTCAATGATCTCAACAAATTCGTCAACTTCCACAACGGTTTCCTCGTCTGTAGGAAGAGCTTTCCATATTTCTGAACCTATCTTTACTTTTCCAGGTTCACAAATACCGTTGATCTTTTCTGTTACTTTGACCTTTTTTCCGATAAGAGCGGATACGTTTGAAGGGGGTGCTTTTTCACTTTTATAAAGATACTTTATGATAAATGGTCGAAGAAAGATGCCGCAGATAATTGATACCACAGCAAATACTCCAAGCTGACAATTCACACTAAGTTCAAGCGCTGCCGGGATTGCTGCTGTCGCAGCTCCTATTCCCATGATTGCAATCCAGAAACTCGGAATAAAGATCTCAAGGATAAAGAAAACAATAGCAAGAGTGACCCATATTATCCAAACATCAATCCCCAATACCTGCATAGTTTCACCTCTCTTATTTGTGCGTAACAGTTTAACATTATTTTTGATTTATTCAAGTAATAATATAAGTTAGATAAGATTATAATTTCTAAGAGTCTCAGAGAGTTTTGCAATGTTTTCTTCTTCCATTTTATCAAGTGGCGCACGAAAGTTATCTCTGCACATTTTCATCATGCTAAGAGAGGTTTTTACAGGAAGCGGATTCGATTCCAGGAACATCGCATAGTTGAGTGCTGTTATTGATATCTGAATCTCTGCGGCCTTCGTGAAGTTTCCTTCCAATGCTGCATTTGTCATTGCTACTCCAAGCTCTGGGAGTATGTTAGTGAAAACACTTATAACACCTTTGCCGCCCAGAGAGATGAAAGGAACAACGGTGAAGTCGTCACCTGAAAGAAAATCAAATCTTTTGTTTCCCACAAGATGAATGTACTCAGCCAGTCTTTTCATATCTCCGCTGGCCTCTTTAACGGCAACAATATTTTCAATATCTGCAAGTCTGGCAAGACATTCCGGATCGACATTAAGTCCTGTGCGTCCTGGAACATTATAAAGAATAATCTTTGCACCTGTTCTAGCGATCTCGCTGTAGTGACGGTATAATCCTCTGCATGAAGGTTTGTTATAATAGGGGGTAACAACAAGTACCTTTTTAATTCCAATATTTAGGGCCGCTTCAGTTTGCTTAACAGAATCAATTGTATTGTTTGTTCCAGTTCCGGCAACTATCTCCATGTCCGGACAAACCTGTTTCGTAAAACTGAAAAGCTGAACTTTTTCTTCAATTGTGAGTGTAGCTGCCTCTCCGGTAGTTCCAGCGGCAATTATTCCGGTAATTCCGGCATTCTTTTGTTTTTCTAAAAGGTTTCCGAGAGAATCGAAATCAATTTTTCCATCATCGTTAAAAGGTGTAACGACCGCAGTATAAGTTCCTTTCATTTACTTTCCTCCCTAGGGTTAAAAGTCGATGTTATTTATTATAAGTTCCAGAATGGATTTGCTTTTCTTGAGATTCTTCTTAAGTATATTGATGTGTCTTATGTCTGAACCTTTTACTGTTACATAAACATTGCCGGATTCTTCTATTGCATCTTCAGGATTCAGGTGGAGACTTGTGATGTTAAAATCCATTGAAGAAAGTTCTTCGACAACTTCAAGAAGTGCTCCCTTGTTGTTTTTTAGTTTGATAAGAAATTCAATGTGATACTGGGAAAATTCATACCAGTATACATCATGCTCAACTCTTTCAGTATCTGCAGACCTTAAAAAGTTGCAGCTTGTTTTATGCAGAATATATCCTCTGGTGGGTGAAATGTAGACAGCGACAGTATCGCCTTCTGAAGGCATACAGCAGTTGGCAATACGGTAATCTTTGATCTCGCCGATACTTTTTATGAAGATAGATTTTGTTCCGGACTGGCTTTTTTCGCTCTTCTTTTCTTTTCTCTCCGCAAAGAGTGGGCCGACCCTTTTAGGAAAAGCTTCAATGAGTTTTTGTATTTCCTCTTTTTTGAAAAAAGCGTTGATCACTCTACGGAGCTTAATTTCACCGAGTGCGAGTTTAGCAAAAAACAGGTGCTCCTGATTTCTTTTAGGAATTGAGTACTTGTCTACTAGTTTTTTAAACCCCTGCTGATTTTTAATGTTGTCGTATTCTTTTAGTTTATTCTGAGATACAAAAAGAGGTTTTAGAATGTTTCTCCCTTTCTGCTCATTTATCGTTTTTTCCTTTCGTGTCAGAAACTTTCTAATGTACTGTCTAGCTTTTGCAGTTTTAACAAAGTTTAGCCAGTCCTTTCTTGGGGTCTGATTCTTTGATGTTTCGATCTGAACAGCATCTTTACTGCTTAGTTTATAGTAGATCGGCACTTTTTTGCCATTAACCGAGCCTCCGATACATCCGTCTCCAAGGTCACCGTGAACTGAATATGCAAAATCCAGAAGTGTGGAGTTTTCAGGCAGTGGGTAGATATCGCCTTTGGGAGAAAAAATTGCAATGCCTGATAGCGGCAGTGCATTTTCAATTCCGTTCATAAAATCGATAGGACTCTCTGAATCGTTAAGGTCACCGAGAACATTTTCGAGCCATTTTGCAACTTTGTCTTTGGTTGAAACATCGTTTTTGTAAGCCCAGTGAGAAGCGTTGCCTTCACGTGCGATCGTGTCCATTTCATTTGTTCTTATCTGAATCTCAAGAAAGAACTCTTTGTGCCTGACAACAGTATGGATAGACATGTAGCCGTTTTCTTTCGGCCGGGATATATAATCTTTAAAATATTTGTTTACGATCGTGAATTCAGAATAACTGTGAATGGCGGCCATTGCAAGATAGCACTTATCCTGATTGTCGTTTTCAATTATGACCCTTACTCCTAGAATGTCGTGGAGACTTGAGAGTTCAAGCTGTTTTTTGATAGTTTTTTTGTAGATACTGAAGTAGGATTTTACTCTTCCGTAAATATCATGTATGTCCTCGGAAAGCTCTGGTGATTTTGCTTCAATGGCTAGCGAAACTTTTTCGATAAGACTTTTTATTGTTTCTTCTATATTTGGAAAACGTGAGTAAATGTAATCATTAATCCTATTCCATTCCTCATTCATTGCGAAATAAAATGAAAGAGCTTCAAGTTCTTCTTTAAGCCAGTATACTCCAAGACGATGTGCAAGAGGAGCGTAGAACCTGAGAGTTTCGTTTGCAATACTCATCTGTTTTTCAGGAGGCATCGCATCAAGCGTCATCATGTTGTGAAGCCTGTCAAAAAGCTTTATAAGGATTATTCTGGTGTCATCTTTTGCAAAGGTGATAAGTTTTTTAAATGCAATTGCCTGTTTTTCTTCTTTACCAAGTTTGAGCTCAGTAAGTTTTGTAACTCCGTCCACCAAGTTTGCAACAGTCTCACCGAATATGTCGGAAATTTCTTTTACTGTTGTTGTAGTATCCTCAACAGTATCGTGAAGCAACCCTGCGATAATACAGTCCGCATCCATTCCGATCTCTGCAAGAAAGAAAGCTACGGTATTAGGATGGATTATGTAAGGTTCCCCACTTTTTCTAACGACACCTTCGTGAGCTGATGCTGAAAGTGCAATTGCCTGTTGAATCCTTTCGAGTGACTTTTCCAGATCTTTTGAAGAACCTGATTTGAAGTTTTTTGTAACGGCATTAATAATGTTGCCCGGTCTTACCCGACCTCTGATCCTTATGTAAGGATCACGTCGAAGAATGGTTTTAAGTAGTTTTTTATCCATGTTGAGTAAAGTTTCTCAGAGTTTTCAAATTCCCAAGTGCTGTTGCTTCGGTATAGCTTCTTATAATGCATTTCAGAAGTTCAGTCGCTTTATCGACATCGTCATTTACAACAATATGGTCGTAGTGTTTGTAGTAAGATATTTCGTTCCTTGCATTTTCAAGTCTTTTTTGAACTATTTCCTCATTGTCAGTAGCTCTTCCCCGAAGTCTTTTTTCAAGTTCATCCATTGAAGGTGGGAGGACAAAGATAAGCACAGCTTCATCTTTAAATACTTCCCCAATGTTTAGAGCACCCTGATAGTCAATGTCACAGATAACATGATGGCCTTTTTCAATATTTTCTCTGATAAGGTCAATAGGTGTTCCGTAGTAGTTTCCATGGACAAGTGCCCACTCTGCAAAAAGTTCTTTTTCCTTTTTACGGTTGAACGCTTCCTCTGAAAGAAAATAGTAGTCTACTCCGTCAACTTCTGTTGGTCTGGGTTTTCTTGTAGTGCAGGATATTGATTCGACAAGAAAACTGAACGAGTTCTTTATGTTGTTGACAAGAGTGGTTTTTCCTGCTCCTGAGGGAGCTGAAAGAACGAAGATCCTACCATGCAAAATCGTATCATTTTTAGTCAAAACAAGCTCCATAAAACAGCATGATCAAATCATCACGGAATTATAAAGTATTTTAGGGACTATTTCAACATAACTTATAAATCATTTTTAACGGTGTCATTTACGAACCATTTTGCGGTGATATCTGATGTGATAACATTGTGAAGTGTCTTTCTATCTGTATCGTTCATGTCAAGGAATCTAAGTCCTATTCCAAACATATCTCCTTCCGGTCGTATATTCATTACAAGCACGACCGCGTCAATGAGATGTTCTTTCCCAGGAAGTTTAAAGGCAATTTCAAGGATGCTGCCAGGTTCATGTTTTGCGGGAGTGATAACATAAATTCCGCCTGATGATATATTTTTGGAGGGAAGGTGAATATGTTCATCGATCTCTTTGCTGACGATCCAGATCTTCATCGGTACACGGTGGTATTTTCTCTTATCAACCCACTTGGGTGCTTTGATCTTTTTTGTTTTCATATCGGAGAACCAGGCTTCAACAATGAGGTCGTTTAAAGCTTCCTCGAACCTTTTGAGGTCTTCAGGTGTAATTTTATCAATCAGACAGTGCAGATGATGGACAGAATTTTTAACGGAAACCCTAATGACTTTGACTTTACATCTGACAGGGTTTTCAAGATGAGATTCCCTGATTGTGAAGTCGATATCAAAGATGTCGTTTTTTTTGTAAGGGAGCCTGCATACAATGTTTATTCCACCGAGACTGATGTCGCCTGAAATGCTGTAATAAATATCTTCTTTGTTGAAGATCCTTATAATGGCGTTAGCTCTTACTCTGTTATATATTCTTCTTTCCCGGTTCAATGGCACCTCATTAAGGACAGTTAAGGGTATTCTACAGTATTTTAAGCGATCTGTCTAAAAAAACCGTGTTTATCCCACAATCTGTTTAGAATTCTTTAAATCTTGAATTGTTTTAAGAAAAAGTGTAAAATGTAAATGAAGTTGGAGGAAACGATGACTAAAAAAAAATTAAAAAAAATCAAGAACTCGCCGGTTTGAAAATTCTTCTTGCGGAAGATGATGAAATTAACAGGATTGTTGTAAAGAAAATATTAGAGAACAATGGTGTTGAAGTAATCTGTGCAGCAGATGGGTATATTGCAGTTGAATCATATAAAAAACATGATGATATTGATCTTATCCTAATGGATATCCAGCTTCCCGGAATGGACGGAATTCAGACGACTGCAAAAATAAGAGATATTCAGGATACAAAAAAAAGAAATGTTCCGGTAGTTGCTCTCACTGCATATGCTATGAACGGTAACAGGGAGTATTTCCTTTCAATGGGGCTTGATGATTATGCTACTAAACCTATCAATATTGAGCAGTTGATTAAGATCATTCTCAAACACGTAGAGACTTAACAGCACAATAAAAAAATACAGATAAAATTTCCTTTAAATTTAAGTTGTAAACTGTATAGTTGTAGCAGATTGTGTTTTCTGGAGGAAGCAGGTTATGAGATTCTCTATTTTGAGAAGCATTGCTGTTCTATTTGTATTCTTCTTTTCACTGAATTTGTTTTGTGAAACTCTTGTTGTGATGGATATAAACGACCGTACAGGAAAGATCCATCCTGATGTGATAAGAGGTTCTAAGGAATACGTTGTTCAGCTTCTGACAAGAATGGGTAAGTATAAAGTGATTCCGGACAGTCAGGTTATGAATGCCAGAAACAGATCCAAAAAATGGAAAAAATGTGCCCAGATGGAGTGTCAGGTTGAGATCGGAAAGGTTTTCAAGGCGGATATTGTTGCTATTCCATCCGTTGATTATTTTGCCGGAATATACACTCTTACAATTGACTATGTTTATATTGAAGGTAAGAGAAAGACTGAAGCCGGAGCGATAGATTTTAATGGAACGGCTATTGGAATGAAAAAGGCAATTGAGGCTGTAATTTCTACGATCCATGGAAAAAAGATCCAGGCGCCTAAGGTAACTGTTGATACGAATAAACAGTTCCAGAAGTATAAGGTTGAAAACTTTAAAAAGGAAAAAGCGAAAGAGTACAAGGTTCCTAACGAACCTTCGCTTATCCCGATTCCAAAGAAAATAGTTTATGGAAAGGTTGTGTTTTCCGGATCTAAGCGTGGTGTAAAGGCTACAGTTGATGGGGGAACATCAAAGGTGGTTTCCTGTAAGACTCCATGTACAATTAAAAATCTTACTCCGGGAACTCACTCGGTTAGATATGAACTTCAGGGACATATAACAAAAGATGAAACTCTGGCGATCAAAGAAAACGACTTGATAAAGAAAAATGTTTCTCTAGTGCCGATAATTCAGAGAAAGGAGCAGATAAACAATCAGCTTATTCAGGCTTCAAAAGAAGGTAAGTTAAGGCTGGTAAAGTCACTTCTTAATCAGGGAGCTGATGTTAACTACCATGATAATTCCGGACTTAGCCCTTACCTGATCGCAGCTTTAAGTGGGAATAGAGAACTTTCCGGATATATTAAGGGAAGAGGCGCCCGCTTTACTTCAGTTGAAGTTGGGACTCTTTTGCTTGTAGCTGTTGAAAAGGATGATAAGTGGATTGCTAATCTAATCAGAAAGAACGGTAGCAACATGAATCTTACTTATGAGAATGGTCAGAATATTCTTTGGTATGCAGCCACAAAGAAGTCCTGGAAGGTTTTTGAGGTTTTTGCAAAATCAGGAGTCAATATTAACCATAAGGATAATTCCGGTCAGACGATCTTCACGTGGGCTCTTAATAACGGTTATACCCAGGTTGTTGACAGACTCGGAAAAGCCGGTGTCAAAACTTCAGGCCAAGATCTTTCAAAAATGATGAGACAGTCTGTGTCAACTGAAGATTATGATAAGATAGTATCCCTTTTAAAGCTTAAGCCGAATCTTAATAAAAAATATGAAGATGGTCTTACACTTCTATGGTATTCTGCTGTAAAGAAAAGAACAGACATAGCTTCGCTTCTGCTTAAAAGTGGTGCAAAGGCAAAAGCGAGAGATAAAAGCGGTCGTTCACTGCTTATGTACTGTATAGAGACACGAAGATTTGAGATGGCAAGATTGTTGAGACGTTATGGTGGAGCTTTAAAGAATAGTGAAGGTATTTTTCTTCTTCAGAAAGGTCTTGTTATCGGAGACAGTGATCTCATTCAGCTTCTTGTTGAGCTTAATGTTAATATTAATGTCAAGTTCAGTGATGGACTGAGTGCTCTCTGGATAGCGGCATTCACCAACAACAGGGATATGGTCGAGGTTATAGCCGATGCAGGTGCGAATCTTAACATTAAGGACAATAAAGGTAGAACGGCTCTTATGTGGTGTGTTGAGAACAACAGGAAAGAAGTAGCAAACATTCTTATCCGAAAAGGTGCCAACGTTAATCTTATGGATAGAAAAAAGAGGACAGCACTTATCAATGCTGTTGTATCTGATAAGCCTAGAATGGTGCATATGCTTGTAAAGAATGGAGCTAAGGTAAATCTTAAGGATGTTGAAGGAAACTCACCGCTACTTATTTCTGTTGCAAGAGGGAATATTGGTTTGGCAAAACTTTTTCTGGAAAATGGAGCCGCTATCAATACTTCAGATATAAACGGGAACACACCTTTAAATATTGCTCTCTATAAAAATTTTGAAGATCTTGTCTCTTTTCTTGTTGATAAAGGAGCGGATATTAATAAGGCAAACAAAAAAGGTGAGTCACCTCTGATAATTTCTGCAAGAAAGGGAAATCTCAGGCTTGTAAAACTTTTTCTGAACAAAGATGCCAATATTGATCATGAAGACAGTAAAAATTTAACTGCTCTGATCCATGCCAAGAGAGAGAACAGGCGGCAGGTCGTTATGCACCTGTTAAAGAATGGTGCGACTCTAGATAAGAGAAAAGAAAAGGATGAAATGATGGCCTTTGGAACTCGTAATAGTTACCATGATGTGGTTGGAAATCTGATAGGTAGAAATGTTTCAGTCAATAGAAGGTTTTCGGACGGACTTTTCCCACTTTACTACGCTACGCGAAATGGTGACAATAAGATGATGGATCTTCTTATTAAAGCTGGAGCCGATCTTGAAGCTAGAGACAGAAATAGTATGACAGTACTTCTTTATGCCGCCTCTAAAAGAGAGGAACACGTTGTTGTAACTCTTGTTGAAAAGGGTGCAAATCTGAATGTAACGGATAAACAGAAAAATACGCCTTTGATAATTTCAGCCGGCAGAGGTTTTGCTGACGCTGTAAAGAAAATGATAGACAAAGGTGTGAATGTTAATGTAAAGGACTCAAAGGGAAGAACGGCTCTTGTCCGCGCAAAATGGACAGGAAACTATCAGATAGTAGATATTCTTAAAAAAGCTGGAGCTTTTGAGTAATCTAGATGTTTGACTTAGTTAACATCGAGATAATTCAAGCTTATCAAAGGTCATAAAAATCTTTTCTCTTGACAGAAAGTTTACATTTTTTAAAATCAAAGGAGAAGTTATGTGTTGTATTAAGAAACAGTTTTTACTTCAGGAGACTAGAAATGAGGAAGGTTTTAATTATCTTGATTCTTTTTTTAGCGGTATTTATGTTTTCATGTAAAAGTTCAAGTACGTCTGAAAATGACAGTGATTCAACTAGTTCAAATGGTTCTGAATGTGGAAATGGAATTATAGAAGAAGGCGAGTTCTGTGATGGTAATGTCCTTTGCTGGAAGGTTGGACACTACTATCCTGAAACGGAGGCTGTTTGTAATGACGATTGTAGTGAATATAATCTTACCGCCTGTGTCGAGAGAGATGTTGATGACACATGTGGGGATGGAAAACTTGACGAAAGAGAAGTCTGTGAAATGGGTGACAAGAAACCGTGCACAGAACTTCCAGGTTCCTATGTTTCAGGGGATGCGGATTGCAACAGAGACTGTAATGGCTGGACTCTTCTTAATTGCAGTTCTGCAGGAACAAAAACATGTTCTCAGATACTTGCTTGTGTAGATGCCTGTGCTGCGGATGACACCTGTATCCAGGGTTGTCACGATTCTGCAAGTGAACAGGGAGAGACACTTTATGGTGCTCTTGATACTTGTTATACAGAACAGTGTCCAAGTGGAGCCGACAAACTTACATGTATGGAAGAATATTGTTCAAATGAATATTATGCATGTTATCCAAGTGAAAAATGTGGAAACGGTGTGATAGATGAAGACGAAAAATGTGAAAAATCCGAAACAAAACCTTGTCAGGAGCTTGGAGAAACATGGCAGCCGATAAATGAAGCTGTGTGCAACTCAACTTGTACTGACTGGGATATGTATGCCTGTGTTGATATTAACGATCTTACCTGTTATCAGGTCTACGAGTGTGTTGCAGAATGTACAGATTCTACCTGTGAAGAAGAATGTATTGCAAAAACATGGCCCGCAGCAAAAGCAAAATATGACACAATGCTTGAATGTTATGATAACTATGAATGTACAGAAGCAACTGAAGATTGCATCAATGAGAACTGTAAGTTTCAGACAGATGCATGTAAAACCCACCTTACTTGTGGAAATGAAAATATTGATCAATATGAGGTCTGTGAAAAGGCGGAGACCATTGATTGTGGAGATATAAAGGAGGGCGGTGAGGCTATCTACGAAGCTGGAACTGCTAATGCTTTCTGTAATCCTAACTGCACAGAATGGTCAGGAATGCTCTGCTTTAAGTTCTGTAGCTGTTCAGCTATCAAGAACTGTGTTGCTACAAACTGCGGTGAATATGTAACAGCTGATTCTGAGTGTGTAACAGACTGTGAAGATCTTGGATCCTACGAAGGAAAGAACCAGCACAAAGCGTGGAGAACATGGATTGAAAGTTGCTCTAGTGATGGCAAAACCGGATTTGAAAGTCAGACATGTATTGATGAAGGCACCAAGAATAACCCATGTGGAACCACTGCAAACGATAAATGTGAATACTGATCAAACTTTCTTTCTGAAAAATAATCATAAATAAATGAAAAAGCGTGTTTTACTTCCCTTTATTCTCGTTGTTTTTGTATTAACTGCCATTGCTTTTGCAATTTACAGTGAGTTTGCACTTGAAAAAGCTGTTGCTCGTGTTGAAAGTATTCTTGCCCGAAAGCTTTTAATGGAAGTGAAAATTAAGGGTGCACAAATAAGTTTTTTATCTCAGGAGGCATCAGCTGATCTTATTGAAGTGAGAAAAGATAATGTTCCTGTTATCTCCGCAGGAAAATGCAGTGTTACCAATCTGATTGGTCTTGTCACAGGTTCATATAGAACTCTGAATATACACTGTAGAGATTCAAAGATTGACATTGCGATTCTCAAAGGTGCTCTCAGCAAGAAAAACAAGCAGATAAAGACATCAGAAAACGACGGAAAGTCGGGAACGCTCAGTTTTCCTGTGAACTTTTCAGTTGGTGATCTGACTTTGGCTTACGGAAAGATCAAAGAGATGATCTCTGTTGATATGAGTTTTGATGCGGGTGAAGGTGTGGCGAGAATCAAGCGGGAATCTAACGGGGAATCAGGTTTTATTGAGATCCTTTTTTCTCTCGTCAAAAAAAATGCAACGGTCAGGTTTGAAAATATTGATCTTGGCGGATTTGGGAAACTTGCTTCTGAAATGTCTGATTTGCAAATTCTGGAAGGAACTGTCAGCGGAATAAGCTCTATAGAGAAAAATGGAGATCAAATTCATGCAGATGTTGATGCATCGATAGAGAAGTTCGGGATTATCCATCCTTTTGTTGATGAAAAAAAGTTTAAAATGCCCTTTGTCCGATATGTGGGAAAGATCGATGCGGACATGGAAAAAAAGGAAGTGACATTTGAGCAGTCTCGTATTTCTCTTGGAGGTATCAGCGGCACTCTGTCAGGCAGGTATTCACCGAAGACGAAGCTCATTTTTATTGATCTTAAAAAAATAGAGATTAACCGTCTTGAGACAATTGTGAGAGACAGCAGGTTTAAGGATTTTCTTTTCGGTGGATATATTGATATGGAGATACGGTATTTTAAGGATGACGAGCTTGGGGAAAGTTTTTCGCTGGCAGGAAATGTTATCGATCCTATTCAACTTTCCGGGAGACTAAACTATCTCAATTTGCCATTTGAATATGCCTTTAACAGCAATTCTGAAAAGGTCAGAACTTTTATAGTCGGACCGAATAATATTGATTACGCTGACACTCAGAGTATTCCAGAGCACCTTAAATGGGCAGTTTTAGTTTCAGAGGACGCAGGGTTCTATGTTCATAAGGGAGTTGATTTCAGGGAGATCGATGCTGCTGTCAGGGACAATATGAAAAAAAAGAAGTTTAGAGGTGGTTCGACAATAACTCAGCAACTTGCAAAGAATCTTTTCCTTGAAAGAAAGAAAACAATGATCAGAAAGTTCAGAGAAGCAATTCTGGCTGTTGAACTTGATGCGACCTTGTCAAAGAGAAGGCAACTTGAAATATACTTCAACATAATAGAGTGGGGACCCAATATTTTTGGAATTTCAGAAGCTTCGTATTATTACTTTGGAAAAACTCCGATGGAGCTTACACCACTTGAATCAGCATATCTCGCTTCGATAATTCCCGGGCCTTACAAGTATAATTTCCAGTTTAGAAAAAAAGAGATAAGTGAAAAGTGGAAAAAAAGGCTTAGAAATATACTCGGTCTGATGAACGAGACAGGTCATCTTGATCTTGCAGACTACAACAAAGCGCTGCTGGATGAGCTGGTTTTCAGGGAAAATTAAGAATTTGTTAAGATGCTGTTAAATTTCTGATATCCTGTTGCAAGTTCCATTAAAAAAAATATTGTAAACTCGCAGTTAGTTTAATTTTTGGAGATTTAAATGAAAAATGCGATTGTTGCAGTACTCTCGATCTTTTTGATCTCACTGTCTCTTAGTGCGGAAATAACTGAAAAAGAAAGGACGATTTTAAAAAAGGAGATCAAAACTGAGCTCAAAGAAGAAATGAGAGAGGAACTGAAAGCGGAAAATAACAGAATGAATAAGTTTCTTGATATGTTCACTCTTCATGGAAAGGCAAAGGTAAAATACGAATATTATTCCAGAGAAAAAATAGACAGATCGGGAGATGTGACCCGTCATCGCGGAGTATATATGCTTAAAGCAGGATTCGTTTTTAGACCACATGATTATTTCAGAGTCGGGTTCGGTCTTGGAAGCGGTTCCGAAACGCCTACGTCGGCAAATGAAACTATGAGTGGAAATTTCTCTTCAAAACCGATCTATCTTGATCTGGCCTATATTCATGTTGTTCCTTATTTTAGTTGGATCAATCTTTATCTGGGAAAGTTTAAAAATCCTATTTTTACTGCCGGAAAAACACACATGATATGGGATAGCGATGTAAATCCTGAAGGTGCAGCTATTGACCTTTCATATAGATTTGGAATTATTAAGCTTTTTTTCAATACAGGCATCTATGTTCTTGATGAGTTTAAAGCAGAATCAGATGATCCGTTTCTTTCTGTTACACAAGTTGGAATGAATCTTAAAAAATCAGGTTTTCAAATGAATATAGCTGCAAGTTATAGTGATGCTTTCAATATGACAAAAAAGCTTGAACAGTCCAGGTATGTTTATGAAGCCGACTATGATTTTTCCTATTCCAATACAATTCTTGCGGACGATACTTATGCTTATGATTATAACGTTATAACGGTGGATGTTGATTTCGCCTATACTTTTGATAAGTATTTCAAACTTTCGCTTTTTGGACAGTTTGCCGTAAATACGGCAAGTGATGTTGAAGATCGTTTCGCCCATATTGCAGGGATCAAATTTTCAAGTGAGAAAGTTAAAAAACTTGGAGATTACGAGTTTAATATTAGATATAGAAATGTTGAAAAGGATGCCTATATCGATGCTTTTTCAGAGAGTTCCTTCTACTACGGTAGAACTGGTGCGTGGGGTGTTGATGCAACAGTAAAGGCGGCTATTTGGAACAATGTTACGCTTTCAGTATGTGCTAATATAGATGTCGCCTCAAATGTGGGAGAAGGGCATGTCATATTCGAATTCAGTAAAACGAGGAATTTTGAAAAAGGTTTTACCACCTGAGAGTAAAAGTATCGGAAAAATTAG
>Ga0222695_1000788_pt1 | contig 15078 bp, 13 predicted proteins | sample AntAcemetage1398_FD_179834 | JGI IMG/M metagenome (GOLD analysis project Ga0222695, IMG submission 179834) | Saline water microbial communities from Ace Lake, Antarctica - #1398 | ecosystem: Environmental > Aquatic > Non-marine Saline and Alkaline > Saline | place: Antarctica: Ace Lake...
ACTTTTACTCTCAGGTGGTAAAACCTTTTTCAAAATTCCTCGTTTTACTGAATTCGAATATGACATGCCCTTCTCCCACATTTGAGGCGACATCTATATTAGCACATACTGGGTCATTGTTTTTTACAATTTGTGTGTGAGGTAATTATGAAAAGATTTTTATTTGTTCTTGTAATTTTAAGTTTTGGTATTTGTTTTGCAGAGGAAGAGGAATCTCTTGTCGGTGAGACAACAGAAGAGTATAACAACGAAGAGACCTATAACTACCAACCGGTTACAAACGAAGATAAACTTGCTGAAAATGAAGGTAAGGAAGTTAACGCTGCTCCTGCTACTGAGAAAGCAGCACCCAAAAGTGGTAACAAATTCAATCAGTTTGTTAATAGATCTGGAAAGAAGTCTCTTGCCGGTGTTAAATTTGGTCCTGAAATATCTCATTGGAAAAACTGGGGTGCAACTGGTGGATTTCATTTTGATGCGTTTTTTGAATACAACTTCATTAAATATTTTGGACTTCAGGTTGAACTTAATGCTGTAGGTAGAGTCAGAAGTAGTTTTACTATTCCAATAATTGCTCAGGCGAATATCCCCATAACAGACATGTTCTGGTTAAATGCAGGAGCCGGTTTTTATATTGGTGGTGCCGCTTGGTGGGGATTCGATGCTGGAGTTATAATAAAGTCTGCTCTTGAGATCAACACTAAAGTCGGTGTTTTTGTAGCTGATGTAAGATATTCCCCAAGTTTAAGATTTTTAGGTTATGGTAATTTTGCAATACTCGTAGGCTATGCAGTTCCACTTCCTTTCTAAAAATTTGATTCTTTTTTCTTAAAACTATATCCTTTTTCAGATGTAAATTTTCCAGGGGTTTGTTATGAAAAAAGTGATCTTTTTAATTGTTCTTCTTTTTATCTGTACAACACTTTCAGCGGAAATGTCAAAAGCACAGAAGTTCTTCTCAAGAGATGGAAAAAAGGCTGCAGTGGGAATAAGGACAGGTCTGAATATCGCTCACCAGTGGGGAGGAGATGAAAGATTCCGGAGAGATGGAGTTGAAGCAGGAGTATATTTTTCCGCTTTTTTTGAATATGCAGTTCATCAAAATGTAGCTCTTGCCGGCGAGCTTGTTTTTGCTTCCATGAAGTATGATGCGACATATTTTGAACTTCCGATCATTGTGAAGGGAATAATCCCTGTTCATAAAATGGTTGATCTGGTTTTAGGTGGAGGTTTGTATGCCTCTTTTTTGACTGGCTGGGATCTTGGTGACTTTAATAGTGTTAACGGTGGACTAGTGCTTTCTCCCGGAGTTGAAATAAACACAAAGATTGGAATCTTTCTAGCAGATTTCCGTTACGAGCTTGATTTTGGCGATGCTTATGAGGAAGCGATCTATGCTACTACTCTTGATAAAATAAAGCATGGTGCTTTCACTATTCTTTTTGGGTACGGGGTTCCGCTTCCGTTCTAACGAATTTCTTTTTCTTGATTTTTAATGTAATAGATTGTATCTCTTAATTGCAATTCGTGAAATATCTAATGGGAGAGAGGTAATGAAAAAAGTTTTATTTACTGTTTTGTTTATTCTTTTTGTTCTGAATGTTTATGGTCAGAGTTATGAGGCTGTAGAAAGAACAACAAGGTTCGGACTTATTCCAATTCTTTCAGATACAAATGACAGGACTGATGGATATTATCTTCCTTCTGTTCTTGCAGCAAACAAGGAAGGGTTTGCGTTTATTGATTCAAACTTTACAAAAGGCGGACTTATCGTTCCTTTTCTTGGAAAAAGTCTTGTTGTTTCTGCCTGGTATGAGAATGGTAATTCCAGAAATCTTGTTGATATACCTCAGATAATGTCAATGCTCCAACCTGCAGGTCCAAATATGCCTGATACAAAACATCTGATGGGTCTGAGTCTTGGTGGAAACATCAACCAGAACATAGCGCTCGGACTTAACTTCAGATATCTTCTTGGTAGATCAGATGAAAAGAATGTAAGCGGAACAACTGTAGACAGGTATAAGGTCAATACTGACAGAATAGAGCTTACTCCTTCTATAACTTTCCGTAAGGACTCACTTTTTGTTGATTTCGGCATAAATATTGATTTCCAGTGGATGACAGAAAAGGCTGAAGGAACTTACGAATACGACAGAGCGACAACCTATGAAAGTAATGCCGATTTTGCCATGTTTGCAAGAACTGGGTTTTCCGTTACAAAGTTCTGGGATTTTGCTATGTCAGCTGGATTCGGTGTTCTTCCACTTTCGGAAAAGCAGCTTGCTCCGGGAAATACTGAAATTGCAACAGTTGATCTTGATTCATACTTCTGGAATTTCAAGGCCGGTTCAATAATCAAACCGAATGAGTGGATGAAAATACATCCGTCACTTCTGTTTACCGGTTATCATGTAAAAGATGTTGTTAAACAGATCGACGTTTCGGTTCCTGAAAAGACAACAGACAAACTTAACGCTGTAACTATATCACTTATGCTCGGGATGGATCTTACTCCCGTTGACTGGTTTTCTCTGAAAGCCGGTGTTGTAAAAGATTTTCTTGTTCTTGATCAATCTGATTTAGCAATAGTTGCCGATACAAGCTCAAATGATTATAGAATAGATGAAGGTTTCGGCGCTTATTTCGGTCCTACTTTCATGTGGAAAGACTTCTCTTTTATTTCAATGATCAATCTGGATTTCTTCACACAGGGACCATACATGATCTCAGGAAATGCAATGACCGCCAACTGGGCTTATGTTGCAACTGTTGAGTACAAATGGTAAGTCTTTTAATAAAAATCCGTTCATATTGACACAGAACAAGTGTTTTGATTATATTTTTCCGGAGAGAACGATGAATCTTAAAAGTTTTTTTCTTACAGTAGTATCAGTTAGCTTTCTTTTTATCTTTACAGGCTGTTTTGACCTTGATTCAAATGCCTCGACTGGTGAAAACGGTGTGCTTAGATATGCACTTTACACGGATTATGAAGCGGCAGGAGACCTCGGTACTGGAATTCTCCCCACTTTAGTTACACACAGAATAAGTGTTTATTCAACCGGTGCTGAACACCTTGGAAGATATGATGAGATATATCATGTTATTGAACCATCTGAAAATGCGATAATCATTTCCGGTGACAATGAGTATTCGGTTCCTGATCTTACGCTTAAAGTTTCAAAATCGGGCACATACACTATTGTCACAAAAAACCCAGAAAAAGAGCTGGACAGGATTAAGCTCAAATTTGAAACACCAGCTTCACTTGAGGTTGTTACAAAGGTTAGAGAGCCCTATAAAAAAACTTTTGTAAAAGCTACTGGATCAGGAACTATAACTACTGAGGAAGGCACACAGATAGTTTTTATTCCTTATTTTTATACAAGTTCAAATGTCAGAATGATAGGTGATATTGACTGTGAATATACTGCAGATCCGCAGTGGATGGTAGTTCCAGATGTTGAATGGGTGGATGAAACCGAGAACTCATCATGGACTAGTAATTATGCAAGTTCCTACTATCTCATTGAAGAAGGTGATGTTGAATTTACCATCTGGCATGAAGAATCCGGAATCACAGGAACTCAGAAATTCAATGTTACAGCTGCTGATAAAGATTAATCTCAAAAATTGAACCTTCCCATATTGCATTTGTTTTACAAATAATATAGACTCCGCAAGAATTAATGAGAAGTGGAGAAAGTCGTGAGACGTGCTGTTTGGAAAAGCAAATTTGGATTTTTAATGGCAACCGCTGGTTCAGCCATCGGACTGGGAAACATCGTATTCTTTCCCGCAAATGCATATAAATTTGGTGGAGGAGCCTTCTACATTCCCTATCTGATTGCGATGGTCTTTCTTGGCCTTCCAATCATTGTTATGGAACTAGGAATTGGGCGCATATTTGCCAAAGGTCTGCCCGAAACAATGAGAAAAACATCGGGATTTAAAGGTGAAATGACTGGCTGGTTCGCCATCTTAAACTCATCAATAATAACGATGTATTACATCACAATTCTTTCATGGGTCCTGGGAATGCTCTTCCGCACTCTTGGCCCGCTGTGGCACGGAATTCCTGTTCCTGCTTTTAATCTTACGGGAACCGAAGGAAAAGGTATGACCAACTTTTTCGATATTATTACAAGCTACAAAACACTGCTTTTTGTCGTAGCCGTCTGGATAATCAATATCGTCGCCATCTGGAAAGGAACCAAAACAATTGAGAAAATTGTTAAAGTCCTTGTCCCGACAATGTGGGTGATGATGCTGGTTCTCATTTTGCGTGGACTAACTATGAAGGGTGGATTTGAAGGATTGATGCTTCTTTTCACACCGGATCTCTCGATTTTATCACAGGTTAGTGTCTGGAAAGGTGCATTCAGTCAGATATTTTTCACACTCTCTCTCGGTTTTGGCATCATGACAACCTACGCAAGTTATCTGCCAAAAGATTCAGATGTCATAAACGATGGGATCTCCGTTACTTTTATGAACTGCACCTTTGAGATGATTGCTGGTATCGCAATATTCACCCTTCTTTTTGTCTTCTCTATTGCACCACAGGCGTCATCAATCAGCATGATGTTTTTTATCATGCCCGACGGAATTGCTCAATTCCCCGATGGAACTGTTATGATTTTCGGCGTACTCTTTTTTTCACTCCTCTTCATGGCAGGAATCACCTCGAGTATATCTCTTCTTGAAACCGCAATTGCCGCAATTACCGACAAATTCGGCATGGCACGAAACCGTGCTCTTCTCATCATATTTGTCGTTGGCACAATTGGCAGTCTTTTCTTCGCCCTCCCCAATGTCATCGACCCAAAATTGGCTGTTGATGGAACACTTGGTCTCACACTACTTGACATCTTAGATCACTGGGCATTTTCAAACGGACTGCTTCTGGCAGGGCTTATTGAAACTATTCTAATAGGCTGGGTTTTTGGCGTGACAAAACTGAGAAATATTCTGAATGAAACATCGGCGTGGCATCTCGGAGTCTGGTTTGATATTCTTATAAAATATCTTATTCCTATTACCCTTATTTTCATCCTCGGCTCTGGTATAATTTCAGAGTTCTCAGGGCTCTACCCAAACAAACCAACGGGTGTTCATTATCTTGAATATATGGCACTCGCTTTCTGGTTACTCTTCACCATCGGCGGCAGTTTTGTACTGGCAAAAATGAAAGGAGGTGAAAATGCGTAACATATTGTATATATTATTAATTATACTTCTATTCTCGACTCTTAGCGGCGCTACCTGTTCCATAGAAACAGAAGGCCTCACCGAAGGGAAAGAGAGTCATATCTCCATCCACACTCCACCCGACAGCACCTTCAAGCGCGTTGAAATTATCTACTCACCCAACAGTCAAACTTCTCATACACAGGCACTTCCATTTTCCCCAAAACTCTCATTCATACCACGCCGGCCAGGCATTGCTAAGATAGCTGTTTTCGATGAGAATGACACAATCATCTGTAGTCGCCTTATATCTGTTCACTTCAATGGTATTCCTTGGAGTGGAGTCATCATCTTTCTTCTTGCGGCAACTACACTCTTTGCGGGAACATTTATTTCGCTGAAAAAGGCACTCAAAAAAGACTAGAAATCTTCATTTTTTTTCTTGAATATGCTGACTTTTTCAGCCAAATTGATCTTAAAATCAAAAAACATCATCTTTACTTTTTCTACATGATGTGTTATCCAGACTGGTCTTAATGTTCTTCGAAATATTATTAACAACTCTGAAGTCTTTTTTCCTAAAGTTCAAAGCCATGGAAATTTGACCAATGGGTCAGTCCTAAAAAGGGCTGGTCTGCCGTTATTGCAAAGGAGGAAATCATGCACAAATTCAAAACAGAAGAATTGTTATCTAAACTCGGGATCAATGAAAAAAACTACGGTGCAACAACCGGGTCTTCAAAAGGGTGGATCAAAACAACCGGAAAAGAGCTTCAAAGCATTTCTCCAATTGATGGAAAAGTTATCGCAACTGTAATTCAGGCAACAAAAGAAGAATATGGAACTGTTGCAGAAAAAGCATTTGAAGCATTTCAGAAATTTAAAATGATGCCGGCTCCCAAAAGAGGTGTCATTGTCCGTGAAATTGGCGATGAATTAAGAAAACACAAAGAAGATCTTGGTCGCCTTGTCACATTGGAAACGGGCAAGATCAAGATGGAGGGGCTTGGCGAAGTGCAGGAAATGATTGATATTGCTGACTTTGCACTTGGTCTGAGCCGTCAGTTGTACGGTCTTACAATGCACAGCGAAAGGGCAAATCACAGAATGTATGAACAGTGGCATCCGCTCGGGGTTGTAGGAATTATCACTACATATAATTTTCCTATTGCTGTCTGGTCATGGAATGCGCTTATTGCAGCTGTGTGCGGCGATGCTGTGATCTGGAAACCAAGCTCCAAAACTCCGCTGACAGCAATCGCTGTTCAGAATATTATTGCACCAATAGTTGACAAATATGATATTGACGGGATTTTTTCACTTGTTGTCGGAAAGGGAAGTGATGTCGGGGATACGCTTGTCAATGATCGGAGAATTCCGCTTGTCAGCATGACTGGAAGCACCAAAATGGGTCGTCAGATCGGAAGATCAGTGGCAGAAAGACTTGGCAGATCACTTCTTGAGCTTGGTGGAAACAATGCTGTGATTATTGCAGAAGATGCAGATCTTGACATGGCACTACGTGCTGTTGTTTTCGGTGCGGTCGGAACAGCAGGACAGAGGTGCACTTCCACCCGTCGTGTTATCATTCATAAATCTATTAAAGAGCAGTTTGTAAAGTCGCTTATTAAAACATACAGGCAGATAAAGATCGGTAATCCGCTTGAAGACGGTGTTGTTATGGGCCCAGTCGTAGATGAAGCGGCAATTAGCGATATGCTTTCTTCAATTGAAAAAGTGAAAGAAGAAGGTGGAAAGATCCTTTTCGGTGGCAGAAAGTTGAAGATCAAGGGAATCGAGAACGGATTTTTTATTGAACCGGCAATTGCAGAAGTGAAAAATTCAATGAAAATTGTAAAAGAAGAAACATTCGCACCATTACTTTACATAATTGAATATGAAAACATAGAAGAAGCGATCTTTTTCAACAACGATGTGCCTCAGGGACTAAGTTCGACAATGTTTACAAACAGCATCAGCAATTCTGAACTTTGGCTTTCACACGGCGGTTCCGACTGTGGAATTGTAAATGTAAATATCGGTACAAGCGGTGCTGAGATCGGCGGAGCATTCGGTGGCGAAAAAGAAACCGGAGGCGGAAGAGAATCGGGATCTGATTCATGGAAAGTCTATATGCGTCGTCAGACTAATACGATCAACTGGGGAGGGGATCTGCCGCTCGCACAGGGAATCAATTTCGACATAACACATATTTAAAAAAAAGGAGGGGATCTATGTCATCAAATGCAATTTTTACACTTACCCGTCCGGAAAATGAAACAGTGCTTAGTTATGCACAGGGAACAGAGGACAGAGATCTGTTGAAAAAAGAGCTGGATCGTCAGAAAGATCAGCATGTTGAAATACCTCTTATTATTGGAGGAAAAGAAATAAGAACAGGGAATACTGTAAATGTGGTCTGTCCGCATGATCATAAACATATCCTCGGAACATGTCATCTTGGCGGAGAAAAAGAGGTCAATATGGCCATAAAAGCCGCAATGAAAGTCAAAAAAGAGTGGGAAGAGATGGAATGGCATCAGAGAGCATCGATTTTTATGAAAGCAGGTGAACTTCTTGCAACAAAATATAGACATATACTTAATGCTGCTACAATGCTTAATCAGAGTAAAACATGTTATCAGGCTGAAATTGATGCGGCATGCGAACTGATTGATTTTTACCGTTTCAATACCTATTATCTTCAGGAAATATACAGGACTCAGCAGATCCATAATTCAAAAGGTGTCTGGAACAGGATAGAATACAGATCACTTGAAGGGTTTGTTTTTGCTGTTACTCCTTTCAATTTTACTGCCATTGCCGGCAATCTTCCGATGGCTCCAGCAATTATGGGCAATACGGTTCTGTGGAAACCGGCGTCAACTTCGCTTTTGTCAAATTATTACATCATGCAGATATTAAAAGAAGCAGGTCTGCCTGATGGAGTTATTAATTTTCTTCCGGGAAGCGGTGGAAATATTGGAAATCCGGCAATTGATTCTGAACTGTTTTCAGGGATTCATTTTACCGGATCTACTGCAGTTTTCGGATCTATCTGGCAGAGAATAGCAGGAAATATAAGGAAATATCGTTCATATCCGAAAACTGTAGGTGAAACTGGCGGGAAGAATTTCATTTTTGTTCATAACAGTGCCAATGTTCATGAAGTTACAGCTGCCGCAATAAGAGGTGCTTTTGAATATCAGGGCCAGAAATGTTCAGCTGCTTCAAGAATGTATGTTCCAAAATCAATGTGGAAAAAACTGAAAAAACTCCTTCAGGAAATAACTGAATCGATAAAAATGGGTGATGTGTGTGATTTCACAAACTTTATGGGAGCAGTAATAGATAATAAAAGCTTTGAAAACGCAATGAGATATATTTCTAAGGCAAAAGAAAGCAGCGAAGCACAGATTATTGCAGGCGGAACAGGAGACAATTCAAAGGGATTCTTTATCCGTCCGACAATTATTGAAACGACAAACCCTCACTTCATAACGATGGAGGAGGAAATATTTGCACCGGTTCTATCTGTATTTGTTTATGATGATAAAAATTTTGAAGAAACTCTGCAACTTTGTGACAAAACTTCTCCTTATGCACTTACTGGAGCTGTTTTTGCAACAGAGAGAAATGCGATAATCAAAGCTGAAAATATGTTGAGACACTGTGCAGGCAACTTCTATATCAACGATAAACCGACAGGTGCTGTAGTCGGTCAGCAGCCTTTTGGAGGTGCAAGAGGTAGCGGGACAAACGATAAAGCAGGCAGTCACATGAACCTTCTTCGATGGGTAAGTCCGAGAACTATCAAAGAGTCTTTTGTGTCATCTGAAAATTATGAATACAGTTTTATGAAAATTCAATAAAAAACCATGCCTAAATTTAAAAGTTTTAAAGGAGAGTTTAAATGCCGATTGTTGTAAATATTCCAGGAACCGAGAATATTAAATGCAGATGCTGTAAAAGTTGGCTTGAACATTGGAAAAAACACAGTGGAAGTAATCCCGGCTTATGCAGATCATGCGGAAAGGTGGAAGCCACTGTCGGCGGACATGTGGAAAGATTCATTAATGCCGGAGGCAGATTATATATTGTTCCTTTATGCGATGCCTGTGAAAACGCAAAAGAAAAAATGGATCCCTTCCTCGTAGCTCAACAGGATCTTGTTTCTGTAGGTGCCTGTTTTAAAGACTTGTCAGATATAGATGATACCGATGATGTTGTTACCAAATTTAGTGATAGTTAAAGGTCTTTAAAATGGCCTTTTTCGCATGATTTCAAGAAAGAGAGATTAATGTCTTAAAGTAGTTTGGTTTGAAAGCTCTGAATTCAGTTCCTGTGTTTCTTTAAGTCTATAAAGGTTTTGTAGGTGAAGATAAAGTGAAAAAAGATGCGAGAGGTGGTGTTTCTTAGGCTGTCTTAACGTTCCCCTGCAGACTCCGCTGATTGCGTTTGTTATGAACCAGTGAGGGTTCATGAACTCGTTATTCATAACGACCTTTCACGGAACTGACAGATTTTGGGCGGTTGCTGAATGAGACGGTTTTTATTTGACTTTAAAGGGAATAACTGACCCCTTTAAAAAAGATCAGAAATAAGAACTTTCAGACCGATAAGTATGAGAACAATTCCACCTGCTATTTCAGCTTTGTTTCCGAATTTACACCCGAGTTTTCTACCGAAATAAACTCCGATAAAAGATAGAATGAAAGTGATGATTCCAATAGAAATAACAGGGATGAAAATATCAGTGCAGAGAATTGAGAGGCTTACTCCTGCGGCAAGTGCATCAATACTTGTTGCAATAGCTAGAACGATGAGTTTAGATGTTTTAATATGTTCAGGAAAGACATTACAGTTATCTTTCTTCTTAATGGATTCCAGAATCATTTTTCCACCTATAAATGTCAGCAGAAAAAATGCTATCCAGTGATCAACCGAGCAAATAATATCGTAGAAAGATCCAGCCAGATAAAAACCGATAAGCGGCATTAGGGCTTGAAAAAGTCCAAAAAAGAACGCGATCCTTAAAGATTCTTTTAAATTTGATCTGCTACCTGAGATTCCTGCACCGATGCTGACCGCAAAAGCGTCCATGGCAAGACTGACAGAAAGAAGAAGTATGTAAAAAAAAGATATCTGCATGGTTTTCCAAAATTGCAGTAATATAGGGAAATGTAACAGAAGATAGACAAATTTCCACAAAAACTTTTTAAAAAAAGGGATATGGTTATCATTTAAGTGTTCGTAATATCAAAAAGAGGTGAGTATGAGAAAGTTTATTTTTTTTCTTATTCTTTTGTTTTCAGCGACTCTGTCTGCAGAAGAAATAGTTCCCCAAAATGGGGAAGAAGAAGTTTTTCAATATGAAAAAGGGGAGTGCAAGGGTTCTCTTTCAGAAATGGTGGAAGGTGATCTCGAAGGGATCAGATTTTCATTTCCTGCTCCAGTCACTGTTAAGTCTTTAAGCATTATGGCACTTAGGGATGGTAGTGTTGACCTTATTCTCTGGAATGACAACGGTGCTCATATGCCGGATCTTGAAAGTAAAATAACCTCAATAACAGTTGAGACTAAAGAGATGGCGTGGGTTGATATAGACCTGACGGGTAAAAAATTGAATTTTGAGGCTATAACTAATTACTGGATTGGTCACTTTCTTGATGAAACTCTGGTGCAATTCTGTATTGCAGATACAGATGACATCGACAATAGAAGTATTATCAGAAAAGATGAAGAGGGCGAAGAGGCCTGGTATATTCTCGGTGAAACTGGAAACTTTATGGTCAGGGTAAAAGTTGTTTTTAAAGATGTAGCTGAAAGTTTTGATTTTGAGGATAGGACAGAAGGTTCGGGGCTTGAAGAACTTGGAAAGGGCCGTGTTTCCTGGGGCGATGTGAACAACGACGGGTTCTCTGATCTTCTTTATCAGGGGCGTAGGCTTTTTCTCAATAACGGAGATCTTACTTTTACTGAGATAACAGAAGTTGCCGGATTATCTGAATCCTCAGGAAACGGTGGTGTTTTTGCAGATTATAATAATGACGGATGTTTAGATTTCTATGCCGCAACGAGTGCCGGTAGCAGGGACACTCTCTGGAAAAACAACTGTGATATTACTTTTTCCGATGTTACTGAATCAGCCGGACATCCTGCTGATGATCTGCCGACTGAAGCTGCCGGCTGGGGAGACATTGAAAACGACGGATTTGTAGATATCTACGCTGCAAATTATGAAGATCCTGAAAATATGTCTTCACCAAACCTTGATTATCTCTGGAGAAATAACGGTGATGGCACTTTTTCAGATTATTCTGTTGATTCCGGGATCAGAGATATGAACGCTCAGTGCGGAAGGGGCGTGAATTGGGGTGATTTTGATCAGGATGGGCTTATGGATATTTTTGTTTCCAACTACAGACTTGATATGAATTTTCTATTTAAGAATATTGGTTCCGGACGGTTCAATCCTGTCATCAGTACTCCGCTTATGGGTGAGAAAATTGATGGAAATTACGGGCACACGATCGGAAGTCAGTGGGCGGATTATGATAACGATGGTGATTGGGATCTATTCAATGCGAATCTTGCTCATCCCAGATTCATTGAATTCTCGGATAAGTCAATGCTTTTTAATAATGATAATGGCGTATTTACAAATGTAAGAGAAAGTTCAGGAATCACTTTTGCTGAAACACATTCCGATCCTTCATGGGGTGATTTTGATAATGACGGTCATCTGGATCTATTTATTACTTCGGTTTATGAAGGCAGAGAGAGTTTTCTTTATAGAAACAATGGGAATGGAACTTTCAGTAACGTCAATTACAGTTCGGGACTTGTTGTTTATAATGGCTGGGGCGGAGTTTGGGCGGACATTGATAACGATGGTGACCTTGATCTTTTTTCATCGGGACTTTTTGTAAACACAGGTCCGAGTGGAAACTGGATAGAGTTTATTCTTGAAGGAAAGGAAACCAACAGAGCGGCAATTGGAACTACGGTAATCGTGAATACTTCGGATAAAACAATGATGCGTATGATCGAAGGCGGTAAAGGAACTGGTACACAAAGCGACCTTAAAGTTCATTTCGGACTTGGAGACGAAAAAATTAATGAAGTGATTATAAAATGGCTTGGGCAGAAAGATCAGAAGCTGACAGATGTCGAAGTTAATAAAGTTTACAAAATTATTGAAGGCGAAGATCCGATTTCGATTACAGAAGAAACTGACGATCTAGACAGTGAAGTCAATGATGACGAGATTGGTGAAAAGTCAGGTTCCGGCTGTTCAGTATTGTTTCAGTAGATCACTGAAAACTCATCAGGGAGATCGCTATAATTATGATCCCGGTCGCATAGAGATCTTTTTTTGAAAGCTTTTCCTTGAAAAACAGGTAACTCCCTATATTTATTACTATTATAGATCCTGCGCTGTAGACCGGAAAGGCAATCGTTGTCTTAACATATTTCAATGCCGATATCAGGAAAAAAGATGTGAACATGTTTGGAATTCCCACTAAAAACCCGGTAAGAATATCCTGTTTGGAAAATTTCTTTTTATCCAGAAGTGTAAATATTATGCTGATAATAAATGCTGTAAAAAATACTGTGAATAGAAAAAGTGATTTAAACTCGATCAGTGCATGTTTCTGAAAAAATTTATTTGAAAATTCAGCCAGGCCTACGACAAAAAACACAAAGATCAGGCTTTTCCTAAGATTTTTCAGTTCTTTTGTCTGTGACGGAGTGTAGCTTGCAAGAATGATAGCTCCCATAGCGAGAATTATTCCTATCCACTGAATAGCAGAAGGATACTCTTTCCATAGAACTATTGAAAAAGTCATTGGAATAAATATTCCTATCTTTGAAACAGCACCGGTTATGCCTGCACCGTTATCGCGAATACTTTTCTGGATAAAAATAAATCCACCGAAATAAAGAATGCCTCCAAAAAAACCTAAGAATAATGCCCATAGAAAACTTGAACTTTCAGATAGAAGGATGCCGGTTTTAAAAGAAGACGCAAGCTCGGGAAACAGTTTAAACTCTGTGAATTCTGTTTTGTGCAAACCGCCGCTTATTACAAAGAAGAAGCTCGTCAAAAAAGCTACTACATAGTTTGCAGTTGTGACAGCAAGCCTGTTGAGATTTCTTGATTCGCTGAATTTAAGGATAAGAACAATAGATGAACTGCAAATAACAGCAAGAAAAAGATAGATCATAACTACTCCATAAAAAGCAATATGACTATTGTCTGTAAAAAATCTTAAAAATCAATTGAAACGGTGTTCATTTTTCTTGAAAAAGAAATTTCAACGATATAGTATCAGCCCGTTTGGTAAATTAATAATCCCTTAAGGAGGCACAGATGAAGGTCTTGGTTATCAACTGCGGAAGTTCTTCCATTAAGTATCAGCTTTTTGAGATGGACACTGAATATGTTATTGCAAAAGGACTTGCTGAAAAGATCGGTCTGGAGCAGGGATGCGTTGCGTTGAAGATGTGCAATAATGGCGAAAAAGTTCAGAAAAAGCTGGCACTTCCTGATCATGGAGTGGCACTTACAACCATAATGGACCTTATGATGGATAATGGTGTTATTAAAGATAAGTCTGAAATCAAAGCAATTGGACATAGATTGGTTCATGCTGGCGAATACTACAACAAAAGTGTTGAAGTTACAGATGATGTTATAAAAAGACTTGAAGAGTGTGCTGATCTTGCTCCTTTGCACAATCCTCCCAATATTCTTGGTGTTAGAACTTGTCAGAAACTTTTCCCGGGAACTTTTATGACTGGAACTTTTGATACAGCGTTTCATCAGACAATGCCTGATTATGCATATGTTTATCCGATAGATTATAAGTATTACGATAAATATCGCGTAAGGCGTTATGGATTTCATGGATCAAGTCACTTTTTTGTTTCAAGAAAAGCGGCGGAAGCTCTTGGAAAAGATATAAAGGGTCTGAAAATAATTACATGTCACCTTGGAAATGGTGCTTCAATTGCTGCTGTAAGTGGTGGAAAGAGCGTTGATACATCAATGGGGCTGACGCCTCTTGAAGGAATAATGATGGGAACAAGATCAGGCGACATAGATCCGGCACTTATTTTCTATCTTGCTGAAAAAGAAGGTGGAGATTACGATGCTGTAAGCAAAATGCTCAATAAAAACAGCGGATTGAAAGGTGTTAGTGGAATTTCAAATGATATGCGTGATGTGAGAGCTGAGAGGGATCAGGGTAATGAAAGAGCCTCTCTTGCATTGAAAATATTTAAGTACAGGATCAAAAAATACATAGGAGCCTATGCCAGTGTGATGGGTGGTGTGGATGTAATCGTTTTTACCGGCGGAATCGGTGAAAATGTTCATGAAGTGAGAGAGGGTTCTGTTGAAGGACTTGAATTCATGGGGATAGGTATTGATAAGGAACTGAATAAGACAATAATAGGAGAGCAGGCAGATATCAGTTCAAAAGATTCAAAAGTGAAAATTCTCGTTATTCCGACAGATGAAGAACTTGTAATCGCAAGAGATGCAAAAAGGCTTTTCGAAGAAAGATAATTCTTCTTAGTTATTCTGACAAAAACAGTAAAAATGTTCCAAAAAATGTCAAAGCAAATTTACAGAAGTTCCCCATAAAAAGTGCACACATTTTTTGGGAGAGCTACTTGCAAAACAAACTATTTTCTAATATCATGTGCATGTCTTTTATTAAAGATTAGTTTGTTTCCTGTTGGAGGGATTTATGAGTGTGCCAAGCAAAGCTAATGGAATCAAGTTGGACAATCCAACCCATGCAAAGGCTAACCACCAGCATGGAACAGAATCGTGCGTATAAGGAGGTAACGAATTATGCGAAGCCACGAGGA
>Ga0222695_1000791_pt1 | contig 15027 bp, 12 predicted proteins | sample AntAcemetage1398_FD_179834 | JGI IMG/M metagenome (GOLD analysis project Ga0222695, IMG submission 179834) | Saline water microbial communities from Ace Lake, Antarctica - #1398 | ecosystem: Environmental > Aquatic > Non-marine Saline and Alkaline > Saline | place: Antarctica: Ace Lake...
GTGTGGACTCGGTGGAGGACATGGCACGCCTCTTTAAAGATGTGCCTTTAGACGAAGTAACCATTTCCATTGTTACCCACTATCCTTCCAATACGGCCATCCTGTTTCCCATGTTTCTTGCACTTGCAGAAGAAAGGGGGATTCCGTGGGAAAATCTCAGGGGGAGTGTGCAGAATGATATTACCTTAGAGGAGCTGATTCGAAGTGGCTCGGAATATATACCGCCCAAGGACTGCTTTCGGATCCAGTGTGACAACATTGAATTCATAAGAAAAAACGTACCAAAGTGGAACTTTATTACCATCAACGGATACAACCTGCGGGAGTTTGGAACATCTGCGATTACTGAGATGGCCGTTGCTGTTTCAAACGGTATTGAGATTTTGGATGAGCTGGTCAGGAGAGGGTACGATGTGGATTCCACAGCAGACAGGCTGGCCTTTTTCTGGTCGGCTTCGAACGATTTTTTTGAAGAGATCGCCAGGATAAGGGCGGTCAGACGGCTGTGGCATAAAATTATGAAGTACAGGTTCAATGCCAAGAACCCCCGCGCCATGCTGATGCGGTGTCATGTCCAGACCTCAGGTGTGTGTCTTATTCAGGAAGAGCCCCGGAACAACATAATCAGGGCCGCTTACCACGCCCTGGCGGCAGTTTTGGGGGGCGCCCAGTCACTGCATGTGGACTCCTACGATGAGGCCTATTCCGTACCCACCGAGGAAGCGGCCCTTTTATCGCTCAGGACCCAGCAGGTCCTCCAAAAGGAGACAGGGGTCACTGACGTGGTGGACCCCCTGGGCGGGTCGTTTTATCTGGAGGCACTGACCAATGAAATTGAAAACCGAATCTTAGATGAGGTTGATGAAATTGAGGGGCTCGGCGGTTATGTGAAGGCCATAGAGGGCGGCGAAATTTACGGAAAGGTGGCATCCTACTTTACTGAGCAGCAGCGGCTTATTGAAAATGGGGAGATCGCCCTTGTGGGACAAAATGTTTACAAATCTGAAGTTGAACGTCCGCCGATCAACGTTTTCAGGTACCCGGAGGGTGTCGAAGAGAGACAGAAGGCCCGGTTGCAGAAACTGAGGCTGAACCGGGACAGTGAGAAGGTGAGCAGTGCCCTCGGTGCCCTCAAGGACGCATGCCTGAAGGGGGAAAACATCCTTCCATACAGTGTGGACTGTGCCCGGGTCAGGTGTACCGAAGGAGAATTGTTCAAGGTATTCAAAGATGCCTTCGGGTTGTGGAAACCGCCCGCGCTTTTTTGATATAGGTCTTAACATTATAGTTTTGAGGACGCAGATTTCCGCAGATAGGCGTAGATAGTTTTTAAAAATATGAAATCAGAGATAATCCGCGTTCATCAGCATCCAAATTCTTTTTCTTATGCAGTATAGCATGCGGATAACTCACAATGGTCCAGCCATTGAAGAAGCAGTGAGGAGGGATAAGGCAGGGATGACAAAGAAAATAAAGGTGCTTCTCTCGAAGCTGGGTTTGGATGTCCATAACAGGGGGATCATCATTGTGGCAAAGGTGTTGAGCAGCGCGGGGATGGAGGTGGTCTATCTGGGTAACGCGCTCCCCGAGGAGATCATCAGCGTTGCCATCCAGGAGGATGTGGATGTGGTGGGGGTGAGTTCTTTAGGAGGCGCCCATATCAGCCTCGGAACGCTTTTGTTAGAGGAGGCGGAGGAAAAAGGGCTGAAGGAAAGAATGGTCTTTCTGATGGGTGGGGTATTCCCGCCGTCCGATGGTGAAAGGCTGCGGGAGATCGGATTTGACGGGGTGTTTTTGCCGGGCGCCACAAGTGGCGACATTGTATCCGGTATTGAGAGACTGGTAGGATAGGGGCGAAGATGAACTGAACCCTGTATGACCGCATGGCAAACCCGAAACCTTAAACCTGTTTCATGATGAAAGAGCCGTTGACGCGGGGAAGTGTGCCCTGCTTTTTTATAAGATATGACAAGGAGGTGTTACGGTGACAAAGCACAAATCAATGGAATGGCCCCCGAAATGCGATCGCTCTTTTATCCCTTCGGATGACTCGCCGTACTGGAACAGGGAAGTGGAAACCATGGATCCGGTACAGCGGGAAGAGGAGATCATCCTTCCAAAACTCCAGGCGCAACTGACATATGCCTATGAAAACTCACCCTTTTACAGTAAAAAATGGGACAAGGCAGGGGTCAAACCGGAAGACATCCGTTCTTTGGACGATTTTGAACAGATTCCCTTTGTGACAAAGGAAGAGATCCGGCAGGATCAGATGGAGAATCCCCCCTTTGGCAGCAACCGTTGTGTTTCTGAGGTGGAGGTTGGGAGGGTGCACGGAACCTCCGGTACAACCGGAAAACCCACGGCCTTTGCCATCAGTAAGGGGGATGTGGCGCGAATCGCTGAGGCCCATGCAAAGATCATGTGGAATTTCGGGCTTCGTCCGAAGGATACGGTTTTTATCGGTTCTTTTTTCAGCCTCTATTTAGGGAGCTGGGGCGCCCTGTTAGGGGCCGAACGCCTCGGTGCAACGGCCTTCCCCTTTGGGGCCGGGGTTCCCGGTCAGTCCGACAGAGCCTTGGAGTGGATGAAAGAGGTTAAACCCACCGCCTTTTACGGTACCCCCTCGTACAGCCTGTACTTAGCGGAAAAGGCCTTGGCAAGAGGGTTTGACCCGTTGAAGGATTTCAATTTCAAGATCCTCTTTTTTTCAGGCGAGCCGGGTGCCGGGGTTCCCTCAACCAAAAGGAGGATCGAGGAGATCTACGGAGGGATCTGTATTGATGCCGGCTCAACGGCCGAGATGACGCCGTGGATGACCAACTGCGAATGTCACCTTCGCCAAGGCATGCACCTGTACCAGGATATTGTGTATGGAGAGTTGGTGGATGTGGAAACGAAGAGAAGGCTCCCCTATGGAAAGGAGGGGGCAACCGTGTACACCCATCTGGAGCGTACGTCGCAACCCATGATCCGGTTCTGGGCGGGAGATATTTCCATGTGGGTCGATGATCCCTGTCCCTGCGGCCTTACCTATCCAAGGTTTCCCAAAGGGGTCTATGGCCGTGCAGATGACATGTTCGTGGTACGGGGTGAAAACGTGTACCCCAGCGCCATAGAGGATTCCATAAGGGCCATAAAGGGATTCGGTGACGAATTTCGGATTATTATCACCCGCGAAAAGACCATGGATGAACTCATCGTTCAGGCGGAGTATGCCCCGGACGTGGAACCAGGGGATGCGCCTCAATTAAAGGCCGAACTGGAGAAGATATTGAAGGCGCGGGGGCTCAGAACCGTTGTGCAGATGCAGGCGCCGAACACAATTGAGAGGACCCAGTTCAAGGCAAGACGGATCATTGACAAGCGTGATCTTTACGACCACATCATCACGGAAAAATAGCGCCATCTTATGGAAAGACAGATTGCCACAACCTGTACCCGCGATTGTCCTTCATGCTGCAGCATCATGCTCACCGTGAAAGACGGCCGGATCATCTCTCACAGGGCCGACCCTCGAAATCCCATCACGCGGAATTTCCTGTGCGTCAAGGGGAACCGCTATCTCGAACGGTACGACAGCCCCGAACGGATCCTGACGCCGCTGCGCCGCAACGGCGATCAGTTTGTCCCCATCTCCTGGGATGAGGCCCTGGACACGGCTGCCGCCAAACTGACGAAGACACGCGCGGAGAGCGGGCCCTTGTCCACCTTATGGACACAATACTCCGGCTCTCTCTCTCTTTTGAACCTCATGATGCCGCGGATCTTCTGGATCCATTTCGGGGGGAGCACCATGACCCGGGGGGGTATTTCCATTGATGCCCTGCAGGCAGCCCAGGAACATGATTTTGGCGCCTGTCTATTACATGAGCCCAAAGACCTGCGCAACTCCCGCAGTGTGGTGGTATGGGGCAGAAATCCAGCCGTGACCCACGTCCACCTGGTCCCCTTCCTAAGGGAGGCCCAGAAGAACGGTGCCGGACTGACCGTGGTCGATCCCAGGTACAGTGAAACCTCAAGGTTTGCAGACCATCACATCGCGCCAAGACCGGGTGGGGACGGCTACCTGGCCATAGCGGTGGCAAAGGAAATCCACCGTCGCCGAGACCAGGTCCCGGATGTTGTCGAGAGCCGGTCCGAGGGGTGGAAAGGCTACCTGGCCATGCTGGACCAATACGACGAAACAGACCTCCTTCAAAAGGCGGATGTGCGCCGGGACCAGGTGAAACATCTGGCCTCCTGTTACCTGGACCATCAGCCATGTGCCACGTTTTTGGGGCTTGGGGTGAACTGGTGGAAGGAGGGAGGCGCCCACAGCCGTCTGATCGATGCACTGGTCTTTATGAGCGGAAATATCGGCATCCCGGGGGGTGGCGCCAACTTTTTCAATATGGAATTCCCTTTCGACACCGGGGTCTTTAAGGAGGAAACAGCCAAGGCAGCGGCAAGAAGGGGGAGCCCCGTAAAACCGCGTAGGCTCTTACTTCCCCTCCTGGCCCGGGAGATCGAAGCCGCCCAGGACCCACCCATTCGGATGGCGTGGATCTCCATGTTCAATCCGGTGTCCTCGGCACCCGACTCAAATCATATGAAGAAGGCGTTACAAAACCTTGATTTCGTTATCGTCACCGAACAGTTCATGACCGCCACGGCCCGGTGCGCCGACCTCATTTTCCCGGCTACCACGTACTTAGAAGAGGACGATGTCATGTACAGCCACGGGAGTTCCTATATAGGGCCTGTAAACGCGGCCGTGCCACCCAAAGGTGAGACGCGGAGCAATATGCAGATTTTCCAGGGTCTGGCAAAGAGACTCGGATTTGGAGAAGCATTACAGGGAAAACCGCGGGAATGGATCGCCCGAACATGGGCGCCGCTGGATGCACAGGGGATTTCCATGGAGGCGGTGAAGAGAGGGCCGGTCAAGAGAGTGCAGCCCCTTATCCCCTATGAGAATGGGGCCTTTCGCACACTGGACGGCAAGTTCCAGTTTATTACAGATTATGCGGGGAGGGAGGAGGAAAAAGACGGGTTTTTTCTCCTGATGGTCAAAAGAAAGTCTCTGCTCAACACCCAGCTCCTCGACCAGGATGCGGAAACGCGGCCGACTGTCTCGCTAAACCCGAAAGTCATGGCAGAGATGCGTCTGAGAGACGGGGACCGCGTCTGGGTCTGCAGTCCCTTGGATCGTGTGGAGGCCGTTTTAAAGGGATCGGAGTTCATCCGGCCCGATGTGGCTGAACTCGGGCCCTCGGTATGGAAAGACGATCAGGGGGGAATCAGCCGGCTGCGCCCGGCCGTGATCAGCGATCTGGGACCCACCGCCGCGGTGAATGAAACCAAAGTCACTATCTGGAAGGCGCAATGAGCATGCCACAGCAGGGCCATGTTCTCATGCATCCGATGAAATGATCTTACAGGAGGACCTATGGAAGATGTTTCTTATCTGATTGCACGGTTTCTGAAAAAACGGTTGGTGGACCGTGTCTTTACCCTTTGCGGGGGGCATATTCTCCCCATATGGGACCATATTCACCGCTTGGGGATTCGTATCATCGATGTGCGCGACGAGCGGGCCGCGGTACACATGGCCCATGCCCATTGTGAACTGACTGGCCGCCTCGGCGTGGCCCTTGTTACCGCAGGCCCCGGTATGACCAATGCGGTGACAGGGATTGCCAACGCCCATGTATCGCGCGTACCCATCCTGGTGATCTCCGGGGTCCCGCCACGTCCCCAGGAAAATATGGGGGCCCTTCAAGCCGTACCCCAAGCAGACATGGTTCGTCCCATCACCCGTTACGCGCGTACCATATGGAGGGCGGAACACGTATTGAGAGAACTGGACGAAGCCGTGTCTTATGCTGAAGGGCATTGCGGGGAACCGGGACCTGCCTTTATTGATTTTCCCACCGATCTTCTCAGGGAAGAGATCACGGAGGCCCTGGTGGACCCATCCAGATTCCGGGGCCGGGAACCTGCTGCGGTCATCCCATCGCCGGAGAACATTCAGGCGGCGGTTCAGATGCTTTGGAATGCAGCCCGACCCCTTGTCATCTCGGGGCGGGGGGCGCGGGGGGCTGAAACAGGGCTGTTGCGGATCCTGGACGCACTTGGATGCATCTATTTGGACACGGCTGAAGGCCGGGGGCTCGTCCCGGAGGATCATCCGGCGTATATGCCCGCCATGCGGGGGCGTGCCATGCGGGAGGCGGATGTGGTTCTGACCATCGGCCGCACCCTGGATTTTCAGTTAGGGTACGGTTCCAAGGCCGTCTTCCCCAATGCCAAATTTGTACGTATCGGGATGAGCGCAAGCGAGCTTCGGGGAAACCGCCGGGCGGATGTTGAACTTTTCGGGTCATCTCCGGAGATCCTGGAGGCCCTGGTCAAGACTGCGAAAGGAGCTACTCCGATGACGGACCGGTCCTGGGTTGAGGAGATGCGGACCATCGATCTTAAACGTCGTCAGGGACTCGGACAGAAACTCCTGGAGACCCCTCCCGGAGAGGATGGCGCCATGCATCCCTATCAGCTACTGGGTCACGTTCAGGAAGCCCTCAAAGAGGATGCCATTGTTGTTGCCGACGGCGGGGATTTTCTCTCCTTCGCCCGTATCGCTCTTAATGGTGGCGCATATCTCGATTGCGGGGCCTTCGGGTGCTTAGGTGTGGGTGTGCCCTTTGGTATTGCTTCGGCCCTGGCGTTTCCGGAACGTCAGGTGGTGGTCCTTTCCGGAGACGGTTCGTTCGGGTTCAATGCCATTGAGCTGGATACCTGCCGGCGCCACGGGGCCCGGGTCGTCTTTATCGTCGCCAACAATGGCGGCTGGAACATCGAGAGGAATGACCAAAAACAGGCTTATGGCAGCCGGATCGTGGGCACGGAGTTGGAGGGATGTGATTATGCCATGCTGGCGCGATCTCTGGGGGTGCATGGGGAACGGATTGAACGGCCCGAAGATCTGCCGGACGCATTGAAGAGGGCATTTGATCGGGCCCCGGCGGTTCTGGATGTCATCGTTACCCGGGATGCCATATCACCCGATGCAGCAGCCGGCCTCCCCGGCATCCCGGATAGGCAGGCACTCTCTACTTGGGATGAATGGGAACGGGAGGCTCAAAGCATAAGGCGTGAGGCGTGAGGCGCAAGGCGTGAGAAAGCGAAACACGAAACCAAAGGGAGACCTTCACCGCTGAAGCTGATTCTTCCGGTGGAGAATGGACGATTACAGAATGAGTAATAAAGAGATAGCCCAGGTCCGTAAGGCGTATACCAAGGGGTATTACGCGCGCATCAAAGAGGCCAAAAAACAGGGACGTCCGGTGGCCTACACCACCGCCTTAGGGCCTACCGAATTACTTTATGCCATGGGCGTCGAGGTGTGTATGCCGGAAAATTACGTGACCATCTGCTGTGCAAAGCAGATGGCCAAGGATTTCTGCGAGGAGGCCGAGACAAGATCGATCAGCCCGGATCTCTGTTCTTATGCCCGTTGTGGGCTTGGGATGATGTATGCTCAGGACGGGCCCATGGGGGCTCTTCCTGAGCCCGATTTTATTGTGGGTGCGGTTTCGGCATGCGACCCCCATGCCAAATGGTGGGAATTGAAGGCCCGCCATTACCATGTCCCCCTTTTCCTGATCGATGCACCTTATACCCTTTATGGAAAGGCGAAGCCCCATGACGAGATATGGATGATCTCCGAACTGAAGCGCCTTGCCGACTTTGTGGAGGAACATACCGGCAGACCGTTTAAAGAAGACCATTTCAGGGAATGCATCCGGCTTTCCGGCGAGGCCCATGCCACCTTTGCCGAGATCCAGGAACTGAGAAAACATATTCCTGCACCGCGCGGGATGCGGGAGATGGTAGGAGACCTCTTTTATCTCATCACCCAGGCCGGACGGCAAGAGAGTGTCGATTACTACCGGATGGTCCTCGATGAGATCCGCAAGGGGGTCGCCAGGGGAGAAGGGGTCGGGGAAGAGGAGAAGATACGGCTATACTTCCATAACATCCCCCTCTGGTTCAACCTCCAGACCCTTGACTGGCTGACGGCCCAGGGTGCGGTGGTGGCCATGGACTTCTACACCAACCACGTTTGGCACGGCTATTTCTTCGACGGGGGCCGTTTTGATTCAGGTGATCCCTTTAAGGACCTGGCCCGCAAATGGCTTTTCTTTGACAATCATGTGGGGCTCCCTGTTAAACTCGCTCGAAGTCTCAGGTCCGCCCGTGAATGGGGTTGCCAGGGCGCCATTTTTTTCTCTAACCGGAGCTGCAAGGTATATTCTATCGGACAGCCGGAACAGATGAGGGTACTGAAAGAGGAGTTGGGCATTTCGAGCTTCACCTTTGAGGCGGAAATGGCCGACCCCCGTTCCTTTTCCATGGATCGCTGGACCGAGCGTGTGGATCTTTTCCTCGACATCATTGCCAACGCAGAGAGGTAACCCGTGCCCATGGATTTCAAAGACGTCTTGAAGGACAGACACCGGTGGGCGCTCCAGCACAAAGAGATGGGGGGTCTGGTGATGGGATGCTATTCCGCAATGGTTCCCGAGGAACTGATGTGGTCCTGCGGGGTGCTCCCCATACAGTTTCTCATGTCACACGGTAATTATGAAGAATCTCAGGTGATTCTCCCGCCCTATGTCTGTGACTGCTCAAAAAGCATTTTGGAGGACTATATGAACGGGATCTACGGCTATCTGGACGGCCTGATAGTCTCTCATGTCTGTGAGACCATCAGGGGCCTGGCCGGAATCTTAAGTGTCCGTTGGCCGGAGAGGTTTGTCCAGGTATTTACAGCACCGGCCGGAAAGGACCCTGGAGCAAGAAGCTATCTCAAGGCGGAATTGATGAGCCTTGCGGAGAGACTTCAACGTCTGGGTGCAGTCCCCATGACTGAAGAGCGGCTCGAAGCGGCCATTTCCGTCTATAACGAGAACCGGGGGCTCATTAGCGAGGTTTACCGCGTCCGGGGCGAGAACCCCGGGGCCGTGGAAGCGGAACAGGTGCTGTCGGCCGTTATGTCGGCTGGTATCATGCCAAGGCCTCAGCATAACCATATGCTGCGCGAGTTTTTAAAAACCATTCGAAAAGACCCGGACGTGACCGGCACACGGATTATCCTCTCGGGGCTGCTCTTTGAAAATGAGGTCGTTGAGGGGAGCAATCTGTTTCCCATATTAAGAGAGTCTCATGCCCTGGTGGTTTGGGACGACTTGGCGTCCGGGATGAGATATCGACTTGAACCGGTTGAAAATTCCCGGGGAGGCGATCCCCTGGATCCGCTGGTGGAGAGCCTTATGGGACCCCAGCCCGCGCCGCTCAGGTCTCCGGCCGAACGCAAGGCCGGGATGTTGCTGCAGGCGGCCCGGGAGTACGGAGGGGAGGGCGTTATCTTTTTGATCCCAAAATATTGCGACCCGATGCTCTTCGACATTCCGACCCTCACCCAGATATTGAAAGAGAAAGGCTTCCCGACACTATTCCTCGAGGTCTCGGGTCCACTCGCTGCAGGCCAGATGAGGACACGCGTAGAGGCCTTTGTGGAAATGGTCTCGGGTTTGTCTGGTGATTCTGTTTGGGCATAATGCGTTCTTGGATGGTTTAGGCGGGGAGCGCTAAAAAAATAGATACCCTTGTAATAGTGGGGGCGTTTTTCAAATGTCTCAACAGATCATGATGGCATCCGGGAACCGGTTGAGCTTCTTCATGCCGTTTTTTGTGATGACAAATGTGTTTTCAATCCCCACAGCCCCTTGACCGGGAAAGACGAATTTCGGCTCCAGTGCTACCACCATGCCCTCAGATAGAATGGTATTACTCCCGCGACCGATGATCGGCAACTCGTCCAACTCAAGGCCTACGCCATGCCCCACAAAAGGGACAGGATCGGGATACCCCATGAACCCGCTGGTGAGTCCGGCCTCTTTAACGATTTTTAGAGCCAGATCATACAGGGCTTCCGCCCCTATGCCCGGCCCCCCTTCCTGAGAAAGGGTATCCTGAATCTGTATGGCCACTTCATGGGCATGGGTGAGTGTATCCTTGAGCTTTCCAATGGAAAAAATGCGGGTTAGATCAGAGATGTATCCGTTGAAATTGGCTGCATAGTCCACCAATATGGGTTCATTTCGCCCGATCCGTTCCATGCTTGCCCCTTGAGAGAAAAAGGGGCCAAGTCCTTTCCCCCCGGTGGGGCCGGCGGAATTGCTCGGTGCTGCAGTCCTTTTACCTGACATGATTTGTCCATACAGGGCTTCATGATTAAATCCACGGGTGGGTACGACACCGGGGTGACCCTGGCTCCTGTAAAAGGCTTCAATCCTATAGGTCAGGTCGATTTCCCTTTCGGCTTCTGTGAGAAATTCAGGGATCTTTTTGTATGTGTTATCCGCCATAAGGGCTGCCTCTTTGACGCAGGAAATCTCGTACGGGGATTTGATCATTCGGGTCTCTCGAATATGTGACGAGACATCAACCATTTCCTTTTCCGGAAAGAGGCGCTGGTATATCAGATAGCGATTAACCGGAAGCACGTCCATCTCAAGGCCGATGCGCCCTGGGTCTTTTCCACCGTGGTCTTGAATATACCCAGGGATCTGAGAGAGGCTGTTGATCGGCACGATGGGTTCGATGATCGCGTCCTGGATTGCGCGATCGATGCTCTTACGAACCATGAGGAGGGGTTGGCCGGACGCAGGCACCCACAGATGCGCATCCTGGTCGGTCCCGGATAGGTAATACAGGTCGGTTTTTTGAACAATGAGGGCGCCATCAACCTCATGGTCAGTTAGTTTGTTTTGAAATCGGTTTAATCTCTTTGAGATTTCTTCTTCCGTAACTGATCGATACATATACAAAAAACCCTCCAGGGCAGCAAACAACTTGACTTATCGTGTAAATATTCATTATACCAGAACCGCAGTTAGAACTCAATGACGGGAGTGAACGGATATGGCGTATACAACAGGCATCACAGATGAATCGAGGGATCTCAAGGGCAAAATAAAGACCCTGCTCCATGAGAGGAAGGCCATTTTGCTGGCCCACAATTACCAGCGGCCCGAGGTGCAGGATATTGCGGATCTCTGCGGCGACTCCTTAGAGCTTTCCATCAAGGCCTCTCAGACAGATGCAGAGGTGATCGTTTTCTGCGGGGTCCACTTCATGGCCGAGACGGCATCCATTCTCTGTCCTGACAAAAAGGTCCTGCTGCCGGTTTCCGACGCAGGGTGTCCCATGGCAGACATGATCACTGCCGGAGAACTGAGAAGAAAAAAAGAAGAAATACCTGGGGCAGTGGTTATCAGCTATGTCAACACCACGGCCGAGGTCAAGGCTGAATCCGATATATGCTGCACATCGGCCAATGCCATTCAGGTTGCCAATTCTGTTGACCCTTCTCTCAAAATTTTCATGACCCCTGACAAAAACCTGGCCCAATACACCCAAAAGCATACCCAAAGGGATATTACCTATTGGGAGGGATATTGTCCTGTCCATAACAACCTGACCGTTGCCCAGGTAAAAAAGGCTCGATCTGCTCATCCTGAAGCCCTCTTTTTGGCCCATCCCGAATGCCCCCCCGAGGTCCTCGACCTGGCGGATGAGGTGAAAAGCACTTCCGGCATGATTGCCTATGCCCGTGATTCCGAAACTCGTGACTTCATTATCGGTACAGAGGCCGGGATACTCCACCCCCTTTCAAAAGCAAATCCTGACAAACGGTTTATCTCGGCTGATCCCGGGATGGTATGCAGTGATATGAAAAAAATCGGTTTGAAGGAGATCTTGACTGCACTTGAAACCATGCAGCCTGAGGTGAAGGTCCCTGAAGAGATCCGGGTAAAGGCCAAAGGCGCGGTGGACCGTATGCTGGCCATCCCTTCAGAGTAGATGATCGTGCAAATCAAATATCAAAAAGCTTTCTAATCCCCGGCAGTTGCCGTTCCGTCAGGCATCGCTCTGAAACGATGATGGATTGCGCTTCATCTATGGCCGTCTCCAATTTATCATTAACTATAATATAATCATACCACATGCAGTTCTTAATATCGTCCGCAGCCATTTCCATCCTGGCCTCTATTACCGGTTCATCATCCGTGCCCCGCTTCCTCAACCTGCGTTCAAGCTCCTCTAATGACGGGGGCAACAGAAAGATGAGGACAGAGTCCGGAAACCGGTTTTTGATATTTCGCCCCCCCTGGATGTCCACATCCATGAGGACGTCAAGCCCCGAAGCGGTCTGGTCTTGGAGGTTTGAAGAAGAGGTTCCATAGAAATTATCATAGACCTTGGCCCATTCCACGAAAGCACCTTCATCTATCATCTTGGTGAAAGTCCTGTCGTCCACAAAATGATAATCCACCCCGTTCCTTTCATCGCCCCTCGGTTTACGGGTGGTGTGAGAGATAGAGTACCCCAGACCGGGGACTCTCTTTCCCACGGCCGTCAAAATGGTTGATTTGCCTGCCCCGGAAGGCGCTGAAATAACAAATAGTTGACCAGCCATTTTTACTCTTCAAGTTCTCGCATATTCAGTTTGCCTTCCGGACTGAATCTCTGCAAAAGAGTTTCGGGCTGAATGGATGACAAAATCACATGATTGGTGTCTGTGATAAGCACGGACCTGGTTCGTCTTCCCTGGGTAGCATCAATCAGTCTTCTCTCATCTCGAGCCTCGTCACGGAGTCGTTTTATGGGGGCAGCGCTCGGAGAAATAATGGCTATTACGCGCCTGGACATAACAGTGTTTCCAAAACCAATATTGACAAACTGGGGACTCATAAACAAATCTCCTTTTATTCAACATTCTGAACTTGTTCACGCAACTTTTCCAGCTCGGCCTTCATTTCCACTACAGTCATTGAAATAATGGTGTCAGAGCCCTTTGATCCCAGCGTATTAACCTCTCTGTTGATTTCCTGGATCAGGAAATCGAGTCTCCTTCCCACCGCATCACCAAGAGAGAGGTACTCACGAAACTGCTTCAGATGGCTTTTGATCCGGACTATCTCTTCGGTAATGTCGGATCGCTCTGCAAGAAAAGCGACCTCCTGGGCAAGCCTGGCTGGATCAACATCCACCTCTTTGAGCATATGGCCGACCTTGTCGGTCAGTCTTTTACGGTATGTTTCAATCAGCTCGGGGGCACGTACCTGCACATTATCAACATAGCTGTCCAACCGGTTAAGCCTTTTCATAAAGTCTTTTTCTATGGCATCACCCTCTTTGATTCTCATCTCGTCTAAGGAATCAAGACTCATGGTTAAGACTCTATGGAGACCTTCTTGCAGTTCCTCCATTTCACCGGTTTCCGGTTTGATGAGGATCACGTCTTTCAACTGGAGAAGAGATTCAAGCCGGATCTCCTGGTCAAGACCTGAGTGGGCAGCCAATTGTTTGAAGACTTTTAAATAGGATTTTACAAGCGGTAGATTGAGCTCTACATCATAAGGGGCTTCTTCACGGCTCTTCTCTATCTGAAATGATACCTCTATCCGCCCCCGTCTGATCCTTGATGAGATGATGGCCCTGAGCCCTTCTTCGAGCGGTTGATGGTTCTTGGGAATTCGCAGAACAATGTCCCGGTGACGATTGTTGAGTGCTCTGATTTCAGCGAAGTAGCGCGTATCTCCCTGCTGGTACTCTCCCCTTCCAAAGGCGGTCATACTTTTAATCAATGCGTTTTATCTCCCTTAATTTCTCCATATAGTTTTTCCTCAACTCGTTAAAATATTCAATCATCTCCAGATCAGAATAATCTCTGTATGTCCATTCAAGGGTCCTGAAGCTTCCCCTCTTGAAAATGAGCGTGAGGTCCGCATAAATCCCTTTGGTTAAATAGACCCGGTGAATATAATTTTTTCCGGTTGCTAAGATCAGCCTTTCCAGCGACAAATAGCCTGGGTCAATATTGATCCTCCGGTTCCCGCGGGTCAGGTATTCATTCTCAATCTCATTGGTATTCAGTTTCACTTCAACGAGGGCTTCAGGGGATATCAATTCTTCAAAAGAAACAAAGCGACGATGGAGGGGCCATCCCATCTCTTTGGCGTAATATTTGGTGCGGTCAAAGAACATCTCAGGGCTGGACCAGTCTATTGGCCCGTATATCTCCGACATTTGCGCGATAACCCTGTCAATAACATTCTTCTCAGGCGAAAAGAGGCTTGAGATCAACTTGACCCTGTCCGATTTGTGTGGATGGCTCATCAATCCCCAATCGCTTTTTTCAACTCCTCTGCACGAACCGCTGAGGTCCCCATCTCGCCAACCACAATGCCGGCCGCGAAATTCGACAGGATAGCCGCCGATTTTAAATCAAGACCAACGGCCAATCCTAAAGAGATGGTCCCGATCACGGTATCTCCGGCCCCGGTAACGTCAAAGACCTTCTTTGCCACGGTTGGGATATGGGTTATTGACCCGTGTTTCTCAAAAAGGGTCATCCCATATTTTCCCTGCGTGATCAGTACAGAACGACAGTCCAGGGCGTTTAGCAGCTGGTTCCCGGCCTGCTTCAAGGTGTCTTTATCCACAATCTCAAAACCACAAAAAACCCCGGCCTCATGGTGATTCGGCGTTATCACATCCACCCCTTTATAATATTCGAAGTTGCCTATCTTGGGGTCAACAGCAACGACGACCTTCCCCTCCGATCTGGACTGGCATAATTCTCTCATCCCCATCATAAGCGGGCCCGAGATGAGCCCTTTCCCGTAATCTGAAACAACAATGGCATCAATCGTGTCAAGGTTTCCACCAATATAATCGAGGAGCTTTTGGATGCTTTCAGGTCTAACATCGGCGCGGCTTTCCCGGTCAAATCGAACAACCTGTTGATTATTTGCAACAATCCTAGTTTTTATGCTTGTGGGTCTCCCCGGTTCACTGACAACACCATCCGTCTTCAAACCCATATGGGACAGTGCCGAAAGGATTTCCTCCCCTGTGCTGTCATCTCCCACCACGCCGCACAGGACGGGCCTTGCTCCGAGGGCTGCCATG
>Ga0222695_1000793_pt1 | contig 14985 bp, 14 predicted proteins | sample AntAcemetage1398_FD_179834 | JGI IMG/M metagenome (GOLD analysis project Ga0222695, IMG submission 179834) | Saline water microbial communities from Ace Lake, Antarctica - #1398 | ecosystem: Environmental > Aquatic > Non-marine Saline and Alkaline > Saline | place: Antarctica: Ace Lake...
CTCTGCTGCGGGGTGAAAAACAAGGAAGGGGTTGGTATGGAAGGGGAAACGACGTGTTCCCTTCCAATACAAAATAGCTTTTAACACCCCTTTGATACCTCGCAGCTCTGCTGCGGGGAGCTTCATTTGTAAAAAACTCCTTCAAACCCATCATTCCATTACTCCATCATTCCATTATTCCAATTGGGGCAAATCCCTTTATCTACGAGACAAAGCCTGCACCGGGTCGAGTCTTGCGGCCCGACGTGCGGGCAGTACTCCGAATATCAGACCTGTGAGAAGGGCAACCAAAACAGCCGCTCCCATGGCCCAGATGGGAGCCGTGATCGGAAACCTGGGGAACGCGCGGGCGAGCCCCCAGTTTCCTAAAAATGCCAGAATGAGTCCGAAACCGGCGCCGATGAGTGAGAGAATGGCGGATTCGGCCAGAAAAAGTCCAAGGATATGGGCGTCCCGGGCCCCGAGAGCCTTGAGCAGTCCGATTTCTGAGGTGCGCTGTGACACCGCGATCAGCATAACGTTCATGATCAGAATACCGGCAACCGACAGGCTGATGGCGGCGATACCCGCAACACTTAGGGTCATGGCCACGAGAATGCGATCAAAAGTGGAAAGCAGGGCATCCTGGGTTATGACGGTGACGTCGTCTTCGCCTTCATGCCGTTGGCGGATGGTGCTCAATATGGCTTTCTTGGCCTTGGAAATGGCATCGCGGCCGTTGGCCTGCACCAGGATTCGGAACAGCGCGGAGGTATTGAACAAAGCCTGGGCAGAGGCCACGGGAACCACCACCACATCCCCCATGTCCAGTCCCAGAGATTGACCTTTTTTGGCCAGCACCCCGATGACCCGAAAGCGGCGGTCGCCGATGCGAACCCATTCGCCCAGCGGGGATTGATTCCCGAAAAGTTCTGTTTTGAGCTTGTATCCCATGACGCAGACCGCCAATCCCCTTGTGGGGTCACCGGTGGGGATGAACCTTCCCTGGGCCATTGAAAGATGTCGAATTTCAAAAAGATCGGCGGTGGAACCGAGAATACTGACCTCCCGGTCTCGATGCTTCCAGGAGACCGGGGCGGATCCCACCGTAATCGGCGCCATACGGCGGATGGCGGAACTCCGGGTGAGGGACAGGGCGTCTTCCAGGGTAAGATCCCGGGGGGTTTGACCCAGCAACGGAGGAGGGCCGCCCGTTGTTTCAGAACGGCCCGGCAATACGATTAAAAGGTAGGTGCCCAGAGAGGTAAATTCACTGGTTACGAACCGGCGGGCGCCTTCTCCCAAGGCGGTGAGCAAAATGACCGATGCCACACCGATGGCCATGGCAAGAATCATTAACAGCGTCCGGGTCGGATATCCCGACAGCGCTCGGGTACTGAATTGAATGGCATCCCCAGGTTTCATTTTTTCATGAATTTCCGGTATCCGTTGAGATCTTTCCGTCCACCAGCCGCACTCTTCGAGACGCGCGCTTACCCAGTTCAGGATCGTGGGTGACCATAATCAGCGTCATGCCCTTATTATTGAGATCTTCGAGTATTTGGATGACCTCTATCCCCGAGGTCCGGTCCAGATTGCCGGTGGGCTCATCCGCAAGAATAATGTCCGGCTGCATAATGGTGGCGCGAGCAATGGCAACCCGCTGGCGCTGACCGCCGGATAACTGGTCCGGGCGATGTTTTGCTCGTTCTCTGATGCCCAGGGAAGAGAGGGCCGCCTGGACGCGGGTTTTCCGTTTACCAGGATCTATGCCGGCAAGGATCATGGGCAGTTCCACGTTTTCAGCAGAGGTAAGGCGGGGTACCAGATGAAAAAACTGAAACACAAATCCGATTTTGTGACAGCGTACCGATGCCTGCTGGTCATCGGTCAACTCGGTGGTGTTCAGGTCTTCCAGGCTGTAGATTCCCTTATCCGGTCTGTCCAACAGGCCCACAATATTGAGCAGGGTGGATTTCCCTGATCCCGAAGGCCCCATGATGGCGACATATTCCCCTTGATGAACGGTAAAATTCACATTGCTGAGTGCGTGAACCGTTTCATCGCCCACCTGGAATATCCTTTCAATACCGGCTAATTGAATCATGGCGCCTCTTGGGACAACACCGCTTTGGCGCCGTCTTTTATTCCGGCACGATCCACATTGACCACCACCTGTTGGTCCGGCTTCAGACCGGAGAGGACCTCGGTATAATACCAGTTGGAAATTCCGCTTTTGAACGTGCGTTTCCGGATTACTTTATTATCCGGCAGATACACGAAGACTCGATTTCCCTCCAGCACGGCCTCGGTGGGGATGCGCAGGGTGGTCTCCCGGACATCCAATATGATCTCGACATCTGCGCTATACCCTGCCAGCATTTTCCGGATGTCCGTCGGTAGGGTGAATTCCACCTCCACGTCCACGGTGCGGGCCTGTTTTTCACGATCCAGCACATAGGGAGCTATCCGGCGGACTTTGCCTGCAAAGCGGTGATCGCCGAAGACGTCCAAGGTCACCCGGGCGGTCATTCCCTGTTCAATATTGGGGACATCCACCTCATCGATGGGTGCGGTGACATAAAAGCACGTATTGTCAATAAGATCCACTACCGGCGGTGTGGCGATGCCTATAGGAGAAGGAGTTACGTATTCGCTCAGCTCGCCGTTAATCTCGGCCACCACCCCATTAAAAGGGGCGATCAGTCGGGTGCGATCCAGGGTTGCTCTGGTCACGCCCACGCGGGCCTTGCTCATAAGGGCGGATGCTTTTGCTGCTTGGCAATTCGCTCTCAGGGCTTTGGCTTCGGTGGCGGCCTTGTCTGCCTTTTCTTCGGAAATTGCGCCGGTTTTGTGAAGGTTTACAATACGGTTGGCGTCTCGCTGCGCCACATCAGCATTCAGACACGCTGCTTTTGCCCGTGCCCTTGCGGCGTCGGCTTCGCTGACCGCCAATTTAACTTCTGCAGCCAAATCTTGGTTCCAGATTTCGACAAGAAGGTCTCCACTCTTTACCCTGTCTCCTTCATGAATGGGGAGTTTTGAAATTTGACCCCCGATACTCGGAGAAAGCTTGGCCCGACGGCAGGCTTTCACGGTTCCCGCACGCGTATTTGCTACCGTCCGTTCTACCAAGCCTCGATCCACGGGCTTGACAACAACTTGAACGGGCTCGGGCCGGGCGAAATACCATACGATCACGGCTGCGACAGCAATAAGCAGTAGTACAATAAACCAGCGCATATATCGGCGATTCATCACGTCACCTTTTGAGGTCCTGTAAGAGATTGCCGAGACCTTTATTTTGAGTTGTAGATTTCCCGTACAACATTGGTAAACCAAGGTGGTCTCTGGAGCACTACGTAAATGAGAATCACCCCGAGAATCGGAATGGGGATTATTACATCAATGATTCCTAAAATAACCAAAAGAATGAGAGATTTGGTCTTAATGCTCATAGTATGGGCCTTTTTGGGTCTTTATTCGCCTTGGCTTGAATACCCTGCAACTCTTGCTGCGGGGTGCTTCATTGTAATATATAACATTTTAAAGATAACCTTATTGAGACATTATCAATAGGATGGCATGAATTCAATAAGTTTCTGTGTGCGATTTCGAATTCGATCATAGAAAAAAAGATACACGTTTACGAGCTATGGAAATTTTTAATTTGACGGCTGTTCATTAACTTGCCATGGGTTTTTTTTATCTTGTTCTATATTCTTTTGTGGTAGTAAAGAAATAAACTGGAAACATTGTTATTAAAGCACCCAATATCCATAAACGAGGAGGTTTTATGACCACACTCATTGATTTTTCCATATTTCCTATTGGCAAGGGCGAAAGTGTGAGCCCGTATGTGAGAAGGGTTGTGACGATTATCAGAGACAGCGGCCTGCAATATAAGCTCGGCCCCATGGGCACGACCATAGAAGGGGAGTGGGACGAGCTCATGGACGTGGTTACCCGCTGCTTTAAAGAACTGAAAAAAGACTGCGCCAGGATATATATGTCCGCCAAGGTCGATTACAGGGAAAGCGGTTCCAACCGCATTGTCAGAAAAGTCAAATCCGTGGGCGGATCAATATAATCATCTAACTCAACGACTCTGTGTACGGATACTAAATATTTAAGGTTAAGGAATTACGCTTAAGGCACGTAATCATGAACGAAAAAACGGAATAAGGAGAAAGGGAAAACCACAATATATAGGATCAGGGGCAAACCTGGACTATGCAATAATTTTTAACAAGACCGATCGATATCTAAATGATATCATAACCTATTGACATTACAAAATATATCATATAAGGCAAGGAGCCAAGGTTATACTTTAAAAGGGAGTTTGAGGTGGCATTAATAAATGGCTTCTCTGGTGTGCGTGCATCTTATTCATTGGTCATTTACATTAAATATGCAATAATATGATGTGCGCCGAGTTTAATAACGGCACACAGGGAAGCCGAAATAGTTCGGGTGACTCCCTCTCAAATAAAGTGATGGCTCAACCGAACTATATGCTGCTTTTAAAGTAATATTAGAAGCTTTCAAGGCGGCAAGAGCAGGGTCTTCAATGATCTTGCCTTATTTTTAGCAAAACAAAAGGATTGGAGAAAGATTCATTTTGTATGAAACGAACGCAATCATTGTCAGCGATTTGCATATAGGATCTGACTATTTTTTATATGACGACTTCGAGCGTTTTATAGGGAATGTTTCTGAAGATTATGAACTTATCTTAAATGGGGATATTATAGACAATCCTTATGAGAATTTAAAGCCACCGCATCAGCGGATCCTTGACCTTATTGAGCAGAGATCTTACCGTCAAAAGGTCGTTTGGGTACGAGGTAACCATGATAATGGATATGTGCCAAAAGGCTTTAAGAAAGTCAACTTTACGCGTCTTTACAACTTAGGGCATAAACTATTAATTACCCATGGGGACGATTTCGACGAGATCATGCCCAAAAACCATGGTTTCATGCAGGCTTTTAAACTGATGCATGATTTGAGGATGAAATTGGGCGCAAGACCAGTGCATGTGGCCCAATATGCCAAGAAATGGGAGCTCTTTTACAAGTTTCTCCGAAAAAATGTAATGATAAATGCGGTCAATTGTGCCATGGAAAATGGATATAAAGCGGTTACCTGTGGCCATACTCACTACCCAGAGGATATAGTTTATAATGGTATTAGGTACATTAACACAGGGGCTTGGACCGAATCTCCAGTATGTTACCTTCAGGTAACCGACGATGAATTGTATCTAAGGCGCATAGACGAATCCTCTTGTAAATATGCCTTTCAAAGCCCCTCAATTCCAAACATGGAATGCAAGATTCTGCCTTACAGGTTTAAAAATTGAAGTGCATCCGGCACCTGCACGCCACCTGCCCGCAATGCCTCTATTTCGCATGACTTAGTTTTGCCGCCTTGTTCGGGGGGGCTTTCTGGGTTTCAATTCCGGATGTTGGCTTGTAGAAAAAAGTCAAACAGAGGCAGGGGAATATAAAATCGGCTATCTTCTTCTTTAAAATCCTGTTTGGTCACAAGTATTATTTTATGAGTATTGTATTTTTTTGTAAAGTTACGCATTGCAACCGGCAACCCTGATACTTTGTTCTGGAATTTTACTTCAATGACATCCCTGGTTTGGCCGTAATCAACAATAAAATCAATTTCCGCTTTGCTGATGGTTCTATAGAAAAATAAATTCTCTTCCGTTACATAGTGTCGCAAGGCTGCAAAGGCAAGGCTTTTTGCTTCCTGCCCGCTGATATCATTGTATGTTGAAGGAAAGCGATTCAGTATAAAATTGCGCAATCCACTATCATTAATAAAAATCTTTTTCATCTTGGACATTTCTTTTCTCGTATTTACAAAAAAAGGCGCTAAAAAATGGCACACATATGTTCCCTGCAGGATATCCAGATATTTATTCAACGTGTTAATTGCAATGCCCAGTGTATTGGCCAAAGACCGCTTGTTTAGAAGGTTGGCTGTTTCTGAACATAGAACCTTTATCAGGCTGTTGAATGCAGCTACATTTTCAACCCTGAGAAATGCAATGATATCTTTTTGGATATAGGTTGAAAATAATTCCCTGATAAGTGTTTTTTTAAGATTATAATCTTCAGTGGTTACAATTTCAGGATATCCACCGAACTGTGCAAACCTGGCGAACAAAAATTCAAGTTTTGTTTTATGCACCTCGTAAAGTATTTTCCATTTATCATAGCTGTAAGCTGTTTCTGCAAAAGCCTTTTGAATACCCGGTTCTCTGTACCTTACAACCTCTGTAAAAGATAAGCGTCCGATTGGAAATTCTATTTTGCGGCCGGTTAAAAATTCACTGTTTTTTGTAATCTCAAGGGATGAAGAACCGGAGACAATAAACTGGATCTTATGGCGGTACTTATCATGCAGAACTTTGATAAATCTTCCGGCATCATTAATATATTGAAACTCATCGATAAAAACGTACACTTTGGCGACTGAAAAATCTATTTCGCTTTCAAGCCGGACCATGAAGTGCTGTGGAGTTTTAAATATGGAATTATCAAAATCTTCGTCCGCAGAAATATAAAAGGTGGTCTTGCCTTGCCTGGTAAGATATGCCTGAATCTCATCCATGATAGTGGTTTTACCTACCTGCCTGGCACCTTTAAGAATTAGAACTTTTGCACTATCCAGACACTTTATTAACGTAAAAAAGATATCTCTTGTTATCTGCATTGCCAAATCCTCCGCTCATTATTTATAAGCGTTTATTATCATAACGCTGATATTAATACAAGGTGTTTTTATCAACGCTATGATATTTATCTCGCTTAATTATATTAATGAACCGCCCAACTTTGTTTTTATGGAGGTTTTGTTTAAGGCCATGATTTTCCTGAATGGAAATCTACGATGGTGCAAGGACTGAGTGATCTGCATAAACAAATCAATGGGCTGTTAGATGTCCCCAGCTCGGTGTACAAGAATCTTCAAGCCAGTTGGTGGCAATTCACATGCACCTGATTGATTTGTCAGAATAATTTTCAATAATTCTAAAAATATTTTTTCAAAGAGCGAAATGTAAGAATAAATGGAGATCGACGTATAAACACAATGAGAAAGATTCCCGCCGCCCTTAATGCAGAGTTCAACGCTTTATTGGTCAAAAATAAAATACTCCATAAATTTCATAACAGGTAACAAGGTCAATCGATATCTAATAGCATTACAAGTTATTAACATGGAAAGATATCCTTTGGTTCATTTCGGTTATAAATCTTCAATTTTTGGAAGGTGAAAACTCCGTCACGATATTTTTCAAGCACCACACCAGAACCCATTTTAAGTTTTTATCCAGTCAAAATGATATTTCATCCCTTTTATTGACAAGCAATCGACATTGCTTTATAAATTCAGACCTCGTCATTCAGCTTGGAAAAATAATCGTGACTCCTTAATTTTCGGGGGATTGCATGAAAATTGGACACTGGCCCTCAGGTTTCAGGTGTCAGTAGTGAAAAAGCGAGAGCCATCCTGAAACCTGACACCTGAAACCTATGCTTCGAGAAGGCTTCACCAAGCCCGATAATGTCCAAAAAAAAGACCTATTTTTCTATCATGTTACGAGATCTGAAATTCCAAAACTTGAAATACATCCCTCACGAATCCTCAATAACCGATGGAGATGAAGATGGATATCAACAGAAGTAAGCTGGCAATCGTATCTCTGTTTATGATAACCACATTTTCCTGGATTTTCCCCTTATCTATCCATGCCACTTCCCGAGGATATTACCGAGAAAAGCACGCTTCCGGTTCGCCAGTACATAACGGCAGGCACTGAGGATGAGTCCGTGCCGGATCGAAGCATGTTCAAGCGATGCCCATCCGAATTTTCACCATACCGTTTGATCCGGAAAAAGAACTTTTTGCCGATGAAGACCTTTCTCAATTTCTTCTGAATAAATATGTAAAAAAACTGAGCTGTTACCGGTAAATTTAGAGGCTTGCGACATGTTCACGGATTCGGGAAAAAGAAAATTGAACGGTATGGTCCCAAAACCTTGACCGGATATTGTCAACCGTTGAAGATTTATGGCTAAGAGTAGAATGGTGTTCGACCATTACAGTTGTTTCGTTCTCGGTCCTTTCCTCTTGAGATATCTTTGCCGCCAAACCAGTTAGTCTTTTATAAGCCTATCTATATAATCATAAAGTTTTCCGGCAAGAAAGTATGGAAGATTCAGAAGGGTATATGATTTTCCGTCCGGTGTTGATGTCCGCGTCTTTTCGACGGAACCCGCATAGAATCGAACGGCAAAAGGATGATCGGCTCTTATCATAAATTGATGAAGAGAACGGAGTGTGCCGGTTTTCCCGGATTTGACTTCCACGGGAATGATATGCTGTCTGAAGGGAACGATAAAGTCGACTTCAGCGTTTGATTGTTTTTTTTCTCTTATCCAAAATGAGGGCTTCCGTGATGTTTTCATATCTAATGCAAGCAATTCCTGCCCGACAATATGTTCCGCAAGAAGTCCTTTATAAAATGAATGCAGATTTTCCATTTTAAAAAAATAATCCTGCAATCCGGCAAAATAATTAATCAAACCGGTGTCAATAAACTGAAGTCTGGGTGATTTTTTCAAATCCGGTCTGACTGGCGGTTGAGTCACAGTCGAGGGATAAAGAAGATAAATAAGCATTGCCCTTTCAAGCATCCGCAAAGCTTCCCCCATTTCCCGCGATTTGTAATTTGAGTTTCCAAATCCCTGGAATTTTATCCGTTGCCTCGCCTCTATGGGGGCTGATTCTATTGCATGCCTGATCACTTGGGCCATGGTTGTATTTCGAGCATACTTGCTCACATCATCGAGATAGGCGACAAGAAGCCCCTGATAAACAGGCGCAAGAGCGGAAATATCCTTGTTTTCAATATATTTTCTTGCTATTTCAGGCATTCCGCCGATAAGGGTGTATCTGTGAAAAAGCTTCAACAGTTTTGTAAAAGCAAAATCGGGAAAAGGGATTGTGTGGTAATATTTCAGGGCCTGATCTTCTCCTGCAGCAGTAAGGAACTCTTCAAATGAAAGCGGATACAGATACATATACTGTACCCTTCCCACAGGGAATGCAGGTCCGGGTTCTCCGATCATAACTTCGAGCAGGGAGCCTGCTGCAATGATATGCAGTTTTTTTGCCGATTCATAAAAATAGCGCAACTGAGCAATTGCCTGTGGAGAGTTCTGAATTTCATCGATAAAGATAAGTGTCCTGCCCTGTGAAGGTGTCATGTTTTTTGATAAATAAATGGACTGAATCAAATCCTCTATGGGAAGAGCATGGTTAAAAATTTCTGAATCTTCATTTTTTTCCAGATTCAAATAGATGTATTGGTCAAAATCCTTTGAAAAAATCTCAACCGCATTATATATGCTATAAAGTCAAGGCAAATATTCAAGATTGCTGTAACAAAGTAAGGGATAAGGGAAATCATCAGCAACTCCCAAGCTCTCTATGGACAGAATGGATCGAAACAAAAGAACCCATAAATAAAAGCACCCGGTTGCTTCAACAGGAAATCTTCAACAGGTTTACCGCCGACAAAGATGCCGCTCTCATGACTTCTGCCTTCGACGTTGAATATCTTTCTCAGGACTGGCGTATCACACGGATTGTGGAATTTGAAATCGAATGTGCTTATAACAAAGTTGAAGAAGGTTTTTAGATTGGCGTACCGGATTCTTTTGTTTAAGTTCATATAAATTTGACACCTGCCCCAATTGTCTGTTAACGATACGTTTATTTTGATATATTTTTAATTGAAATTTTGAGATTGAATTCAAATCCGGAGCATCATGGGTGTAGGTCTTCGAATCTTTATTATTAATGATGATAATTCCTTGGAGCGTCTTGCACTGACAAGGTATGAAAGGTTAATGCAGCGTGACCCGGATGTATCCCTTCCACAATATGCTGGCAAACGCGTGCGCTATGCTGAGGTGGCGGTTGAATTTGAGAATCGAAAGCCGGTAGAAATCTTGCGCATGGAATATTTCATTATGCAATTCGACTCTAAAGGGCGAATTGATGGTATTGTTCAAGATGACATAATGAGCTTAGGAGTAAACCTGACACCACCTATTTATTTTAAAAATGATCCTGTTGTCATTGAAGCCCAACACCACTTTGCTAAAAAACGTTTTGATCATCAATTTAGATGGAAGCCTACTCCAGTGATAGAGATGGCAATTTTAAAATCCATTTTTAAAACAAATCTATTATAAAATCATATGCGGCAAACACAAGATATAGGGCCGGAGGTGAATCTGGATAGGGTAATAAATCCTAAACAGGGCTAATCGATATCAAAATGATATCACAACTAATTGATATAATAATAAATAACAGATCATGGCAAGTTATGTGTCAAGGATTTAATCTCTCATATCCACTTTTTTTCGCCATATTTCCCTTTCATAAATGCAGAGGGTATTAGATGATCTAATACCGATTTAATGAAAAAGTATTAGAAATTTCCTAGTACCCCCTCCCTTCATCTAATGCTAAAGTATTAGAAAAATTGACCTGAAAAATACGAATAAAATCATACTTTCTTCGTATTGACATGGTTATATCTTAATTGCTAAAAAATATTTGTAGTAAAAGATTTTGGAAAGTCAAATAAACCATCTACCGCAGGAAAGCCGACTCCTCCAGCTGGCCTTCAATTTCCTGCGTTTTTTAAAACCATAATCTTGCAAAATTCTGTCCAGTGGGGGCTGGCAAGGGCGAAGTCCCGCTTTTAGCGGGACCAACCCTTGAAACCTATAACCAGGGATTCCCGTTTCTACGGTTGAAAAATACGCATCTTCCAATCACCCATTGAAGAAGGCAGGGTCATTTGGCTCTGCCTTTATTATTCGACTCTTTGATAACTGTTATAGAAATCTAAATATCAGGAGGCTGAAAAATTTGGAATATCGTTTTTTCAATAAGGGCAAATCCATTTTTCGGGGGTTTGTCTTTTTCATTCTTTTGATATATGTAAGTCAGTTAGAGTTGGTTCAGGTTGATAGAATGGCAAGTATCTGTTCCCGAGTTTGAATTTCTTTTAATAGTAAAAGGAGGCGATGTAACATTCATATACTAATTTAATTTTACGGCAATGAATCCTTAATCAAAATCATTTTAATTGAAAGGAGAAAATTATGGTAAAACTATCGAAGGTTCTGAAGCAATCAATTTTTATAGGTATTTTGTTTGCTTTTCTGGCATCTATCATGGGTTGTGCATCTGGTTTTACGACAATTGCACCTAAGCCTCCTGAGAAATACGAAAAATTGGGTCATGCCAGCGGAAAAGCTACCGGCTCTCTAGGAATACTGGGAACCGCATACTATTTTATTCCAATGGCACTTAATTCCCGTATTGATAAGGCTTATGATAACGCTTTAAAAAGTGTTCCCGGAGCAACCGCCCTTATTGATGTCACGTTCGATGAATCATGGTTTTGGTGGGTTATTGGAACGGGTCGTACAGTTACTATTTCTGGAGAAGCAATAAAGGAGGTAACGGAATGAAAACATTAAGCAGACTTACAATATCAGTTGTTTTTATCGCGATTTTTTTCATAATCGGTTGTTCCGGAAAGCCGATAACAGTCGGACATATTGATCAAAAATTTAGTAATACAAAGGTTGATTTCACAAGAGGGCGCTCTATTGAAGCATCAGCCAGTGGATTTCAATTGCTTTTATTTATTCCCATAAACATCAACGATCGTCATGAGCGTGCATATACACTTTTGCGTACGCAAGCAGGCCATGACTATATTACAGATATTAAGGTCCAAGAATCATGGACATATGCATTTGTCGGAACTGTTTATAAAACTACAATAAAAGCAATGGCATATCCTCAAGAATAATTAGTTATTAATCCTTCGATTATGCCGCGAATAACATGTCATTCCAGCGGACAGGCAGGGTCAGCGCATTTTTTGTCATTGTCGCAATTAGCAGTTTTATAGCTTTTACAAAGACTTCGCACCCTGCCTGCCGCTGAATTCTCCCGTTCAGATATCTCCAACGTCTATGCACTTAACCCTGATTTAAGATCACTGCAATGTATATGGAATCGGAGAAACAATATCAAAGTTTGTGATATCGAAACCATCAGAACTGACTTGACAGATGATTTTTTGAAGTAATGATTTTGAAAATCCATTTATTCCGGTAAATGGCAAAAGTCCTACCTGCCTTAACAGGGTGTCTCCCCGGCATCATGGCCGGGTGCCCACACTTACGCAAAACATTTCAACCAGTGCGTTACCCACGGTTCCTTTTCGGGTATTTAATTGTGAAAGATCAAAAAGTGTTGCCTGGAAAAAACCGAAAAAATAACCTTTTTTCAAAAAACATAGGCAAAGATACACGGATACAATGTTTGTGGATGCAACCCTCACAAGCTTAAGGATTGTAGGCGGAGCTGGTCGTTTTTGGGGCGGGGCATTAGCAGGACGCTCCAATATGAATATGACCGTTAAACTTACAGATGCTAATGGTTCAGTGATTGCAGAAAAAGAATTAATAGGAGCTCCAAACGCTTTGGCATCTGCCTGGAGCTTTGGAGGCGCAGACCGTAGTCTTTCCCAAAAGATGGGGTTTCTATTGGGAGACTTCATTCTTAACAATGTTTCGGAAAAATAAGAATGAAATTTGTTCCGGTTGTTCTGGTTATGAAACGAGCAGAACCAATTCAAGTCAGAAGGGAAAAAGTTTTTATCCCGGACGGGATGACTCCCAAGGAGATCAGCGAGAAATTCGGACTAAAAATTACAACCGCATCCGGTGCTAAAAAAAAGGTTTCTTCGTAAAGAATTATTCCAGAAAACAGATTATCATTGGCCGTGAAAACTTCAATCCGGCGGCCGCTTACAATTTAGCAGGTCGAGTCTTTTGGAAAAACTTCGCTTATAAATATAAGGAAGCGATAGGATTGAAGGAAGATCTGGTCCAGGAAGCGGTAACCAGATTATTTGAACTCTCGGGGAAAAAAAGCACAACCAAAAGATATAGCGATAATTACGCCAGGTTCTGAATCGCCCATAATGCAATGTTGAGCTTCATTAAATCCTGGCTGAAACATACCAGGTGCAAGGCAATTTGGAATGATGCAATCGAATTAATCAGATGTGACCCTGAATTAGCGCCAAGGATGGGGTATAGGTGTTATAGTTCAAGAAAATAACTTTTGGGGTTTATTCGTTTTCTACAGAAGGTTTTTGGTTTAACTTGAGGTGAAATGATAGGGGATTAAACATCCCCTATTTTTTTGAGGTGGATTCAGGATATGCTTTCGCTTGTGAACTGAAGATCCTAAAAAATAACTATTATTTTGTTTTTTTTTCATAAACTTACAGCAAACATCGGAACCTAACAAAAACGAATCCTTGTCCTTTGGAAAAACACTACACAAAGGCAGAACCTTACTCGGGAGAGATCGGGGTCTTTTGCCTATAAATTTTCAGTAAAGGCAATTTCACACTTGGTTAGGTTGATAGATCGCCGATGAACTGGCCTGGGCGATCCTCTATTTTCTGATATCCCCAGTCTTCTGTTTGTAAATCTGTTTGGGAGTCGTCTCTAAAACTTGATATTCAATCATCGAGACTTACTTACAATATGCAAAACCATCCTCTTTCCATGCACAGTTTTTTTGGTCGAAAGGTTCGCCCCTAGCTGGGAAGAATTTCAAAACATTTCCTATGGATTTTGCACTAGGTTCTGTGGGATTTCCCTGGAAATAGAGGCCATGTTGCCACAAGATATTTCCTGTTGTCGCATCAATAAAAACGAAATAGGATTCTACCATATCACTGATATTGGTTCCTCCATATGCTCCGAACATTGCAGCCACCACACCTAAAGCAAAAGCGCCTGCTTTTCGGCGACTTGAGTACTTCAAACCATATACTCGATTGAGGCAAATTGTATCGGCCATCGTGTTTTGCTGGATGATTATTATGTCTTCCTTGGAGGGAGCAAAACTGTCCAGCCGCTTCCCAATGATGGCCTGCCCAAGTTGTTCAAATAGAGCATGAATTGCTTTAGTGGACTTATCATCGTTTTGAAATTCCGGATAGACAAATACAGGCTTAGAGCTCTCTATCTTTTCTAACTGGCAGGAATCGTCTACACCATATTTTTCCGGCATTAGCCACCAGTTGTTTGAGCAATAACCAATGCCTACAGATTTAGCAGCAACAATTTCATACCCTTTTTTGGAAAGAATCTGCTCCCCTTTTTCAAGGTGTTGCTCTAGGGCTTCTTTACTGTCTAATAATCCTAATACTTGCCCACCTTTTCCCATCCTTGGCCAATTAATCTTCCCTGCTGTGAAGACAGCTATTCTTTGCATAGGGTTTTGATTGAACATTTCATCCGATGTCCTAATCTTGCGTTTTGGAGCGCAACCGTTGCAAACAAAGAAAAGAAAAACGACGCCAGCAACTGCGCCAACAGCCAATTTTCTAATTCTTGTAATCTTCAATATGAACCCCCTCATTTTTAAAGATAAGCACTCATATTTCCTGCTAGGGAAGGGATAAGACATTGCTTTTTGCTGATCGAAATATGGCATAGGCGCGATGGTGTGTCAAGAAAAAGATCAGCACATCATCTTGTGGTGCAGAGAATGTGCTCAGATCACCGAGGGAAGCGGCCCCTGATTGAGCATCATATAATAGAGAAGTTGACGGGATTCAGGTGTCGCTGGATTACAATCATCCAGGCGATTCGCACTGAGTTGATCGCGTGGGCCCTCAGTTTCCCACAAACGAATAAGGATAGATTGTGTGAGTGAAGCGAACCACGATCTTATCCGGTTGTTGAACAAGCCCGGTGTCGTTTGCGGTGTCTGTATATAAGAAAATATCTTTTTTTGAACAGGGGAAAGGATGAGCGGCTACAGGCAGTGTGCTTTTTTCAGGGCGTACGAGTA
>Ga0222695_1000801_pt1 | contig 14853 bp, 15 predicted proteins | sample AntAcemetage1398_FD_179834 | JGI IMG/M metagenome (GOLD analysis project Ga0222695, IMG submission 179834) | Saline water microbial communities from Ace Lake, Antarctica - #1398 | ecosystem: Environmental > Aquatic > Non-marine Saline and Alkaline > Saline | place: Antarctica: Ace Lake...
CTTGCAAGAGTTCGATCGCCTGTTCGGCCGGTCCGTGCAGGGCAATGGCAAACTGATCTGAAACGCCTTTAAAGCGGTGATCATAATCCTTCCAGCCCTTTTCCCCAATATAGTCCACATCGGCCTGGGGCCCTGCCAAAATAGTGAAGATACCCTCGTCCTTGAGTTCTTTGGCAAGGGTGAAGAGATCTTGCCGACCGCTCAGTGTGGAAAAACCAATGACCGGCCTTTCTCCCCCGAAGTAGTCTGCCAATCCCATCTTGAGGGCTGTTTTGTCATCCTTCCGTGCTACACCCACCACGATGCATTCATAGGACGTATTCTCCTGAATCACCGTAGCCGCCATCTGCGGCCCCAACAGGCCATAGGTCTCACCTGCGAAATAGCTGGCGATTATGACCATCTTGTTTTTCTTATTTGGCATTATATTATGAGGAAAATAAGGGGAAACGGTTTTTCATTTGGTGGTCGTGATATGATCCTATTCAGGAACCTCATCCTGCTGGGGGTATGGGTTAACGAAACAGGCCTGCGTGATATAAGGCTGTAATGAGCATGCCGGCAGCAATCCCTAACGATTCTGATACATAGTAATATTTCTTCTTTTCCCCGTTTGTCGAAAAGCTGTAAAGTTGAGAAGAAATTACAATCAAATAGAGAGTTGTTTGCAGAAATGGCTTGTCTGGGACCGTTCGTTTCATTTTTTGGGACCCATGCGGCGGAGGATTCCCTTTAATGCCACCCGCGCCCGCGTTAGGGGAGTGATCGTGCCTCCTTCAAACCGAACCCTGATTTCCACATAGAACTTGGACAGTGAACTCAACGTAAGTTTGAACAGCTCATCCCGACCCTCGGTGCGGCTGCGACAGTTATGATGGTGGCAGCCGATGGCAACGGCCTGAACCGGCACGAGCATCTGGATCTTGGAAAGGCTATCCATGTCTAACCCTTTCTCAGATGACTCAATCTGCATGGCAGCCGCCCGCACATCATGTCTGTCTCTTGCATATTCCTCGTATCGCATGTTGATAAGCTTTTTCCAGGTCTTAAGATGCTTTTTCTCGACACCGAGGTGTCTCAATTCATCTATGTGTGCCTTGGGGATTTTTTTGTTCAGGGCAGCGCAATAATCCCGGAATTCCCCGGGAATCCGGAGATCGGGCGCCTCAAGGGCAAGCATGATCAACACAATGAAAGCAACCATTAATTCATTGAAGATCCTGTCCTGTTCCGTCTGACTCAACTGCTCCAAATCTGCCAGTCGCCGAAATTGCCTGTCTCTAAACAGGTGGAATGCGGAACTCGCGGCCGCCTTTGCCAGTGCCGAGGCCGTGACGCCCGCCATCTGATCGAGTGATTCGAATTCTGGTTTATTTATGGCCATATCATTCACAATGGATGGTTTCATGCCGCCAAACAGCAAATTCACCCGCCGCCGTACGATATGCAGTTTGGGATCTATATGACTGCAGCCCGGAAATTCATACCGCGTTTTGAACAGGAGTTGGGAACAATACTATGCCCGAAACTCCACGAAGACCTGATATTCGGGCGCTATATGGACCCCGGGGGAAGCCGGGAAAAGTTCGAGGCGTTCAAGGAGGCCAAGGGTTATGAACGATGTGCCCTGCCCCCGGGCATAGGGGCCAGAATTGCGGCCGAAATTATCATCGAAAGTATGATGTGATAAAAGGCCCATTCCTCTCAATGATCAGATCATGGTATGTCATGACATTTCCTTGTCAATCCTATAATGACAGGGTACATCAGTCTGAATTCTTATCCAACACGACTAAGGCATCCACTGCTACGGGCTGGTTTCCTGAGATGATGACCGGGTTGATATCAATCTCCTTTACCTCGTCATTCTCAAGGCCGATCTGGCCCACCTTAATCAGGATATCGGAAAACATATCCAGGTTCGCCGCTTCCATACCGCGCACCGCCTCTAAGATTTTGTGCCCTTTTATATCCTTCATCATCTCCAAGGCATCCCTTTCTTCGAGAGGCGCGACCCGGAACGATATATCCTTCAGGATTTCGGTAAATATTCCCCCGAGCCCAAACATGACGCACGGGCCGAACTGGGGATCGCGGGTGAGCCCAATGACGAGTTCCCTCTGGCCCTTCACCATCTCCTGGACGAGGACTACATCTTCTGTCCCAATGTTAGCAGCAATTTCTTCAAAGGCCGCCTTAGCTTCCTCTTCATTCCTGATATCAACTTTAATCAGGCCCTTTTCCGTTTTGTGGGCGATACCAGACGAGCACCCTTTCAAGACAAGGGGGTAACCAATTTTCTTAGTCGCGTTGATGAGATCCGGGACATTATCGACTATCAACTCCTTCGTGACCGGTATCCCATAAGAAGCCAGGACCTGTTTGGACTCGTACTCTGAAAGCGTTGTCCTTCCTTCTTTTAAAGCTTTTTCTATAATTTCCATTCATTCCTCCTCTGATCCATCAGGATTTAAGAATAATTCAAACTGCTGCTCTATGATTATATCACCCCACTGTTCTACGTCACGCTCTTCAACGATGCTGAAACCGTTTTGCTCATAAATCGATTGTGCCTGATCCAAGCCCTGGAAGGTCCACAGGTATATCCGTTTGTACCCTTTTTCTCTGCTGAAATCAATTGCCTTAGCAATGAGCGCCCTCCCGATACCCTGACCCTGGTATTCGGGATCAACGATATACCACCTCAACCTTGCATCATCCGGATGGTCCCGGTCCCCGGTAATGGCGATGGCTCCGGCTAACTCATCGCCAGAGACGACACTCCATAACCCGTCCTTCTTCTCATCAAAATGGGTCATGAAATCGGAGAGTTCCCTGCTGACCTGGGCTTCAAAAGATTGGTCCAGACCCCAATGCTCTTTGTAGTACACGGCGTGGAGAGTTGTGATTTGACCTATGACACCAGAAAAATATCCAACTATCTCAATTGAATTTTCCATTATTTATAATCGTTCACGAATTCAAGGTTGTTTTCAATTAAGTCCCGGCTGTTTTTCTCAGTCGGTCGATGCACTCCATTATCCTTATGGCAAATTCAGGGTCATTTATGTGGTGATTCGATTCCATGTATTGGAGCCCCTGCGGCAAGTCTGCCTTAAAGGCTTCAGCAAAGGCCTGTCTTACCTCCGGGGCCTCCATTGGCCCCTCGGGCGAGTCAAAGGCCGAGAAACCGCCCATGGGTACAACCATGCCGACAGGACCCTCAGCCCTTCTGCACATATCAGACAAGAGCCCGGCAAGTTTTCTCATCTCCTCGGGATTGGTCCCAACTGCGGTAATGGCGGAGTTATGCGCGTGAGCCCGACGCCCGGGAAAACGCATTTTTGCCGAAGCGAGTGGACCCACCACCAAAAAATCCGTATTCCCCGGCGCCAGTACAGTGGGGATCCCCTTCTCAAGCGCTGCAGTGCCCCGTCTTGGGCCGGCATCGTAATCCCCCCCGAAAAGGTGATCCACCAACTCATGGAGAGAAAGATCCACAACAAACTCTACATCTTCTTCACGGATCAGCTCATCCATGGCCTCGCCACCCGAACCGACGGTATGGAAGGTTACCACCTCCATACCCCTTGCCTCAAGCGCCTGTCTTACGCCTATGAGGCAAGACTCGGTTGTACCGAGGGTTGAGGCCACTGCAAGGGGTGACTCGTCCGAGGGAGTCATCTTTGTTCCCTTGACCATGCCTGCTAATGCCAAAGCTCCCTCTCTGAGTACCTTTCTCGTTATCCTATTGAGCCCTGAGAGATCACATACCGAATGGAGCATCATAATGTCTTTGGTCCCGACAAAGGGACGGGTGTTCCGAGAGGCCATGGTGGAGATCATGACCTTGGGAAAACCGATAGGGAATGTGCGCATGACCGCCGTGCCGAGGGTGGTCCCCATCGAGCCTCCAATCTCTATGACACCCTCGATGTCTCCTTTTTCATAAAGCGCTCCAGCACAAGGAATGGCCCCCGATATCATCACATCCAAGGCCTTGCCCTCGTGGCCCATATTCTGAACATCGCCAAGACTGCTGCCTGCTGCGGCTGCAACCTCATCCCTGGTGATATCCACAGGAAGAGGGCTTTTCCCCTTTATTCCTGCATCCAAAATGCGGACGGCGACATCCTCACCTTCCAGACATTCTCTCAGGAAAGCTGTCTCCTTCGCCTTTGTGTCCATTGTGGCAACGATCAGAATGGTGTTTGTTTTCTCCAATAGATTCCTCCTTTCATTAATTGTAGCGGTTCACGGGTTTAAAGGTCTCCCGCTTACAACGGGATTGCGTTTTTGTCCCCGGACTCCATTTTGGAGGCGTATTTATGTGAGAAGCACCCGGCTTCGTCATTCCCAATCTGGAAATTGGCGCATTGGCAATTATGTAGCAAAGCAAGCATGTTTTACGAGGACTTCGGGCCTTCAATTTTGTCCTTGTCCCTAACCCTGAACCTTGAACTCTGAACCTTGAACCTTGAACTTTGAACCTTGAACCTGTGAACAGTTACGATCTCTTTTGGGCATACCGGTACATGGTGGAAAACGACTTGATCGCCCTTTCAGAGGATTGAAATACCGGCAGGGAACGGGCCTCTAACATTTCCACTAATTTCATTTCCTGCACGTCCATTGTGGAGCACCACATGGCGAAAGGCTTTCCATATTCCTTAATGCTCACCAGCCATTGGATAAACTGCTCTCTCATGGTTTCCATCATATTTTCCGGTAAATCCGGATTTTTTGACATGGCGGCAAAGAGATTCGGCGGCATCTGCATAATTATACAATCCACATTTTCATCCTGCGGTATGGCGGTGAGGGCCTGGAAAAACGAGATAAGATCAGAAAGGTGGAATTCCATACAGACACCGGCGTCAAATGGATTTAGAGGGATTTCCCACGGAGGATAGATCTCTTTTAGCCTTTGGTAAGTGTCCCTGCTCAGAGAAGCCATATTGAGACCATTCATCCCGCAGGAATCAGTGGCCATGACGCCTTCACCGCCGGAAAGGGTAATAATAGCGAGCTCTTTTCCCTTTGGTACCTCAAGGAACGCAAATGACTTTGCCAGGTCAAAAAACTCATCCATATTCTGGGCCCTAATAGCGGATGTTTGTTTGATCATCCCGTCAAAGATCAGATCATTTTCGCGGGCAATGGATCCGGTGTGAGATGCCGCTGCCTTTGAGCCTGCAGGGGTTCTGCCCGATTTTAATATGATGGTAGGCTTTTCCTTTGATACGGATTTGAGCAGATCAAAAAAGTCGCTGACATCTCCCTTCAGGCTCTCAATATGCATGGCGATGACCTTTGTATCTTCATCGCCTGCAAAGTACTCTAAGGCGTCTACCTCATTGATGTCCATTTTGTTGCCCATATCGAGTATCTTATTGATCCCCATATGAGATAGAATCCAGTTTATTTTCGGTTCATAAAAACCGGACTGAAAGGCAAAAGAGAGAACTCCACGCGCAATATTCTTGATGGGGTTAAAACTGATTGCCAGATGGTTCGCACAATTGATAGGACTCAAGGTATTGGGACCCAGTACTCGAATACCCTTTTCTCTTGTAAAATCCCTTATATCATCATGGAGCTTTCGGCCTTCCTGACCTCCTTCAGAAAAACCGCCTGCAATAATAACCAGATACTTAGCCCTTATTTCATGGCAGTTTTTGACAATATCGAGGGTCTTTGAGGCAGGAACAGCAGAAACGACCAGGTCGATTTTATCCGGGATATCTTGCAGGTTGGCAAAGGCTCTGATCCCTAATATTTCATCTGCACCGGGATTGACCGGATAGATCTGTCCCTGAAATTTGAGATTCACCAAGTTCTCCATCACGCGAAAATTCATCTTAAAGGCATTATTGGTTGCCCCCACAATTGCGACCGATTTGGGGTTGAAGAAATGCTCTAAGACATGGTTTGCTCTTCTCATATAGGCCTCGTTAATGGGTTGAGTTCTGCCAGTAATCCCTTAGCAGACGCAGGCCCCTGACGCTCTCCACAGGGTCGTTGAAAACAGGAAAGGTGTTTAACCTTTTGAACTCCTCGATGTATTGTCTCTCCGCGAAAAAACTGAGGGCTATAGGTTTGTTGTTCTCTTTAGACATCCTTCTCATAAATTTCAGCATTTGTTCAGGACTGCCGATTTCCCCTCCGAATATCTTTATCATCTCAGGTTCATACATGAATGACAAGACGACGCCGTCAATATTGTCCAATTTTAGACAGTGCTCTAAGGTGAATGCCAGGGCTCTGATATCATGGACATCCCCAAAATCCATGGGATTTGACATGCGGATAACCCCTGCCCGCCTGAAGCCTTCAATTTTATTCATCAATTCAGACGGCAATGAGGGGCATTTAAAGCCATATCGCTCACAGGCATCCCCTAATATTACGGAAAAACCGCCGGACAGAGATATTACGGCCAATCGGTCCCCTTTCAGGGGGGGAAGCTGAAGCGCCTTGGCCGCAACCGTCATATAGTGAAGATCCTGCACACGCACAACCCCTGCCTGTCTCAAGGCCCCGTCCACGATCTGGTCGTCATTTGCAAGGGCCGCTGTGTGGGAATAGGCGATTTTAGATGCTGTCTTGCTCACATTGGACTTAAAAATCACGATCGGCTTTTTTGATCGTCTAACCAAACTTGTCAGTTCCCTTCCGTCTTCAATACTCTCTAAGTACATATGAATCTGTTCTGTGTCATCGTCATGAATGAGATATCGCAGGAAATCGATTTCATTCAAGTCTAACTTATTGCCGGCACTGATAATTTTTGAAAAACCCACATGTTCTTCAGAAAAGTGATAGGCAGATTGCGTGGTTACTCCACCGCTCTGGACGATGAGACCTACAGATCCTTTCTTGAACCTTTTAGCCCCCATGGGGTTGAATGGCGTGCAAAGGCCCGATCCGGTACATATGACACCGATACAGTTCGGTCCGATAAATCGGATGCCATATCGCTTGGCCACACTGACCACATCCTGCTCTTCCCGATTGTCCTGATCTTTGAATTCCTTGAAACCCCCTGTGGAAATGACTGCGTGGAAAATTCCCTTTTTTCCACAGATTTCAAGCGTCTCTGCCACAAACTTGGCAGGGACTAAAATCACCGCCAACTCGATCCCCTGGGGCAAAGACCAGGGGTCGGTTATTATCTTCTTGCCATGCACACTGCCTGGTTCCCTCCCTACGGGATGGATTGCGCCTTTGAAGCCCATTTCCAGGGAGTTGGAAATAATATTTTTGGCTAAATTCCTTGAGTTATCCGCTACACCAAAAACAGCTATCTCAGAAGGATAGAAAAACTGTCTCATTTTGCCTTACCCATACCGTATGAGATCTGGTTGGCTGTTTCAACGACCTCTCGTCCCAGACTCTCTCTGTCATCCATTTTAAAACTGAAGATTGTGGCGGCAACCCCTACGCAGCCGATTAGATGATTTCGGTGATCGTATATGGGGGCCACTATCCTCCGGACACCGTTTCTCAACTCCTGATCCTCAAATGCATATCCCTTTTCCCTGATTCCTATAAGCTCCTCTTCAAGTTGATCCATGTCGGTAATGGTGTGCTCTGTCACAGGAGGAAGGCCGATTGTCGCAAGGACCTTGTGTCTTTTTTCCGCCTCCATATGTGCTAAATATATCTTTCCAACGGCAATGGCATGGAAATATGGGTATGCGCTTCCGGTCCGGGTATAAAGCCGGATACCCTCGGTTCCCTCAATCTGTTCTATCAGGACAAGTTGATCCCGGTCCAGGGTAGACAGCTCAACGGTCTTGTGGGTTTTGTCTGCCAGCTTCTGCATCAGGGGCCGGCCAATGGAACGAAACTTTATCTTATCCTGCAGCCTGTCCCCAAAATAGAGGAGTCTCATGCCGAGACGGTAAAAGCCCCTTTGACCGGTCCTGTCTACCACGCCCCTGTCACACAGTGTGTTTAATATCCTGATCAGAGACTGCCTCGGAATAGCGAGTTTTGTCAGCATCTCTGAAAGGGGCAGGGCAGTTTCGCGGACTGCGAGAAGCTCGATGATATCAAGTGCCCGATCCACTGCAGGGGCGCGAGCCGGGTTCTTTTTGATCATAATACAGTACCAAATACGATATTAATAATTCTTTATATGGTATCCTATAGGAGGGAGCCAGAATGTCAAGGGGGAATTTCGGCATCCTTCATTTACCGGTTTACACTTTTTCCAAAAAGGCGTCGTATCTTCTCAATAAATCGGGGTAAATCCTCTGCTGTGCCATTTTTCTGGATTACCGCGACTTATTGAGATGTTACAGGGCGTCTGATTCTTGTCCAATTCAGGATGCCGAAACTTGAAATGAGAAACTACATCCTACCGCGTCTTAAAATACTTATGAGGAGCCAGAACCCCATTACGCCGGCAATAACAAATCCTGCCAGACCGATAACAGGTATGTCATGCCATTTAGGAGGGATGCCAGCTAAGACAAGGAGAGATGAGCCAATCAATAGAGATGCAAGGACAATGGCAAATGCAAGCCGGTTGCTGACACGGTCAAGGGTGGATAACAATGGTTCCATGCCTCGATGGTGGAATTCTATCTTTATCTTCCCTTCTCTCGTCTGTCTCAGTATCTTACGGATCTCCCCCGGAATCTCTTTTAAGAGGTGGATAAGCTCGGCGCCATAGGTGAGCATATCTCGGCTTAGCCTTCGGGGGTTAAGGCGATTGAGCTGAATACGTTCCAGGAAGGGGGCAGACTGCTTTATCACATCGAGTTCAGGGTCCAATAACCTACCTACCCCTTCCACAGTGCCCAGGGCCTTGATCATCAAAAAAAGATCGGGGGGTACCCTGAGGCGATATTTTGCCACCAGATCTAAAAGCTGATGAAGCAGTTTTCCTAATTCCAATTCCTTGAGGGGCCGATAAAAATGTCTATTTATGAACTCGGCAACATCCCTTTCCAACGAATGATAGTCAGGCTCATCATCCCATATGGTGAGTCTGATAAGGGCATCTGTAACCTTTTGTTCATCTCTCTCTGCGATATTCACGATCAGATCGGCGAAGTGTTCTCTGGTTTCAATGTTAATGCGACCCATCATGCCAAAGTCCAAATAGCAGATGACGTTACCGGGCAGGATGAATACGTTGCCAGGGTGGGGGTCTGCATGAAAAAAACCATGAACAAAGATTTGTTTTAATATCAGATCAAAGCCTGTCCGGGCAATCTCACGGGGCTCAAGACCCTCCTTTTTTAATCGGGCGATATCAGAGATCTTGATGCCGTTTATGTATTCCATGGTGAGAATCCGCCCGGTTGTGACTTCGCGATAGACCTTGGGAACATAAATAGTGGATTCACCTGTAAACTGCATGGCAAAACGCTCCATGTGGGCCGCTTCCAAACCGTAATCCAGCTCGTTCTCGAGTGTATGGGCGAATTCTTCCACGATCTTGGTTGGGCGCTGGATTGCCCCGCCCTCAAGGTGCTTTTCCATTAAGGTAGCGAGATGAAGCGCGATTTCTAAATCTACCTCAATGGTCTTCCGGATTCGTGGCCTCTGGATCTTAACAACCACGTCCTCCCCATCGGCGAGCTGGGCTCTATGGACTTGTCCTAAGGAGGCGGAGGCCAGAGGAGTTTCCTCAAAGCTCTTGAAGATCTCTTTCAGTGGAGCTCCGAGTTCGCTTTGGATGATTTCTTCCGCCTCTGCAGGGGCAAATGGCGGCACATGATCTTGCAGTTTTTCCAATTCCCGGATAAATTCCACGGGGAGAAGATCCGGACGGGTGGACAGGATCTGCCCCATCTTGACAAAAGTAGGGCCCAGCTCCACTAAGGCCATCCTTACCCTCTCGGCCCGGGAAAGTGTATCTATCTTTTCTCTCCTCTTTTTAGAGATTATCTGCAGACCGATCTCTAAGTACTGTTCGATTTTTAAGCTGTCCACAACGTCGCCGAATCCATACTTGAAAAGAATTGTAAGGATTTGACGGTAGCGCTGCATGTGACGGTACGTCCTACCTATAACCCCTATCTTCTGGATAATCATGGTCCTGTCCTTTCTTTGATTAAATGTGTCCCAGTATTCACCAGAACAACTCATTCAGCTTATCATCCTCATAATGATTTGTGCAAGGCGCTTCGTGGTATCGTATTCTGTTCAAAGGTTTCAATTTTGACCTGAGAGTCGTAACAAAAACCCTCTTCTAAACCGAGATATGGTAACATCTCAATAAGTTGCGGTAATCCCGCCGCGGCGGGAGATTCCCGCGTATGCGGGAATGACGAAATAGAGTAAGTGTCCCTCATGATAGAGTAAACATCTGTCATTCCCGCGAAAGCGGGAATCCAGAAAAACAGCACAGCAGAGGATTTACTCCGATTTATTGAGAAGATACGAAATATGATTGAAACCTGCCGCATGATATCCCATATTGTTTGAATGGGATACTTGCCTTTAATGAAGGCTATGTTGTAATCTAATCCTGAGGTGCCTGACATGACGACTCATATTTCTCATGCCATCATAATGCGAACCTGGGAATTTGGCGAGACAGATCTCTTAGTTAGTTTTTTCACCTCCGACAAAGGCCGGCTCAAGGGAGTGGCCAAAGGGGCGAGGAAAAGCAGGAAGCGCTTTGCCAATTGTCTTGATCTGCTTTCTCTTGTAAAGTTAGAATATGAGCTAAAAAGGGGCAGGGAACTTTATTTCCTCCATTCCGGTAAACTTGTTCATGCGTTTCCCGGGATCAGATCCGATTTTTCATCGCTGTCCTTGGCGAGCTACATGATCGAACTCACGGATATCCTTTTCCCTGTTGGCGTGGTCGCAAAGAGGATGTTTGAGCTATTGAATGGTTCATTCTCTGCATTAAGCGAGGACAAAAACATTGATGAATTGCGCATCCTCTTTGAAAGCAAGGCGATGGCACTTGGGGGCTATGAGATCGATTTAAGCAGGTGCTGCTATTGTGGAAGACTTTATAAAGAGGCGGGAAGGGCGGTTTTTAAAAGGACGAAGGGGGGCATCGCTTGTCTGAAATGCGAGGAGGAATCCAAACGCTTCCCTGGTTTGGGCCCGGCCACAGTAAAGACCTTGCGGATGATCCAGTCAACGCCGTGGGACAAGGCACAGGCCTTGGACCTGACGAATGAAATGATCCATGAGATCAAACCGGTCCTCAAACTCCATATCGAATATCGAATCGGACAGCGGTTAAAGACTTCTGAATATCTTGATTAATCACACCTTAAGGGTCACAATGCGTAAGGCAACCATTTGCCCTCAAAGCCGCGGGTCTGTGGGACGTCCATCAGCAAGTAAATAACTCATTTAACATACAGGAATTACAGACGAAAATAGAGCATTTCAGGGACATGGTGTAAGGGATAAAGGTTTTTTATCGGAGCAAATCCAGTGCAGTTGCAGGACATTGAAAAACTGATCCATAACGGTGAGTCTGAGACCGTCGAATTCAAAAGGTCCACGGGTCAGCGAACAAGTGCTGCCAAGACCCTTTGCGCCATGCTGAACGGGACAGGCGGTATGGTTCTTTTCGGTGTAACCGACAAGGGTGACATTGTCGGGCAGGATGTTTCGGAGAAGACCTTGAGGCAACTGGCGCAGGAATTGAGGCGGATCGACCCGTTCGTTTCCCTGCCCATGGAAACCGTGGAAATCGACCCGAAAAAATCGGTGATTGTGGTTAACGCGGAAGGCCCCAGAGATGTCTATACCTACGACGGTCGGCCTTACGCGCGTATCGGCTCCACAACAATGGTGATGTCCAGGCGGTTTTACGAAGACCGTCTAATGGAATCGATGCACGCATCCCGCCGATGGGAAACACTGCCTGCCGAAGCAGATGTGGGGCTTGAAGATCTGGATCTGGATGAAGTCCAGCGCACCATGGACAACGCCATCCGACTTGGCCGCTTGGATCCTGGACAGGATCGCAGTCCGGAACTGATTCTACACAGGTTTCAACTGATTGAACACGATCGCATTTTGAATGCCGCCGTCGCACTTTTCGGCAGTCAGGACAGCACTTCTCTTCAAATCAGTTACCCCCAATTCTCCATTCGTATGGCCAGATTTCGTGGAGTCGACAGACTGGCGGATTTTGACGACAATCGCCAATACTGGGGGAACGCCTTTAAACTCCTCCAATATGCGGGATCATTTCTTATGGACCACGTTCCAATCCCGGGAAAAGTCATTCCCGGCAAGCTTATTCGAGAAGACCGTCCTTGGTATCCTGCTCGTGCCACAAGGGAAGGGGTGTCCAACTCCATTTGTCATCGCGAATATGCTGGACATGGCGGAGCCGTAACCCTGAGCATGTTCGATGATCGGCTCGAAATTGTAAACCCCGGGACGTTTCATTTCGGCGTCACTCCTGAGTCTCTGGCCAGCCCCCATATCTCACAACCATGGAATCCACTGATGGCATCAGTTTTTTACCGTGCCGGCGTGATAGAGCGCTGGGGAACGGGGACATTGAATATCCTGGCCTGGTGCAGCGAGAATCTCAATCCTGCCCCTGTTTGGAAGGAGGACAAGGAACAATCGACAGTGACCCTGATCTTTTTTCCTGCAAGCGCCCTGGAAAACGGAAAAGTCTCGAGAACCGTTTTGACTGACCCAGTCACTGACCCAGTCACTGACCCAGTCACTGACCCAGCGAAACGACTTCTGCAGTTGTTGGATACTGAGAAAAGCAGCAGTCAACTGCGAGAAGCCTTGAATGTGACACATCGTCACTATTTCCGTCGCCGGTACATCCAGCCGGCTCTGAAAATGGGTTTGATTGAATATACGATTCCCGAAAAACCGAACAGTCGCTTACAGCGGTACAGACTCACGAAAAAGGGAAGAAATGCACTGAAATTGTGAATTACTGTTAAAGGGGAGGGTAGAAACATGGTTCGAAGCATCAAAATGGTTATTATGGCAATGCCACTGTTCTTGTTGGTATTGGTTGGCGCCACCGATGTTTACGCTCAATTCGGCTTAGGCTCGTCAAAAATTCAACAACAACCAGAACATAAATCTTTATCATCCGACAATGGTAGATTTGTTTTTGGGCAGATATCCGGTTCCAGCAAGGACCAGTTTATGCTTGATACGGCTACAGGCCGGTTATGGCGAATTGGAGAGAGTGGAAAACTTGGAACATTTCTAAAATGTATTCCATATCGCAATGCAAAAGGAGAATGCACTATTCTGCCTGAAGACATGTCAGATGCAGCACCAAAGAAGTCAGGGGGTAAATAGTGATGGTCTCGTAAAAAGTCTCCAAGGCCGTCACTCCCACGAAAGCGGGAGTCCTTAAGCGGGTGATTTTCCTGGATTCCCGTTTTCACGGGAATGACAATAACGGGTGCTTTCTGACTTTGTACGAGTTTATAAATAGTGTCTGAACAAAAAATCTTAGTTTTCGTTTGGACACTACATAATAGCTCATACACAAAAAAGACACCATGCCTCCTCATAGACGTGATGCCTTTCAAAAATCATTTCTTATGAATTACAGCTTGGTAACGTTCTTGGCTTTAGGCCCACGGTCGCTTTCTTCAGTCTCGAAGCTTACCTTGTCACCTTCATTGAGCGTTTTGAATCCAGTCATATTAATCGCTGAATGGTGAACAAACAGGTCTTGACCATCTTCCTGCTCAATAAATCCAAACCCTTTTCTCTCACTGAACCATTTTACAGCTCCTTCTCCCAAAGCGCCAACCTCCTTTCTCAAGTTTTTGGCATGGTCACACGCCCAGGGTCGATCCTCTGGCAAAAGACAATGATTCTTCAGAGTAAACTCGACCTGCAAATGCAGCCAGGCCATTAGTATGGCTTATAGTATTATAGGGTTCTATCAGGGGTCAAGGAAAAAAGCAGCGGTTCTCAGCGTGGCGAGGCCTTTGAAAAATGCTCAATTTCGTTCAAGATCAAGGCGCGTGAGGATTTTAACCATAGGAATATACTAAATATTTCGAGGATTAAAATCTGAACGCAACGCAGAGATTGGGCGCAAGGGGGCGTTTTTCAAAGATCTCGTGGCGTTTCTTCAGTTTGCTGAGGTCCTTTTTTCTTCTCCCGCCTTCTTTTCCAGGAGTTGATCCAAGTTTGTAAAAAAGGCAGTGTGCTGCCACTCCGGGATTACATAGACCCAGGGGCTCACCTGGGCATTTTTTTCTGTTGCCTCAGCAGTTAGTTCTTCCTCACTTTTTTCTGTAGCAGGCTCCTTCTTCCCGGATGAGGCGGCTTGAGCTTTTTCCCCTTTCACAGGGCCGGGTCTTTGATAATCCACTCCAATTCGCAAATAGCAGGGCGTGGTCCCTGAGCAGGTCTTCCCTGGATAGACACGATAGGTCAACCCGTTAAAAAGATGGTACTCCAAGAGAGGAGAAGTTTCCTTCTCAATCGATTCCGGCGTGGCCGAGGGGTTTTCCACGTCCTCGATCTGGAGCGAGGATAAGGCATTCGACAGCCGGTTGAGAGAAGATTTCTTGATTTCCTGGTTGTTCGACGGATCGATCAATTCAAAATCCTTTCCTTTACCGGCCCGTTCAAACCTATAATGCACCTGTTTTCCACCCGGTCCCATGCACGAAATCTTTTTAATCTCCTGGGCATCAACCTTAACAGGGCTTTTTGCCAGCCAGGCCGATGGTCCGGTCTCAAAAGATGAAAGGATCGTGTCGATTAGATAAATCTCGGGTCCCTTGCTCAACATCACATACTGGCCGTCAGGCATCTTTTTCTCTTTCCCTTTCATCCTGGTTTTACCTAACAAGATGCCCAGCACAGGCTTCCCTTCCTTATCCTTCATCCGTATCCTGCTCCCTC
>Ga0222695_1000802_pt1 | contig 14852 bp, 30 predicted proteins | sample AntAcemetage1398_FD_179834 | JGI IMG/M metagenome (GOLD analysis project Ga0222695, IMG submission 179834) | Saline water microbial communities from Ace Lake, Antarctica - #1398 | ecosystem: Environmental > Aquatic > Non-marine Saline and Alkaline > Saline | place: Antarctica: Ace Lake...
AAATGGAGACATAATTACCCCTCCTTTTAATATCCATAATCAAATATCTTTGGTTCTTGTTCATCTGATAATAATTCTCCGTATCTTCCTCTTTTATTAACTTCTGGTTCTATGTAATTTGGTGTTATAATAGTTTCTGCGTAAGTGAGACAATCAACAATATCATCCCAACGAGAAGCACCCAATGTAAGAAGCTCATCTTTCGCCTCCTCGTGATTAGCGTGTATATAATATTTACCAGATTCAAACAATGGCTGTAATGCCGCAACTATTCTATCTTTCTTTTTTCTTATTACTTTGTCTGTTCCTCTCTTAAATGCATTCTTTAATTCCACCACAGGTGGATATAAATGTCTTTCCGCAGCTTTACGCATAAATGAATTAAAAAACTCTTTCTCTGTCCCTGAATTGGGTATCCCCAAAGCCGTTACTGTATCTTTGTTTTGAAGCCACATATTTAATATGGAATCAATAAACTGCCCACTAGGGTTATGAGTCCGTATATAACTATCAAGATACCTAGAGTGCAAACCGTTGATACCAACCAAAACGGCAACCTTGTAATCCGCCCTCTCGTCATCAGCGTAAGCAGGGTCAACGGCAATAACACGACTGAGGTCATCAGGCAACTCCGTCCAGTATCTGAGCTGGTGCGGCTTAATCGGTGATGCTTCATTAAGTATAGGGTCATTAAGGTACTCCGAGGCAAAAGCGGTGCTCCCAATCTCCTTTTTCCTTGCTTGGAGCTTTTTGTGCGACCACAACGATTTCCACAACTCATACCCTTCCTCCTGCCTTGCATCGTGATATGCTCTGAATTTCCGCTTCTCCCAATCATTATCGCTATCTAACATCTCCTGTAAAAGAGCTAGAGGGCTGATAATAGTCCCTATCCATATGAATTGACCATGGGGTAGAAGGGTGTTTAAACACGCCTTAAAGACCCACTCTCGCAGCTTTGTCCTCTGGTCTGTAGAGGCAACTGACTCATCAGTCTCTATATCATCTAATATAATTAAGTCAGGGCGGAAACCACGAATCTGACCTCCAGCACCACGAGCACGAATGTTCGTTTTCTGCTTGTTATTTAATATCAGGTGGGTTTCCGTCCACTTATTTGACTTTAAATCACCAAAATACTTTAATAATAACGGATTTGACTCCATTTCGGTACGCATCTTGCGTAACCACTCTATTGAAAGCCCCTCAGAGGCGGATATAATTAGAATATCCTTCTTCTTCTGGAATAAAGCACACCAGAGAGGATAAAAGACACTACAAATAGCAGACTTAGCGAATCCTCTAGGCGCAGCTAAAGCTAATCTCTGTTCATTCTGTACTAATTTGTATATCTCCCTATGGAACTCAGGAATCTTGCTGGTTAAGAAATGCCCCAGAAAGTCCTCCACCCAGGTCAGCAGGTCTGCCGCCCAGATGTCATATAGTTTAGTTGCCTGTTCTTTTGTTATTTCCATATATTAGGTTGTCATTTAGGTTGTCGTTTATACTTTTTATCCTATATGTGTTATAGTTTTTAATCTATCTTGCCTCTTTTGTTTTAGCCATTGGTGCTATTCTTATCTCATCTTCTGGAAGAGGTTGTCTCTTTCCATAATGACTATAATCACAATCTTTGTTATTACATATGAAGACTGGTGTTGGTGGATATGAAGCCCCCATATAATGAGTAACTTCTAAACCACATTTTGGACATTTATATTTAATCATAATAAATACAAGTCGGTTTACACTTATTAGTGTAGTTTGTTACACTTGTCGTTTAGGTTGTCATTAAAGTTGTCTAATGTCCATTATCGGTAAATGTCCATTACTTAGTGGACATTATCAGTTTTTTATTGTCCTACCGTATAGAACAGTTGTTCTATAGTATAAATCATCTTAGTAAATAGTTTGACAAAATGTATATCATTTTAATCAATACTGTCGTTTAGTGACAGTTACGGTGTAAGATATAACACTTATTAGTGTAATATGTTACACTTCAGTTTATATACACTTTTGTATATAATGTGAAATGGAATAAATACAAGTCGGTGGTAGTTGGTACTTTCTCTGTTGGTATCCAGTTAGCGTTTGCGGATACAAGCCCACTGCTTTAAAATCCCTTTCAGGATGCTGAGGAAACACTAACACAACATTAGGCTACCACGCCACACCGACATATTTAATGAACGTTAAGACTATTTTAATGAACTGTAATCTGTCTTGGTTACATTTGTAACCTATTTCACCCGCTTCCGCCACTTACGTTTCTTTGGATGTCTTGTTTTACCTTTTTTAGCCATCCGGCACTAATTTCCACTTATGGTCTGCATCAGGTATAAATGTCATAGATTCACTTCCCTCTGCATAACTTGACCACACTAACCAACCACCGTATATTTTCAGCCGGTTGACACCATCGCCATCTACTGTTTCCCAAACACGCGGAAAGAATTTCTTAGTTTTACTTTTTATCATTTAAATGCGTTTCTAGCCCTTTTTGCCCTTTAGCCACCTCTGGGTCGACTATGCGTTTTTGACCCCTTTTTAGCCCAATGTTTTCAATGCTTTTTCAGGGCGATTTTGCATGTCTGAGACCCTAATAGGACACTTTACAACCATGACCCTATAATCTTGTTTGCACTCTCTAAGACAGTCATAACAAATATTGTTAATTTTATATTTATGGTCTAGGTCTATGTGTTTCATAATTTGAAAAATATAATATATATTGTGTGTGGTAATATATATATACACAACCCCCAAGGGGGTGCTACCCTCTTCCCACAACGACCACAAAGCCAATAGATAATAGACTATTGAGCATAACTTCCGATAATAATGGTTATGTTAACCAATATATTATACATAACATACTGTCATTGAGTAGGTTGTGATAGTCTATCCTTGACAATAGCTTGTTCTCTGCCCTCTAAGCCTGTGAAGACTGCGATTGATTGGGTGCTGTCAGGCTTCATATAGCCCTTAATGCGTGATATTAGCTCTAATGCTCTAAGTATGTCACCTTTCTTGGCTTTTGGGTTGTTTATTATCTCAAGCACCTTCTGTATTATAAACTGCTCATTAATATCCAACCCTGCCTTATCAAGCTCATCACACAACACTTTAAGACATTTAGGCTTACTTAGCATCCTATGCCCTTCCACACCTGCTACATTAGCGTTTTTAGGCTTATAAGAAGACATATATGCTTGAGTAGCATTGAATCCGTTGTTTATATAGTGATATATAAACCTTTTATACCTTAGTAATAGTTTATCTTCGTTTATCATCTTACTCCATTTAGCTAGAGAAGCCCTAAACTCTCTTTCCAGAGATAGACTTAGTTAATATTATTATATGTTTTATACCCAGCTTATTTATCCCGAAACATATTAAGTAAAAAGAATAAACAATCTCTCTGTCGTGGCGGTACGGTTGTAGGGCTCCATTTATCACTACCGGAATCCACTCTTTAGGTTCATTGTTTAAGACAACCTACCTTCAAGAAGTCTGTAAGGTTATAGTTAGTGCCTGATGCTTCAAGTTGTTTAATGCGGTCAAGTCCAAGCCTTCGTTGTTTACTTCCAACTTAATGGTCAAGTACGAATCGGTGTCCGTATTCTTTACTGCTATACTTTTTAATATTGCCTCAAGTTTCATTTTAACCCTCTACTACTTAGTAAGAATAACGACACTTTTGGGGCTATTTGGAGATTTATTTTTAGGGTGGTTCTATAACTCTTTATATATCAATGTATTATAAATGAAAAATAAATGAAAATAAACTTGACAGAGTAGTTGTTAAGTGGTATATTCATAGTAGATAAAATATATTAACCTATTTAACCAGAGGGGGCAAAAATGGATAAACAAGAGCTAATGAATACACTTGACAAGCTAGGCTATAAAATAAGCAAAGAGGATTCATTCAATTATTATAACTCCGGCAACGAAGTAAAGTATGAAGCTAAATCCTGCTTTATAATAGAGAAGGACTCAGGACTATCATTCGCTAATATATACGCCAGAAGAGATAATAATTTTAGAGCTTTACAAGAGCTGAGATATAATGCAGAGATTATAGTCAATGGTAGAGTGTGGGAGATATAATTATTAACCTATATAACAGAAGGAGGATAAAATGATAAAGGCAAAGATTTGGAACAGGTTGTCAAAGAATGATAAAATGTATAGTTTAGTCGGACTCGACCATAATGGAAAAACTATATTCAGAAGTTTCAGCAAGCAAAGATTATATAGGTTCGTTGACTTAGTTAACAAGAGACCTGAAACTATGAGACAGATTTCAGTTGAGGATTTAAGTATATATCCAGAGTTATATTAACCAGCAAGAAAAGGAGGGAGAGATGAAGTTTTACAAAGATGAGAAGTATATTTACCTTACAATGGCTTACAACCTCGCTAAAGCTAACAAGGGTTATGCTAAAATAGGTGATGATAATGGTTATACTGATGGTTGGCATTATGAGAGAAGGTTTAAAATACAAGATTATGATAGCAAGACTTTACTTATTGAAACAAAATCAAGTAAACATTGTGCTGACTTCTCAAGAGTTTTTGAGGTGATTGAGGGCAGAAGACTAACAGTTTGTGATTATGTAAACGAAGACCGAGATAATTGCGGTCAAAGATGGGAACATTGATAATATTATAATAAAGGGGGAAAGATGAGAAACACAAGAGAATTATTAGATATGTTAGAAGAATATGTTAGAGAGGATTACGCCAAGCTAATTGAGGTTGCTAAAGTCAATAATGATGAGTATAAAGAATTAGAAGAAGAATTAGGGGAATTATTAAAAGATATTAACAGGCAAGTATAACAAAGGGGGAGAGATGGGCTACGCTTCATACGGAAGAATAAAGGAAGAGATTGAGAGCCTACGCAAGTCAGAAGGGTTGAGTGTCAGGGGGAAGAAGTCTTTGGGCGAGGTTGTGAAGAAGATACCTTTGCTCAAACTATGGGAATGGAGTAGAAAGATAACAAGGGGGCAAGAATGAGAAAACCAGAAAAAAGAATACTTGCTAAAGATTCAGTCTATCTACAATATGACAAAGGGTTTAATCATTGTTGGTATGAATGGGAGAAGTATCACGATGAAGAAATCTCAGCCATAGACCATTGGGGCGAGGAATGGAAAAAATCTTATGACAAAGTTTTAAAGAAACTTAACAACCTACCCACCACAAAGGAGCTAATAGAAACAATAATGACTGAAACAAATTTATCCTATCCAATAGATGACATAAATATAATAGCCAAAGCTATCCACAATGGAAGATAGAGACAATACAAGATTAACTATTACATCTATTATAGGACAGATTGTTACGAGAATAACAAAAGGAGACAAATGAAAATCAAAGCACAATTTAATATACCTACAAAAATATTCACCGAGTTCAAGCAAAACTGCCAAGAAGAGGGGCGGACAATGACAGGGGCAATTGTAATGTTAATCAAAGTATGGCTTAAAGGACTAAAGAGGGGCGAATAACTCAGCCTTGCTTATCTCTTATGAAGTCATAACCTCTAATGGTCTTTAGCACTATCTTATCAAAGTAATTTCCATCTAATGATATTGTGTTGGGGAGCTTTCCCACACTCATCTGGGTTAATAGCTTCTCAACTCTGGGGCAAGGTTTTCCAGTTATGAGGCAGGTTTTATTTTTACATTCTTTACATAGAGACATAGCACTCCTTGTTTTATGGTCGCAATTTGCGACCTTTGCTATGCCTCCGATTAGTCAGCGTAAGCCTCTAATGGTTGGCGAGTTTATTAGGTTAAATCAAATTCTTCTTGTCTGACTTCTTTTATCTTTATCTTTACCGGCACTCCATCTTGTATATCTACGGAGAGTTTTACATTCTTTAATAGTTTAGCATAATCCATTAACTTTATCCAATGGGGTTTTAGGTCAACCTTGTCCATCCTTGAACTCCTTTAACCATTCTTCCAATTCATAAGTTTTAACCGAACCAAGTTTCTGTATTTCACGCTTTCTCTTTTGAAGATATTTATATCTAAGGGGAAACTTCTTTTTAAACCAAGCAGTAGCATCAAGAGGATTCTTGTGCCACCACCTCAAATGATGGTATGAGCAAAGTATCTTTAAATTAACTATATCGTAAGCAAGTCTTAGACTGAAAGACACCGGGATAACATGCGAGGTGTGGCAGTTAGAGCCTTCAACATATTTCCCACACTTCTGACAGATGTTCTTATCTCTCTGTCTTATGAGAGTCTTGCAGATGTCCCATAGTTTCTTTCTTATTTTCTTTCTGCTCTTCTTCACACCTAACCTCCAAGTATGCAGCCCACACTCCTAATCCCATAGCGAATATTATAACAGCGATACATATTAGTATTTTCATTTCTCCTCCATCTGTTCTAAAACCCACTCTATCGTCATCTCTTGTTCTTTAAGTAATAGACAGGATAGAAACTCATTGTTCCTTTTACTTTCTTTTATTGAATTACTGAGTAGTTCTAACTCTAAGGCTAAGTTATCTTTTATATTATCTAATTTCACTTCTCCCCCCTTGCTCTTAAAATTCCTTTATAGTCAGGTATTCCCGGACCAGAACAATCATCGTGAGGAAACTCTTTATCAGGGTGTTGCTCGCACACAAAACCCTTACTTGTGTCCCACTCTTCATTTAGAGAACAATCTTGGCAAACTCCCATAATCAAATCTGTTTCTACTCCACATATCTTACATTCGCCTGTATAAGTATCTCCCATCACTCCCCCCTTGCGTTTATGATTGCTTGGGCTAATAAATCTACCATTACTGTTGTTGGTAAATCTTTATCGTGTTCTATAATAAATCTTTGAACTAATTGGTTTCTTTCAAGTATAGTTATAAGCCTCTCCTTCCCCAACGGCTTGTAGAGGGCTTTGATTTGGGAGATTGCGTCATCTTCTAATTTTATAACAAATCCTTCCTCATCTTTAAAATAACCTACAAGTTCACCTATAATCTGTGTAGTTAATTCGTGTACCACTCTCCTCAACTCTCTATCTTTGTCTTTCATTTAGAGCCTCCTAATAATTCGGGGTTCTCATATATATTACCAATAATAGTCATTAATTTAATATCTCCCCAACCTTCTCTCTCTTCATAATAAATGTCTCGTATATCGTCTATTAATATTTTTTCAATACCATATGGTGTAGGGGTTTCTAATATATCCCCCTCATATATCTCCTTCCCATTCTTATCCTTCAGTCCTGTGTATTGCATAATAACTACACTACCACTTTTACACTGATTTCGAATATAGTCTAAAGCACCGTGAGAAATGGTCGCAAACCCAAAATTAAGTGTCATTATTTCTGGGTCTTTTCTCCAAATTCTAAACTTTATTTCTCTCACTCCCCACCTCCATCATTTATCATTGGTAGACTCCTTCTTCTCACACTCAGGGCAGATAGTTTCGCCCAACACTGAGTAGAAGCTTAAACCACACTTCTCGCAGATTTCTAATTGTGGACTACTCATATCTTTCTCCTTATTATCTTCAACCAATTCTTTACCCTTTTATCGTAATCTTGTTTCTTTTTCTTGGCAAGTTTAGCTTGTTGTGTGGCTAACTTAGCTTGTTTATTGGCTTCTTTTTTACATATTGGGCAATTAGGGTGGATGCAAATATGTGGCATTAGTTGTTGCCGTTGAGCTTCCGCCAAACATCTTTCTGAATTAAATTGGTTTATCCCAGCTTGAAGCCCCTGTGGGTAATGACCAAGTTGTGCGATACTCGTCCCACCACAGAATACTCTTCCTAATGCGTCCATCATTTTATCTCCTCTATTAGAATCTTATAATCAGTCTTCTTTAAACCATACCAAAGAGCAAAGTCTTTAGTGAAGCATAGTCTCAGATTCTTAGTCTCTTTCTTAGTAGGTGAGTCTATTACGATAATCAATCTTGTTTTAACTTTCTTATGGCTGTTTGTCATTTCCCACACTCCCTTCAAATTCTTTCATGACTTCCTTGACTCCAGGGTCGTCATCTATTGCTATTAAAGTTTTATCGTGCCAATTATATGTGCAGTTGATGTCTCTGTAAGAGTCTTTCTCTTTACTCTCCCTTATCTTGTCAATTTTAAATGCCCCACCATCTCGGTCAGAATTTAAAGTATATTTAGCAGCGAATGAAGGAAACATCGTGCAAAGATTTTCAGCAAACCAGTTACCGTCCTTCCTTAATTGCATAAATATAATTAACAGACCACTTGATTTAGCCATCTTATGTGCGAAGTGTTGAAAGAGTTTGTCGGTCTCAGCGTAGTCAGTAGGTAATAACCAGTCTATTATAGTTACTGCATTAGGTTCTATTGGTATGTCAGTAGCACTCACGATGTCAGCCCAGAAGTAATCTCCATCCTTTAAACCTAAGTCTCTGGCTACTCTGGCATGTCTTGAGCCTGACTCTGTGGATACATAATAGGGTTTGATACCTTGTCTTACAAAGTCTAGTATCATATTCATCGCTACGTGCGTGTTATGATTCACCCAAAAACTATCTAAAAGATAGAGACTATCTTTACCAGATAGCTCAAACCCATAGAAATTCTCATTCCCTATAGGGATTATTTTAAAGCCTGATAATTGATGGTTTTTATTTATTTTTCTAACACTTGCTTGTTTTCTTTTAATCCTAGTAGGTATTTCTATACAATTACCAATTATATTCATCCTATATGCTACAGTTAAATAACCTATAGATTTTATAGTGCATACTCTCTTTTTGAATGTAACCATGAAACCCAACGACCTTGCCAAGAAACAAACTTGTTCTGCTAATTTTTTATTAACTAAAGTAATTTCAAAATTACCACGAATTAAACTACCGTCACTATCAACTAGCCCCGCCAATAATTCTAGTCTATTCTTGCGAGAATTAATCTGATATATTTTAGGTATATGTTTATTGCCCATAACCCCTAACTTAACCATTTTTTCATGTAAGGTCTTTCCGCTATTAGCCCCACCAGTATAACCCCTTGTTATAGCATAAGAATTACACTCACCTTTATAGGTCGATAATTGTAAATCTAACCTTTTTGCATAATAAGTTAAGTATTCTATAATCTCATTATCTTTTGTTGTAATTCTAGGATTAGTTTTATCACCATCTCCAAGCCATAATCCTAAGAAATAGGGTTCTATGGGTAAATCCTTATCTTCAAAGTCAACACCATTGATGTAAATTTTATAAAGATGTTTAAAATTTTTGCTCTTAGTGAGATAATCTTTTACAGATATTTCAATCTTTTCTTTTGTTCCTGTTTTTTGTAGACATAGGATATGGTCATAATTAACAAAGAATGAATCACCTTTGTTGGGTTTTATTTCAAACATCTGTCCATAACCACGACCTATCCTCTCTACTTTTCTAGCTGTGCTATCAATACCCATAACCAAATCATTTGCATCAATAGTTTCCACATTTTTTAAAGTTCCGTCATACATAATAATTTTTGTGCCCTTTCGGTGGCACTTACCACTACCTGTGGTAGCACCCACTAATATGATGTCTGACTGACAGAAGTATGCCCTAGGATGGAAATATGGAACATTGTAGGGTATTGTAGCTCCTAAATCTCCTATCATATCATTCCAGTCTATCTTTTTGATGAGTTTATACTCTTTTCGGTGTTTTACAAGCCACCCTTCTTCTGTTAGTTTCTCAATAGCCTCTTCTATTGGCTTTCTTTCTTCCTTACAATAGTCTTTGATATCCCATATACTAGCTGATTCTACAATTTTGATATAATCTAATATTTTGCGAGAGAGATTCTCAATTTCTACTTTAATCTGTTTGTCATAACCTTGTGAGAAAGCATAGAAGTCTTTGTTACTAAGCGGTTCTCCTGAGTTGTGGTTAATCCACCGCAAAACGTGGACTGTGTGCCGGTGAGAAAGGACTCTCCGCAGTTGAATAGCCGCCCCCAGCATTTTCGCCACAGTCTGTAATGGATAGTCAGGAGTTAAATCAATGTCGTCTAGAAGGGAATCTAATTCTGTGTTATTTTCTTCTATATTCATATTAATATTATATTTATATATATATATATATATATATATATACTTATACTTTAAAGAGAAAGAACTACTAAGAAGAGAAGATATAAGTATATATATATATATATATATATTTATACTATAAGTGTTATAATATACTTAGTAGTTGCCATTGACCCTGTTTTTGCGATTAGTAGCTTTTGTCCTATTTTCTTATCCTTAATCCCTTCTAAAAATGACCTACTACCACTTGAGATGTGTCTTTCTTTGTCTTCTCCTTCAATAAGAAACATGAATTTCTTATTACCATAATCATCTTTGACATCATCATCAAAGCCTTGGTAAACTGCTGTAACTGATTCCCCATCTGGGATGCTAATCCAATCTGTTAAAGGTACTTTTACTCCTTCGTCTGTTCTAGCCATACTTTCCTCCTTTATTATTTCGCCATTCTTGACCATTACGCCATCAAAGGCTTCTCTGACATAACCCACAAGACCCTCTTGCGATTTGTCATTTTGTTCACTCATAATAATTTTTCCATTATAGCTTCTATTACATTTACTGTTACAGCATTACCTAAACATTTATATCTTTGTGTATCACTTATACCTTCTGTCCAACCATCAGGAAACGATTGTAACCTTTCACATTCAGTTGGGGTTAGTCTACGGATTTGTGAATCCACTGCTTTAATAATTTTTGGGTCTTTATAATCTCTTGTAGCCATACAAGGACTTACTTCTTTGAACCCAAACTCTCTGTTTGACGAGTTGCTGATTTCTGCATTTGCAAGTTTAGTCGTTCTGTTGCCTTCTCCGATAGGAAATACTTCTGGTCTACTTGTTCCTCTAAGATGTCCGATAATGAACACTCTCTCCCTATTCTGTGGGACCCCGAAGTTCTTACTGTTAAGCACTTGCCATTGGAGGTCATACCCAATCCCATCCAGCGTTTTGAGGATAGTGTGAAATGTTTCTCCTTGGTTATGCGATAGAAGTCCTTTGACATTCTCAAGTAACAAAAGGCGTGGTTGTTTGTGTTGTGCAGCCCTAGCAATTTCAAAGAAGAGTGTGCCTCTTGTATCGTCAAATCCTCCTCGCTTTCCTGCGATAGAAAAGGATTGGCAGGGAAACCCTCCACATAGGAGGTCAAAATCCTCCACATCATTCCAGTTAATTTTTGATACATCGCCATACTCCTTGTGGTTGAAATGTTTTTTATAGATTTGGGTTGCGTATTTATCAATTTCGGAGAAACCAACACATTCTCCCTTATCTCCCATACCTTTTTCAAACCCTCCTATGCCTGAGAATAGGCTAAAGTATTTCATATTAACTCCCCCAAAGGCACAGCATAACAAGGTATCCTACCATTTGATTCTGTTGGGTGTTTTTTGATGTCTGCTCCCTTGATACTGAATACCTTACCCGCCAAACTTAGTGCTTTGGTGAACTTAATCTTGTTTATTCCGTCTGATACTTTGTATTTAGCTATCAGGACTGTTCGGTCGTGGTAACGAGGACTCCATATTTCTATCATTTATACCCTCCTTAATACCTATTAGCTCTTAACATTGTCTGACCACCATTAGTTTTTTTATTAATCCTAATTTTATTTTTAGGTATTTCATCTAGTTGTTCTTCGTCTATATTCCAAGTATTTATCTCTGTGGCACCCTTTTTTAACTTTGGCTGGACACCATATTGAATACAGCCATTCAAATACTCTGTTCTCGAAACAGCTATTCCTACAATATCAGACACCTTATCTTTTACTTTATTACCTAATTCTATCATTTTACCTCCTTCATCCTATCTCCTTATTTAGAAAGTATATATCTCTTAGATTTAGAAACTTCTTCCACCTAAGAGGTCGTTTAGTAACACTCAGGTCATCAAATCCTTCTGAAGGGTCTCTGCCTATACGGAGGATTCTAACATCTTCTATGGTGTGGACATTCTCTATCATAAGTTGTTCATATGCACATACTTGTGTATAGTGTTCAGGATAGCAGGCTTTGGAGGTCTTTAAATCAATTAGAGTGAATTTACCATTGAGCTTACAATAGAGGTCAATAGTCCCACCAAACCTGTGTTTCTCTGATACAAGTTGTAATTCAGAACTGATAAATTCAAACTTATTATTATCTAACCAGTTATTAAACTTCTTAACAGGATTGGAGGCAGTCTCTAATTGGTTAGGAGTATAATCTGAAATGTCTGGTTCTTCGTTCTTTAGTTGGCACTCTATGAGGTAGTGTGCTAATGTTCCTATTGTGGCTAATTCATCTACATATTTGTTTGAGTTTATCCCCTCTAAACCTAATCTGTTAGCCCAAGCTACTAAGAAAGGTTTGTTCTCTAATCCCGTAATAGTGGTTGTTCCGGGGATGTAGGTTCCTGATTTTAATTCATATCTGGTGTGTGCTCTAGCTTTCTTCATATTTTGCCTCCCACGCATTAAATCCAACCTTACTCAATTTTTTGAATATCTTTATAGCTGATTTATTAAATCTCTTTCTTATTGAGTCCCAGCAAAGTTTGTGAATAATTATTTGTCCGATAATAGACCATTCTTTTTGAGTGAAGGTATCTATCTTCTGTCTTTTTACTATCTCTTGGAAGAAGTAGTGAGAGTTTAGATAGTTTTTAGCACTCCCAAGGTTAGCACTCCCAAGGTCAGCACCCCAAAGGTTAGCACCCTTAAGGTCAGCACCCTCAAGGTCAGCACCCCCAAGGTTAGCACTCCTAAGGTCAGTACCCTCAAGGTCAGCACCCCCAAGGTTAGCACTCCTAAGGTCAGCACCCCAAAGGTTAGCACCCCAAAGGTTAGCACTCTCAAGGTTAGCACCCTCAAGGTTAGCACTCCCAAGGTCAGCACCCACAAGGTTAGCACTCCTAAGGTCAGCACCCCAAAGGTTAGCACTCCTAAGGTCAGCACCCCTATTCTTCTCTAAACACTCTTTTATACTCGCATATTTACCAGAGAGAATAATTTTGTTATCGAACCTATTTCTAATTTCTATTTTCATAATACCTCCTTAGTTTCTTCATCACGGGTCTCCTTCATTTGGTGGGTTTCTATAAACTCTACGATTGCATTATTAACCAAATCAAAAATAGCCCACTTAATCTTTTTAGAGAAGGTGTCTCTTTCTAGTATTGGGTCGTGGGTTTTGAATAGCCAGTCTCTGAACTTATATAGAGCTTCTAATTCGTGTGGGTCATACATCATCTACCTCCTTCAACTTCTCTTCCATATATAAAGAATGACATTTACACCACTTTACCTCTCCAGAACAGTTGGTTGCTCTGCCTGTGAGTTTACATATCTCCATTAGTCCTCTGCCGTAGTCATCTTCATGCCAGTAAGAACAATTTCTTTTATCACTCATAATTTAGACCCCGTTGATATAGGTTTACTGCAATCTTTACAGTATTTGCACATTATTTACCTCTCAATAATTTAATCCCATATTCTAATATCTTTAATTCCATTTGTTGTTTAGCAGCAGCATAAGCAGCAGCAGCATCAGCAGCATAAGCATCATCAGCAGCAGCATAAGCAGCATAAGCAGCATCAGCAGCATAAGCAGCAGCATCAGCAGCAGCATAAGCAGCATCAGCAGCATCAGCAGCAGCATAAGCAGCAGCAGCAGCATAAGCAGCATCAGCAGCATAAGCAGCATCAGCAGCAGCAGCAGCAGCAGCATAAGCAGCAGCTTTATTTTTTTTAGTAGGAGATTTTATACACTTCTTTGCAGCCTCTATGGCTTGTCTTGGTCTTTTGTCATTTGGATATTTTTTCTCATAAATACCAATAACCTGTTCTGCCGCATATACAACATAGGAAATATATTGTTTGTATTTCATAAGCCTAACTATAAGCCAATTAGCCCAATCAAGTTTCTTTTCTTTTATGAGTTTTTCTACAACTTCAATTCCATTTCTTTCTTTCTGGTTTTCAAACCAAACAACTCCTTCTTTACAAGCATCTCTTTTTTCTAACCATCTCTTATTCATTTCATCCTCCTCCAAATAAAAAAGCGGCTAAACAGAATGATGATGTTTTCTCTTGCGAGAAATTCTGTCTAACCGCTAACATAAATTTATAACTTATTTCCATCATCATAATTGATTATAACTCTAATGATAGATAAGTCAAGGATTACTTCTGAATATATTATCTAATATATCTAAACTGCTCACAGACAGACGCTTATCCAACGCATAAATCTCGTCCATCTTTTTCTGATTTTGAAAATTGCGAAAGAATTCCTTACGACTTTTCTTTTTTTGGAATTTCCTCTGTGGAGGTTTTCTTTTTCTTCTCATCTTGTTTTATTCTTTTGCACAAAAAACACTGACAGTTTGGGAGACAGAGTGGGATGTTGAAACTATTTCTTGATTTGTAACCCATCCAACTTCTCCTGTATTGCTTTCATAATTATCTTAGAACATCCACCGTGTCCAACCTGGCAATCTTTTAACTCCTCTCTCTTACTACGAGCAGTAGGTGCAGGACAGGGGTCGTTGGCATCTAGGATAGAGCAGATGAAATGAATATCAATGTTACACTCAAGCATACTTGTTATCATTCTACCTATTAACTGAAGATTATATTTACATCCACCTTTCTTAGTCATTAAAATAACTTCTGAAATCTCACCCTCATCAACCTTAACATCTACTCGTAACTTACCCGCACAATTATACATTTCAAAACGTTTTACTTTTTTAGTAGGTGTTATCTTGGCTACCATTCTTCTCCCTTATTTCATCTTCATTACCC
>Ga0222695_1000803_pt1 | contig 14845 bp, 9 predicted proteins | sample AntAcemetage1398_FD_179834 | JGI IMG/M metagenome (GOLD analysis project Ga0222695, IMG submission 179834) | Saline water microbial communities from Ace Lake, Antarctica - #1398 | ecosystem: Environmental > Aquatic > Non-marine Saline and Alkaline > Saline | place: Antarctica: Ace Lake...
ACGACGGCTGAGAACAAAAAGGTAAGCGATAACGTATAAGCCCCAAAAACCAGGTCGATTTTAAGCTAATATCGACTTTAAGACCGGTGAAACTACGCGGCGCGGCTAGCTTTTTAACAGGCTTTAAAAGTGGTGGTCATCCTATTTTTTTTCGTTTTGCCATTTCCTCTGCCCGGAGTTCCTTTTTTAAGACTTTTCCCACATTGGTTTTGGGCAGATCATCTCTGAACTCAATTTCTGTGGGAAGCTTGTACCTGGCCACTTTGTTAGTGCAAAAATCGATAAGTTCTTCCTGAGTTGCGGTTTCTCCTTGTTTGAGCACTGCGAAGACTTTGACCGATTCGCCGCGGGTCGGGTGAGGAACCCCGATGGCACAGGCTTCCTGAATTTTGGGGTGTTCATAAAACACTTCTTCAATGTGCCGGGGATATACGTTACACCCACCGGATATAATCATATCTTTTTTTCGGTCAACAACATAGAAGTAACCGTCTTCATCCATTTTCGCGATATCTCCGGTGTGGAGCCAATCGTCTGCCAGAGTATTGGCAGTTTCCTGGGGATTGTTTCGGTAGCCCTTCATGACTTGGGGACCTCTAACAAGCAATTCACCGGATTCACCCACCGGAACATCTGTGTTGCCGTCATCAAGGCTGACAATACGGCATTCCGTGTCGGAAATGGGGATTCCGATACTTCCGGCTTTCCGTTTCCCGCCGGCAAAAGGGTTTACATGGGTCACCGGTGATGCTTCCGTAAGACCGAACCCTTCAACGATTACGGCACCGGTCCTGTTTTCAAAATCTCTTATGATTTCAAGGGGGAGCGGTGCACTCCCGGAAAAACATCCTTTTATGGAGGTCAGGTTGATTTTGTCAATGGCCGGATTATTAAGTATCCCAATATACATGGTGGGGACCAGCGGGGTAAATGACGGTTTATATTTTCTAATCGCCTCAAGCAAAGCATCGGGCTGGGGTTTTGGGACCAGGATATTTCCCCATCCCAGAAAGATGGCCAAATTCATTGCCGTGGTTAGACCGAACACATGAAAGAAGGGAAGCGCCCCCAGCATGACTTCATTGCTGTCGAAGACCGGGAACCATGCACCAACCTGCTGGACCTGCCTGCTCAGGTTTCCGTGGGTAATCATAACTGCTTTTGAAATACCGGTGGTTCCCCCGGTATACTGATACATAGCGGTATCATCAAACGAAAGTTCAACTTCAGGCAAACGGGAAGGATTTGTTGCCGGGAGGTTTTTCCATGGATAAACATTTTCAGCAGGTTTCACATCAGCAGCAAGGTTTTTCTTTTTGGCTACCAAGGGGAACAATAAATTCTTGGGGAAGGGAAGGTAATCACCGATAGAAGTATAGATAATCTGTTTTATCTTTGTTTTCGGCCTCAGATCAATCATTCGATTTGCTAAAAGATCTATGGTAACGAGTAGCTTTGAATCGGAATCATTGAATTGGTATTCAAGTTCTCGATCTGAATACAAAGGATTATTCATAACCGCTATGGCTCCGATCTTTAATATGCCATAATAGGCCACAACGCATGGAATAACGTTTGGCAGAAGAACGGCGACGCCATCCCCTTTATCAATGCCAAAGTTATGAAGACTGGCGGCAAAACGGTTTACCATATCATTAAGTTCACGAAAGGTAATTTTGTACCCCTGAAAAAGGAGCGCCATCTTGTTGGGAAACCTGCGGGCCGATCTTTCCAGAATTTCCGGCAGACATATTTCCTCATATTCTATTTTTTCCGGAACACCTTTTTCATAGCTGGTTACCCAGGGCTTGTCTTTATAGTTCATCTGTTTTGCCATGATCTTCCTCTTTAAGTGAACAAATATCACCGGCGTTTTTTGGGTTAATACTGTTATGATGAAAATGGATATTTGTCAAGAAAGCTTGTAATTTACGTCAGTTTTATATACTCAAATTAATTTGAAATTAATTTGAAATTAATTTGAAATTGATTGAAAAACTGAACTATTTCTTGTTATTTAAAAAATGAATCTGTTAAAAAGTCAATAAACATTCATTTACAACTTAAAGGCTTCGCCCCAATTGGAATGATGGAGTAATGGCCCCGGTGAAATAGAAAAAAGTTTCACTGGGTAAAAATGATGGGTTTGAAGGAGTTTTTTACAATTATAATGTTTTATTTCCGCCTTTATCCCCAATATTTCAGCATTCCAGCATTCCAGTATTCCATTGTGATGAAACAAACAGGTTGCCATTAATAAACCTGTATTATCAAGAAGTTGTAGAAAATATGAGACGTTTAATTAAGGGATGGAAAATTAAACAATGGAAGCAGCGTTGATTTCTCCGGCAAAAGCAACTGTTTTGGGAATTCCCTGCGTGGTTTTCTCATTAATCATACCGCTTGTCGGTGTTGGAATATTTGCTTATATTATTGCGCTTCGGCTAAAGCCGCTGATTAAAGCTTGTCCGGACCCAAGACTTAATCGTCCGGTTGCTCGGTTTTTTAAGATGATAAAGTATGCCGTAGGGCAGTACCGGCATCCAAGATACATGGATGCCGGAATTATTCATATGATTATCTTTGCGGGATTCGTAATTCTGTCCCTTCGATCCATAACGTTAGTGATGTTGGGACTATCAAGTAATTATGTGCTGCCGGGGATGAGCGGTGCCGCCGGGCAGGTTTACACGGTTCTTAAGGATTTTGCCGGAACCTTTGTTCTGGTGGCCTGCGGTGCTGCACTGTACCGCCGGATCATCGTAAAACCCGAACGATATGCAGTGCCTGCCAGGTATGGAAAAGAACACACCTGGGAGGCGGTGCTGGTGGTGCTGTTAATTGTCGGGCTGGTGACGTGTGATATGCTTTTTGAAGGGAGCCGGGCTGCGGCCGGGATCCAAAAGGGATTTAAAACCGAGATTCTGGTTCCGATTACCGGAACATGGTTTGCCGCGCATATTCTAACTTTTGTACCGGTCCACACCCTTCAGAACTTACATCTGGGCGCCTATTTTACACATGAGATCATTTTCTTCTTTTTCTTGTGTTTTTTACCCTTGGGAAAGCATTTTCATGTGCTTACCTCCCTGCCCAATGTATTTTTTATGAAACTGGATACGGGTACGGTAAAACCGGTTAAATGGGGGGTTGAAGATAAAGATCTTGACGAACTGGAATCCTTTGGAGTCAAGAGGTACGAGGATTTTACGTGGAAACATATGCTCGATTTTTATTCCTGCGCAGATTGCGGGAGGTGTTCCGACAACTGTCCTGCCAATGCCGTGGGTCGTCCGCTTTCTCCGAGGTTTATATCCATTAAGTGCCGTGACTATTCATTCAACAAATATCCGCTCATCGGCAAACCTGCAAATAGCCGGCCTTTGATGGGCCATGTACTGGAGGAAGATGAGATCTGGTCGTGTACCACATGCGGTGCCTGTGAACAAGAGTGTCCGCTTTTTATCGAATATATCGACAAGATTGTTGATTTAAGAAGAGGCCTGGTGGATGAGGGAATAGTGCCGCAATCCCTGCAAAAACCTTTGAGGGCCATTGAAAAACGAGGGAACCCTTACGGCAAAATGGAAAAAAAGCGTGCAGACTGGACAAAAGATTTGTCCGAAGATTTTCATGTGAAGATTCTTGGAAAGAACGGAATCGCAGATACGCTCTATTTTGTTGACAGTGTTACGTCGTATGATGACAGGATACAGGAAATCGGCAGGGCTGCTGCCCGGTTTCTTGATGCTGTGGGTATAGATTTCGGGATACTGGGACCGGCGGAAAGAGACAGCGGTCATGAAGTGAAACGATTCGGCGAAGAGATGCTTTTTCAGGATTTACGAGACCGAAATACGGATGCCATCCTCAATTCAGGGGCTAAAAACATTGTCACGGCAGACCCCCATACCTTCAATGCATTAAAAAATGATTACAAAGGGATTCCACCGGTGGAACATATCAGCCGAACCATAGTGGACGTCGTAACATCGGGGGGTATCCGGTTAAAATGTGTTGAAGACTCGAATAAAATATATACTTACCATGATCCCTGTTACCTTGGCAGGCACAACCACCTCTATGATGATCCGAGGAAAGCGATTGATGCGATTCCGGGTATTAAAAGGATCGAGATGGAGGGTAAGTGCAGAGACCGATCATTTTGCTGCGGAGGTGGCGGCCTGATGCTTTTTTACGAGCCCATAGAGGAAAAAAGGATGGGTCAGGTAAGGGTTGACATGGCAAAACAAGCCGGTGCCAACGTGATCGTTACGGCCTGTCCGTTCTGTATGCTCAATATCGAAGATGCCATTAAGACAAGCGGACTGGAAGGGGAGATGGAAGTTATTGATTTGGTAGAGCTGATTGAGCGGCATATGATTATTGATTGAAGATTGACAATTGAAAATTGATATCCATAAAGTGGTGTTTGATACTTTATTTTTACATTGAAAACCTGGTCCTCTGGGCCATGATTTTTACTGAGAACAATTTTAGGCTGTTAAATTTGATGAACTCGTAAAAAGTCCGATTTAGACGGTTTCGTAAAAAGTTCAAATTCAAGGCGTGCAAATTTTGTAATCATGAGGCGTACTTTTCGTACGTTGAATGATTGCGAAATGCAGCACAACGCAGAAGTTGGACTTTTTACGAAACCGTCAAGATTGATATCCATAAAACGGTGTTTGATACTTTATTGAGAACAACTTTAGGCGGTTAAATTTGAATTTTGTGTATCTTATGGTAAAGATATTTTTACCACGAAGTACACGAAGAAGCACGAGGATTTTTTACTTTGTTATACTTCGTGGGCTTCGTGATCTTCGTGGTTAAACAGAACCTGACTTTTTTGATTCCGGCCCGTCCGCCTCACTCCACTTGGCAGGAGGGCGGGCTTGTCCGTCTTAATTTACTATAGCGAATAAATTTTTGGAGGAAACATATGGAGATTTTAGTATGCGTTAAAAGGGTTCCTGACCCCTCGGAGAATGAAATAGAGGTCAATAGAGACGGTACGGATATTGAGCGGGACGACCTTGTGTGCTCGGTAAACGAGTGGGATAATTATGCGGTTGAAGAAGCCATTCAGATTCGAGACAGGCTCGGCGGCAGTGTTACGGTTGTTTCCGTGGGCGACGAAGAAGCAGAAGAAGTTGTGCGAAGAGAGATGGCAATGGGCGCAGACAAAGGGATTCTGCTTTCAGATGATGCATTTGAAGGTTCTGACGGAAGAGGGATTGCAGCGATTCTAGCCGCCCAAGTCAAAAGAGGGAATTACGACCTGATTCTGACGGGCACTCAGGCAGATGACGGAGCGGCTCAGGTTGGCGGCATGCTGGCCGCAATGCTTGATTTGCCCTTTGCTTCTTTAGTAAATTTTATAGAAGTTTTGGATGATGAAAAAATTAAAGTGGGCAGAGAAATTGCAGGCGGAAACCAGGAGATGTATGAAATTGATCTGCCCTGTGTTCTTTCCATTCAGACCGGTATCAATGAACCTCGATATGTAAGCATTCGCGGAATCAGAAAAGTGGCATCACTTGAAATTCCGGTTCATACTGCCGGAGATCTGTGTATTTCACCGGAATCTGTGGGAGAAGCCGGCGCAAAGACAAGGTGCCTCGATTATTTTATGCCTGATCCGGGTGACCGTGCCCAGATTCTGGAAGGAAGTACCGATGAGATAATTGATAAACTTATTGAACTGTTAAAAGCCAAAGGAGGGATTAAATAATGGCCCAACGGGTTTTTGCATATATTATTCACAAGGATGGGATTGCAGATGACACGGCTACGGAACTGATTGCAGCGGCAAAGAAACTTGATCCTGATGTCCGGGTTACGGCGATTGTTGCCGGTGGCGGTAGTGAGCTTGATTCGGTATGCAATGAAGTGGCTTGTTCTTTTGCCGAGGTTTGGAAAATCCATACCCCGGCACTGGCCTATGTAACTGCAGAGGTGCTCCGATCCATGCTGGTGCGTATTCTGCCAAAGCACGGAATCGTTCTGGTTCCGCATGATCATTTTGGCATGGACCTGGCGCCGGGTCTCTCCATCAAGCTTGATGCGGCATATCTTCCGGATGCGATCGATTTTGAAGGTATTGATAATGGAAAACTCAAAGCCGTGCGCGAGGAATACACCGGACAGGTCAGCACCCATGTACTTAGCGATATTTCCGAGGGCGCTGTAATTACCGTGCGTCCGGGATCCTTTAAAGCAGATGAAACCAACAGCGGTGAAGGTAATATTATTGACAAAACCGCTCAGGCCATTGAAGGGGGTGTGCCGGGCGGTACGTGCCGTTTCATAGAGATTGTTGAGGCCGAAGTCGGCGACGTGGATATTACCAAGTCTGATATCCTGGTTTCGGTGGGCAGGGGAATCGAAGATGAGGATAATCTGGAGATGGTACATGAACTGGCCAAGGCTATGGGCGGAGATGTTTCATGTTCCAGACCCATTGTAGATGCAAAATGGCTGGAGAAATCCCGTCAGGTCGGAACTTCAGGCCAGACAGTAAAACCCAAAGTTTATATGGCTCTGGGTATAAGCGGAGCGTTTCAGCATGTGGGCGGTTTAAAGGGATCTCCCTTTGTCATTGCGATAAATAAGAACCCCAGGGCGCCTATTTTTCAGGTTGCGGATGTCGGTATTGTGGACGATATACTTGATTTTATTCCTGAGCTTACGGAAAGGATCAATGACCTGAAAGGATAGTTTACATAAAAAAATAAGGGCACCTCCTGATTTTATGGGAAATGCCCTTAGATAATTCGAAAATGGTGAACTAAACCACGGTAACATTTGCAGCAGCAGGACCTTTTTGACCCTGCTCTATATCAAAGGTTACTCGATCGCCTTCATCAAGAGTTTTGAAACCGGTCGAATTGATTCCTGAATGATGAACAAATACATCCGGACCGTCTTCCTGCTCAATGAAGCCATAGCCTTTGCTGCTGTTAAACCATTTTACAATTCCATCAGCCATAGTGACACTCTCCTTTCAAAAAATTCTCATAGTTCCAGACTGCAGGTTGCCGCTGTGACAAATGGATCTTTCCTTCAGAACGAAACCGTCCGCCAATTAAGAACGGGCCTTTATTGATTATTTAAATAATAATTTCCTTATTAAGAAAAGTCAAGCGGATTATGCGGTCATTTTTCTTTAGCGGAGGATCTTGATAAATTTGAATTTTGACATTTGTTTTTTAATGTTATATCCAAAATATTCGATATGTTATTTTGATTTCAGAAAAATCCGATTTTCGTATTGAGGGACAGAAATGGTCGAAAAAATAAAGTTTTTATCAGAAAATTATGAAATTGAAGGGCTGCTTAACAAAAGAGACGAGAATAAGGGGGTAGTGGTCACCCATCCGCATCCGCTGTACGGCGGAGATATGTATAATATGGTGGTTGAGACTATCGTTCATGTTTTTAATATAAAAGGATATTCAACATTAAAATTTAATTTCAGAGGGGTTGGAAAAAGCCAGGGTCAGTATGATAATGGCGTTGGCGAACAGAAGGATGTTTTGGCATCACTTTCATTTCTTGCGGATTTGGGCATACAAAAAATAGATCTTGTCGGGTATTCATTCGGCGCCTGGGTAAACGCGCATGCCGCCATCCCGGGGGATATTTGCGTTGAGAATATGGCAATGGTTTCACCTCCGGTAGGGTTTATGGATTTTCGAGAAATTAGTGCAATGAACGTTTTAAAGTTTGTTGTCACCGGCAGTCGGGATGACATTGCACCGGCCGATACTATAAAAAAAATACTGCCCACGTGGAATCCCGATGCCCGCTTTGAAATTATTCACGGTGCTGATCATTTCTATGGAGGATATCTTGGTCAACTGGAATCTGTTTTGTCTTCTTGTATTTAGCTGACAAAAGTTTTCATCTATATAAATACACTCTCCCTTACGCCATTCCAAATGGGGAAAATCTTTTGTGTGCATGTTTAACATGTGCTGAAACGAATTGCATGGAGTATCGTAAAAAAGCAAGATGAGGCTTGAAAAAAATAAAAGGTTTTCATGGATTCTTCTGTTGTTTGCCGGTTGGTTTTTGCTATCGTGCAGTGTGGTTAAAACGACCTACAAAATCACAAAATATACCGTAAAAACAACATATAAAGTAACCAAAGGTGTTGGAAAAGCAGTATATAAAATAGGTAAATTTACTTTTGTCGTAGTCATGGCCCCCTTAAGCTGGCCGTTAACCCACGGGGATATCGAATCTATCGACGATTTACCCCCAAAAGATGCAATTCGAAAGGGTCGTGTCAAGAAAGCACCTTATGTGGTCAAAGGTAAAAGGTATGTGCCCATGTCTGAAAAAGAAGCCGGTAAATACCGTCAAAAAGGGATCGCTTCCTGGTACGGGTATGAGACGCTTCGTCAAAAAGGAGGGCATATGACAGCCAATGGAGAATCTTTTGATCCCAAAGGACTTAATGCCGCTCACAAATATCTGCCGCTTCCCACATATGTTAAAGTCACAAATCTGGAGAATAATCGAATGATTATTGTTCGGGTAAACGATCGAGGTCCTTTTGTAACCGGAAGGATTATCGACCTTAGTGCCGGTGCAGCTAAAAAACTCGGATTTTATAAAAAAGGGACTGCAAAGGTTCTGGTAGAAACCATCCAAATCGAGAGTTAGCCGGTACGCTCAGTATTATATAATTGGTTGTTTTTAGACCGGGTTCATATTATTATAAATTATTTATGAGAAATGCGGGTTAGAGGAGCAAACTATTCATGCGATGGAAATGGATACTTGGTATTATTGTTTTCCTTATTGTTGCGGTAACCGTAACCATATATGCAATTTTATCAAGTTATGACTTCAACAATTTAAAACCTCAACTTGCCCGGATGGTCAAGGATAGCACCGGCCGTGAGCTTTTTTTGGGAGGAGACATAGAGCTTAAAATCGGCTTAACTCCGACCCTGGTTATAGAGGATGTGAGTTTCCAGAATGTGTCATGGGGGTCACGGCCTGATCTGGCCAAAATCAGGCGATTGGAGATCAAATTGGCTGTTCTTCCTCTTTTTAGAAGAATTATCCTTTTCAAACGGCTGATTCTGATTGATCCTGACATCCTGATTGAGACCAACGGGGCCGGAAAATCAAATCTTGAGTTTGAAACCGCCAGAAACAAGCAGGTTTCAGCATCTAAAGAACAAGCACCATCAAATGGCAAATCAATTTTATCTGCGCTATCCTTCAATGACATTCGGATCGAAAAGGGTCGTTTTACATATAACGGCGGACAATCCGGCCGGACCTATACCGTGAATCTGGAAAGCGCAACCGCCTCTGCGAAGGCTGACGGGCTTGTTGCGTTGAAGCTCAACGGAGGATATAACAGCAAGCCTTTCCGGGTTAACGCAACCCTGGGCTCTTTGTCCGCGTTGACCGATTCCCATAAGACATGTGCGGTCAATGTGACATCCCAAATTGCCGGTTCAACGGTTACGATTGACGGTACCGTAAAAGATCCCATAAACGGCAAAGGGCTTGCTGTCACGGTCACGGGAACCGGCCGATCCATCCCTGAGATTTTAGAGCTGGTTAACATAACCTATATTCCGGAGTTGGGTCCTTTTGATGTCACGGCCAAACTCACTGATCCTGATGGAAAGCTGGGACTATCGGATCTTGACCTTAAGGTGGGCAGGGAAGACGACGGCGTTCAGGCACGGTTTACGGGTTCGATTCAGGATCTTATAAAGGGTAAAGGGCTCGGTATTACGGTTACGGGAGCCGGCCCTTCCATTCCCGAGATTTTAAAAAAATATAACATAACGTATATTCCGGAATTCGGTCCTTTTGACGTAACGGCCAAGCTCGTTGACCCTGACGGCAGGCTGGTACTGACGGATATTGATCTCAAGGTAGTCGGGGAAGACGACGGCGTTCAGGCACGGTTTACGGGTTCGATTCAGGATCTTATAAAGGGCAAAGGGCTAGGTATTACGGTTACGGGAACCGGCCCTTCCATTCCCGATATTTTGAAGCAGTATAACATAACGTATATTCCGGAATTCGGTCCTTTTGACGTAACGGCCAAGCTCATTGATCCAGAGGGCCGTCTGGGACTGACGGATATTGATCTCAAGGTGGGCGGTGAAGACGACGGGGTTCGAGCACAGGTTACGGGTTCGATTCAGGATCTTATAAAGGGCAAAGGGCTAGGTATTACGGTTACGGGAACCGGCCCTTCCATTCCCGAGATTTTAAAGCAGTATAACATAACCTATATACCGGAATTAGGTCCTTTTGATGTGACGGCCAAACTCGTTGATCCTGAGGGCAGACTGGGACTGACGGATATTGACCTCAAGGTGGGTACCGAAGAAATGGTTAAAACAAGGGTTATGGGTACCGCCGAGAATCTCACGGCCATAAAGGGAATGAATCTTAGCTTTGATATTAAAGGCAAAGATATTGCAAATCTAAAAAAGATTACCGGTAAACCCATGCTTTATAACGGCCCTTTTTCTGTCTCGGGCAATGCCGTGGCCCTTTCGGAAAAGTCTTACAAGATTTCCGGCCTCAAGGCTTTAATCCAAGAGAGCGATGTAAATGGATCGTTAGAAATAAACCTTGCGGGGAAAAAGCCACGGATAACTGCGGAGTTGTACTCGGAAAAACTGGATTTGCGTCCTCTGTTGCCCAAAAAAGGGAGCAAGCCCGGTGAACCGGAAAAGGATTCTGACAAACTTTCCGCAAAAAGGACCAAAGTCTTTTCCGATACCCCTTTACCTTTGGAAATGTTAAAGCAGGTGGACGCAGACATTAAACTTAACGCAAAACAACTCTTGCTGACACTCTTGTTTCTTAGTGACACTGATGCGCACATGGTTCTTGAGGATGGGCACCTTACCATAAACCCCATTAAGCTAGTTACTGGTGGCGGTACGCTCGATGGCCATTTTGATCTTCATGTCCAGGACAAAGGTGCACAAGTGGCCACGGCACTCAGAATCGATCAGTACGAGCTCGGCAGTATGCTAAAAAGGCTGGGGGTTAGTGACTCGATCCATGGCAATGTGGATATGAAACTCGACCTTGAGGGCCGGGGAAACTCAATCGCGGAACTTATGTCCGGTTTAAACGGTAAAACCATGGTGGTCATGGGTGAGGGGGGGATTAACCAAAACGCCGTTAAACTCCTGGGATCCGATTTGAGTTCCGGGCTTTTGCAACTACTTAATCCCTTGAAGAAGGAAGAAAAATACACCAAGATCAACTGCTTTGCCGGGGGATTTGATATTAAAAACGGACTGGCGCAAAGCAGCGCACTGGTATTAGATACCAATCAAGTTCGTGTATTCGGGTACGGTAAAATCGATCTCAAGACAGAGAAAATTGATCTGTCACTCAAGCCGACTCCCCAAAAAGGGGTCGGCATCAATGGTTTGGGAAAACTCAGCCTGAGTTTGGGTGAGTTGACAAAAACACTTAAGCTCAAGGGAACCCTTTCCAAGCCTTCTCTATCCATCGATACCAATGGATCCATCATTACCCTGGGAAAGGCCATCGGCGGCGTAGCTCTGTTTGGACCTTTTGGTATTGCTGCAATTCTGGCCGATGGCCAATTTGGTGATAAGAACACATGTGTTGCCATTATTGAAGCCGCTGAAAAAGAGTATCAAAAGTCTGAAGCTGAGAAATCAGAAGACAAAAAGAGCGTAATCCAAAAGACCACTGAGGGCATCGGCGCTGGACTCAAGAAATTAGTGGGTCAATAGATGACGGTCTCGTAAAAAGTCCAACTTCTGCGTTGTGCTTCATTTCGCAATCATTCAACGTACGATAAGTACGCCTCATGATTGCAAAATTTGCACGCCTTTTTATCCCGAAAGATTTGTTCGGGGGAATTTGAACTTTTTACGAAACCGTCTAAATCGGACTTTTTACGAGTTCATCAATAGATGAGACCTTTACAAAACGTCCCGAAAAAAACATGGATTGTCTCATGAAACAAATGTGTATCACTGAGAATCATGAGACAATTGTTAATTTTATCCTAAAACGCGGTTTATTACTAGAATTTTCTTTCTCGTTGTTATTACCTTGTAACGTCATCAATCAGCATTCAGAAGTTATTTTGAATTTTATATAGATCATAACTATTTAAAATCAATATAGATATATGTGTTTCATCCATAAAGTTTTTTTATGCATTCACTATCAGGAGTATAGCACCCTGCAGATTTCCCCGGTTTCCCATTATCCTTCTCAGTTTTTATTCCACTTGGCACAAAATTTGCTGTTAAAAATATAAATAATTAACCTAAAAATTTATAACCTAAATCGAGCAATTGTAGAATTTGCACGGAAAGTACGTTTCATTTTTATTCGCCTTCGCCTGAATAGCCTGTAGCTTACTGCAGGGATGAAGGCAAGGTGAACCGCGACGAAGCTTATCAGAGCGAAGGCGGGTTAACTTTTTTAAATCATTTTAATTTTGGAATGGCTACGGCGCAATTCAGCTTTGATACCCCACAGCTTACTGCGGGGAGCTTCATCTACCCCAACAAGTTTCGAGTTCATTGGTACTGAACAATCAAAAAGGAATTTCCTCCTGATTGTTTAGGATTCATTATCTGATTTATTTTTCAATAAACTACTAACGGAGGAGATTGAATATGGAAGGTTTAATTTCAAGGATATGGGAATTTTTAACCATTTACGGGCTTAGAGTCATTGCAGCCGTTGTCGTTTTTGTTGTGGGTCGATGGATTGCCAAGGGGTTGACAAAGTTTTTGGAAAAAGTGTTGAACAAACGGCAGGTTGATCCCACCATCGTCTCCTTTGTCGACAATATGACGTACATCGCTTTATTGGTCTTCGTGGTTCTGGCGGCACTGGGACAGCTTGGCATACAAACAACCTCGTTTATAGCGGTTATCGGTGCCGCCGGTCTTGCCATCGGTCTTGCGCTGCAGGGGTCTCTTTCAAACTTTGCCGCCGGCTTTCTGATGATTATTTTCCGACCGTTCAAGGTTGGGGATTTCATCGAAGGTGCCGGGGTTGCAGGAACAGTTGAAAAAATTCAAATCTTCACCACACAGTTGAAAACACCCGATAACAAGACCATAATTATTCCAAACGCAAAATTAAGCAGTGACAATATCGTAAACTTCTCCGAAAAAGGAACACGACGCGTTGATCTGGTTTTTGGAATCGGTTATGGAGATGATATTGATCATGCAAAGAAAGTCATAATGGATGTTTTGGCCAGAGAAGAACGGATTTTAAAAGATCCAGCTACAACGATTGGGGTGGTCGAGCTGGCAGACAGTAGCGTGAATTTTGCGGTTCGTCCATGGGTAACGGCCGATGATTATTGGAATGTCTATTTTAACCTGACCGAGAATATCAAGAAAAGTTTTGATTCCGAAGGCATCAGCATTCCGTTCCCCCAGCGCGATGTGCATATGTATGAGCATAAGGAATGACAGGCACAAACAAGCTTGATGGATTCGTAAAAAGTCCAACTTCTGCGTTGCGCTGCATTCCTCGTCACTGCGACGTACTATACGTACGTCTCATTCCTCGGAATTTGCGTGCCTTGAATTTGGAGCTTTTTATTTTGCTATCATAATCTGACTTTTTATGAGACAAATAAGCCTGCATTTTTTTGAATTATAAAAACACAAGTAAAACAAAACCAAGCAAGGAGGTAACATTATGACAAAGTATTATCTGAGAGCAGTATTTTTGGTAATGATCAGCACCCTGCTGTTCAGTTGCGCAGCCGGGCAAATGCAAACCACCCAGCCGCTTTTCAGCCCAGACATGTTGGAGGCGGATCAGTATGAACCCAAGGTGGACAACTTTATGGTGATTCTTGACAAATCTTCGTCAATGTCTTGGAAATATAATGAGCAAAAACGATTAACCATTGCCAAAGATTTTTTGAACGCCATGAATCAGACCCTTCCGGAAATGAAGGTCAATTGTGCGCTTAGGACTTTTGGGACCAGCGGGTTCGGCACGCCCACAGTGCTTATTTATGGCCCCACGGAATATTCAAGAAAAGAATTTCAAGGGGCGTTGGACGCTTCAGAGCGGGCCATCGGAAGGAGTCCCCTGGGAGCAGCCATCACCGCCGCGGGTGCTGATTTGAAGGAAAGTGAAGGCCAAATAGCGGTAATTATCGTTAGTGACGGATCGGATATGGACACCACGCCGATAACCGCTGCGAATAACATGAAAGCTAAGTTCGGTGACCGGGTTTGCATCTACACGGTTTTGGTGGGAGATGATCCTGCCGGTGAGACGCTGATGAAACAGGTTGCTGAAGCCGGTGGGTGTGGATTTTCAGTGCGTGCGGATGAATTTAAAGATAGCGGTGACATGGGCGATTTTGTGAAGAACGTATTTTTGGCCGAGATTGTCAAGCCAGTCATGGATAGTGACGGAGACGGTGTAACGGATGACTTGGACCGGTGTCCGAATACTCCAAAAGGCGTTAAAGTAGACGCCCACGGTTGCCCTCTTGACTCGGACGGTGACGGTGTGGTGGACTATCTGGATAAATGTCCGAATACGCCCAAGGGAGCCACTGTGGATGCAAGGGGATGCTGGACCTACGCAGCGAAGGTGATGTTTGACATTAACAGTGCCGAAATTAAGTTCGAAGCTTACCCCATGCTTGATGAGGCGATCTTGATACTGGAAAAGAACCCGGAGATGAAGGTTGAGATTGATGGTCATACGGATAATACGGGTTCTGCGGCGTATAATATGAATCTTTCTGAAAGACGTGCCAAATCCGTCATGAAATATTTTGTGGACAAAGGCGTTGAAGCGG
>Ga0222695_1000811_pt1 | contig 14683 bp, 14 predicted proteins | sample AntAcemetage1398_FD_179834 | JGI IMG/M metagenome (GOLD analysis project Ga0222695, IMG submission 179834) | Saline water microbial communities from Ace Lake, Antarctica - #1398 | ecosystem: Environmental > Aquatic > Non-marine Saline and Alkaline > Saline | place: Antarctica: Ace Lake...
GATCAATAGCAGACTGATCCCCCTGGAACCCGGCCCGCCCGTTCGAACGGCCGTGGTGACCAGGTCGGCACGCGTTCCGCTGGTGATAAAGGTCTTGGTCCCATTGACAACGTACTGGTCGTCCCGGCGCACGGCCCGGGTCCGGAGATTAGCCACATCGGATCCGCCGCCCGGTTCCGTCACCCCTAAGACCGCGATCTTTTCCCCTCTCACCACGGGCGGGATGAATCGTTCCTTCTGCTCAGGGGACCCTAACGCCAGCACAGGGGGGAGCCCGATGGATCCGCAGCCGAGACTGGAGGCCAAGCCCACCGAGCCGCACCGGATGATCTCTTCGGCATAGACTACTTCGTGGAAGATGTCGCACGGGGTACCGCCGTACGCCTCCGGGTAACCCATGCCCAAAAAACCGGCGTCACCGGCCTTTTTGTAAAGGTCCCGGGGAAAGGTCTTTTCCTGTTCCCACTGATCCACATGGGGAGCGATCTCACGGGCTACGAATCTCCGCACCTGGGTGCGCATGATCTGGTGGGACTCTGAAAAATATGTCCGATCCATTTTCATCCGAACCCTCCACCCTTGTGGCAGTCGACCCCGTGAGCCGTTATAAAGACCTGCTCCTGGGACGGCCCGAGCCCTTCCGGCCGAACTACAATCAGGGCCAGGTCATCGACAGGCGAGGTGCTGACATCGTATCGCGCCAGAAGGTCCCCGGGTACGGCTTCCACGGGGTTTTCCTGGATGGAACGGGCGACACAGCCTTTCATGCGGGCAGGTTCTGAAAACCGTAGATCCGAAATCCCGTCTGTCGCCAAAACGAAGGTCGAACCAGCAGGCGCTGGAAAGCCCTCGGTCTGATACAATCTTTTTGACCGGCCCACCATCCAGAAATTGGTCTGAGAGACCTGCCGCAGTCCGGTTTCCGGATCAAACTGGAAAAGCAGGCTGTCCCCGCAGTGACACAGGAGCCCCACAGATCCTGTGTCGCATCTGAGCACTAAGAGCGCCGTGAACGTAGAGGCCTCTCCGTAAGAGATGTCTGCCAAGATCGACTCCGTGGATGTTTTGAATTGCTCGAAGACCTCAAGCATCTCGCTCGACCTTCGGGTTTGGACCCAATCGATCCCCCTGAAACCCAAGACCATGCGGGCAAATTTGGCCATAAACCGGTGAGAGGCGCCGCTTGCCCTTCCGGCCCCGTCGGCAACGGCAAAGAGGCCTTTCCGCAAGTCCATAAAGATGACGTCTTCCCCGCTTGGGCCACCCCGGCCCGGCCTCATCTTTGCGCCCACGCCGCCTGGCTGCTCAAAGGAAAAGGGAGCGTCATGCATGGCGCTGATTCTTCCTCTCATCGGATAATTTCAAAGTATTGAATGTCCTGGATATTGCCCTTCATCTCTTCCGGCTTTTTGAATACGGCCTTCACCGGCATGCCCACCTTGATTTTGCTCAGGTCCGTCTCGTTGATGATGTGCGAAAAAATGGCGTCCCCTCCCTCAATCCGGATATAGCCGTAGGTATAGGGAATGGGTCGCTGCTCTCCTGTATCCGGGTCCAAAAAGGGATAGTTGACGACCGAGAAGGCCGTGAGGGTCCCCCTGTTGGGGAGGGGCACCAGCTCATCTAACTCCCTGAAACATGTACCGCAAAGCCTTCTGGGGGGCACGTAGACCATGCCGCACGAGGGACAGCGGATTCCGATGAACCGCCGGTGTTCCCGGATCTCCTGAAAAAACCGGCTGCCGTACCTGCCGATAGACCACTCATAGGGCATGGGCGTTGTAAAGCTGACCGTGAGCAATTTTCCATAATCACGTTCCGTTGTCATTTTCCGTTGTTTCCTTTCACCTAAAGTGAGCGGTTCAAGGTTCAGGGTTCAAGGGTTCAGATCTTCCGGGTTCTGGCTTCAACGCCAGCCGCCGGCGGGCCTGACTCCCGACCACTGACTACTGACCACCGGCCCCTGACCACCGACATCTGTCTCTTCCTACGGTTTCTCCGCGCTCAGGATCACCACATCGGACCAAAAGCAGCCGCCAAAGCCTGTGGCCATCGCAAGCCTGACATCCGGAACCTGGCGTTGTTCCCCTTTTCCCATAATCTGTATGGCGGCTTCGGCAACCCTGAGTAATGCGGTTGCGCCTATGCAATTGGTACTGATCACGCCACCGGATGGGTTGACAGGAATCTTTCCCCCCATGTCGGTATGGCCTTCCGCAACGAACTGAGGGCCTTCTCCCGGGCCACAAAAACCCAGGTCTTCAATCCATTTGAGTCCTCCATAGGTATAGGGAAGATATAATTCAGCCACATCAAATTCCTCCGCAGGTTTTGTGATGCCTGCTTGTTTATACGCCTCTGAAGACGCCTCCTGCAACGATACAAGCCCTTTATTATAATCCGTAGAATCGCCAAACCATGTGTACGTGTGGCGAACAGCACTGGATTTAACCCATGCAGGTCTGGGCGCTATTTTCTGTGCTACACCATCGGCAGCAAACACCACTGCGCAGGCCCCGTCTGTTCTGGGACACACGTCCAGCAATTTAATAGGATAAGCAAGCATGGGGGATGACATTACATCTTCTATTTTAATGGGCTTTCTTAGATGTGCATGAGGGTTGTTGAGGGCATGGGTACGATCTCTCACTGCAACCCTTGCAGCATCCTCCTGGGTGGCCCCGTATTTCTGCATGTATGCAGTGGCCTCTGTGGCCAGGCTCGGTATGGCGCCGGAATAAGAAAACCTGTCCCATATGGGATCGCTGCACGTGACAATTGCAGCCGTAGTATCACTCTCGGAATTCTTTTCCCACCCAATGGCAAGCACCCTGTCAAACAGGCCTGAAGCCACGTGATAGTAGGCTGCTATGGCAACAGATGTTCCGGTTGTACCACCCGTGGTCACTTTCATGATCGGTTTCATGAAGCCGCCGGATCCTTCGACGCTCCATGTATCAACATAATTAATGGATTCAAAATGATCCATGTTACCGATAACAATAGCATCAATATCCTTTATGGATAATTCACAATCTTCCAGTGCCCTGGTCACTGCTTCATAAATCATTTCCCTGCCGTTTACGTCAGGCCTGTGGCTCTTATGATCAGTCTGACCGGTCCCGACTATTGCAACACTTCGCGCCATGTCTCATCCCCTCACATATTCCCGGCTAATATCCAAACACAATGACTCTGACCGCAAGGGCCGTTAATGCCGTGGGCCAGGGCAGTCCTCACGCCTTCAACCTGACGAGGTCCCGCATCACCTCTGATTTGAAGGACAGCCTCAATAATCCTTGCAAGTCCCGCCACCAGGACGGCATGGGCTGATAAGACACCCCCGGATGGATTCACAGGCAGGGATCCCTGCATGGTCGTAATGCCCTTATCAATCATTTTTCCACCCTGTCCGGGATCACAGAACCCCATACCCTCTAACCAGAGCGGTTCCATGTAGCTGAAGGCATCATAGAGTTCCACTATATCGATCTCTTCCAGGGGCTCTCTAATTCCGGCCATCCCGTAAGCCCTCTGTGCCGCATCTCTAAGAGATTTCGGGTCCGCAAGATCACGATCCCCTATGAAATAAGCATCAGCACAGTGGGCAACTCCCTTGATCCAGGCCGGTTTTGTTCTTGCCTTCCCCGCATACTCTTCGCTGGCAATGATAATTGCAGCGGCCCCGTCGCTCACGGGCGAACAATCCAGGAACTTTATGGGGTCTGCAATTCTTTTTGATTGCATCACATCGGCAACAGTCAAGTCCATTGGTAACTGAGCATATGGATTATTCTTCGCATTGCCATGGTTTTTCACCGAAACCCGCGCAAAATCTTCCTCGGTCACACCGTGCTTTTCCATGTAGGCATTGGCCTGAAGGGCCGATGAGCTTACGGCTTCCAGTCCCAGCAGCCGCTGATAAACGGGGTCGAACATGCCGTTGGTGACATATCTCATGTCCCCCTCGCTCCCTTTTGAGTGTGCCACCACCAGGGTAGTCTTAAAACCGCCAAGTACCCGCATGGCCCCATAAAAGGCCCCAAAAGCGCCGTCACCCTCCACGGTAGAGACATTCTTATGGTACCCGCCTGCGGCCTCTCCAACGGCCATGGACGAGATGGTTCTGCCGTCCAAGAAATCATTGGAAACGGTGATCACATTATCGATATCATCCAGGGAAAGGCCCGCATCCTCTAATGCATCCCTTGTTACTTCATATACCAGATCGTAGTATGTCTTGTCTTTTTTTCGCCTTTCATATTTGGTTTGAGCAACACCCACTATGGCGATACTGTCCATTTCTTCCCCCTTATTCGGTCATATAACCCTGAAAGAATCGATATCCAGTATATGTCCCGTGCGATCCTCTCTAAATTGTGCCCTGACACGAACACCGTTTTTTAATTGGTCCAGGTTCTCTTTAATGATATGGACCAATCCCACATCCGCGCCATCGAGTTTGATCACGGCATAGGCAAAGGGCGGTTGTACCGGCTGAACAGGGTATTGAAATCGTATAATGGTATGGGCTGTTACTACACCTTCGCCTGCAAGCTCCACCCATTCATCAATGTCCGTGAAACATTGCCCGCAGTTCTTTCGCGGCGGAACGTAGACAGTTCCACAGCCTTCACAACGGTTTCCCAATATTTTCTTTTCATCGCGCAGGGCTATGAGAAAGCGGCTCCCTGTCTCTCCCACCCACCAGGTGTAGGGGACCGCGATCTGTCCTTTCAGGGTCAGGGCCTCGACATCGTCCAACCATCTCGTCATCCTGTATCTCCTTGGAAGCTCAAAGCTGAAAGCCATTTGAGCCTTGAGCTTTGAGCTTTGAACTTTGAGCTTTGAACTTTGAGTTTTTTACACTTTGAGCATCAGTGCTTCTCCCTGCGAAAGGCCTCCACATATGCCCGCCACGCCCCGTCCGCCACCTCTTCGTCGCAACTCATACATGAGGGCCATGGTCACCCGGGCCCCGCTTGCGCCCACGGGGTGGCCGATGGCGACGGCGCCGCCGTTGACATTGGTCTTCTCCTGAAGCGCCTTCCACTGGTCAGGGTCATCCCTCGCCAGGACCTTCAACGAGACGAGCGTGACGGCTGCAAAGGCCTCGTTGATCTCGATCACGTCCATCTCATCGATAGTCCTGCCCGTTCTGTCGAGCAGCTTCTGAATGGCAATGGCCGGCACACAGGCCATGTATTTGGGCGAACCGGCCGCACACTGGACGGCCTCCACTGTCGCCAGGGGGGACAGGCCCCTTTCTTCGGCCGTTTTTCGCGACATGATCATCACGGCCGAGGCCCCTGAATTCATGCCCGGTGCATTCCCTGCCGTAACGGTGGGGCTCCCGTATACAGTCCTCAGCGTTGCCAGCTTCTCGAGGGTACTGTCCTTGCGCGGCTGCTCATCCCGGTCCATGATGAGGGGAGATCCTTTTCGCTGGGGTACTTCGATAGCCATCAGCTCTTCGCCAACCTGGTATTTCCCTTCTTCAAAGGCCTTGAACCATCTTTGATGACTGCCAAAGGCCCATGCATCCTGCATCTCCCGGGTTACCCCGTATTCAACGGCCACCTCGCCTGAATCCGTGGCCACGGGCGCAAAGCCCTTCCGGCTGTAGCCTAATTCAAAGAGGACATCTTCCAATTCAATTGGCCCCAGCCGGCTTCCCCACCGGGCCTTGGCCGCACCGGCAATGAGGGGTGTGTTCCCCATACTCTCTGCCCCCGAGGCGATGACGATCTCTGCATTCCCTGCTTTGATGGCCTGAAGCCCGAGACGCACGGCCGTCATGGAGGAACAGCAGGCACGATCGATGGTCAGGGAAATGGAATCATCCGGGAAGCCTGCGAGAAGGGTGATCTGCCGGGCCGGGACATTGGTGTAAATAGCGTATTCGGCAGGGATGCAGGTCCCATAGTAAACCTCATCCACCTCCTTAGGTTCGACCCCGGTGCGCTGGATGATCTCTTTCAGTACCATGACCCCGAGGTCCATGCTCAGGGTAGACTTGAGGACCCCGTCAAACCGGCCAAAGGGGGTCCGAACGGCCTCGACAATAACCACATCATTCTTATTAGGCATATCATTCATAATTTCCATCCTTTCTCGTTTCATATCCAAATGCTAAACAGGTTTGAAATGTTTGATGTCCAGTATATTGGCTTTCCTCTCCTCTTCAAAAACCGGCCGCACTCTCATCCCTGTCTCTAATTGTTCAAAGGCCACTTCATCGATAAAATGGGCCATCCCGGTATCTGCCCCGTCTAACTTGATAATTCCGTATATAAAAGGCGCTTTCCGTGGATGCACGGGTTCATGATAGGTAACCAGTGTAAAGGTTTCCAGTATTCCATTGGGACCGATCTCCACCATGTCTGCTTCAGACAATTGTGAAAAGCAGCGGCCACATGTTCCCCTCGGCGGCCAGAAAATCTTGTCGCACGTCTCGCATTTTATCCCAAGGAACTTCTTATGGTCACGAAGTGTCGTGTAAAACAAACTCCCTATCTTTCCGGCATAATATCTGCTGTGTGCCGTTATGTGTTGATCCACTTCAAAGGGACCATAGTCCTTTTCCTCCGGCATAGCGGTTCTCCTTATTTACAAATTATACGAAGTCTTTTCACTTTCTGCTTTTTGTTAACTTTAGGCATTTTAGTCACTTTAGAGCACTTTAGGTCACTTTGTCCTGCCCTTCTATCGGCTCGAAATATATGATATCACTCAAATCGCCGGTCCTTTGTTTTTTGGAGCGCAAGACGGCTTTCATACGCATGCCGACCCATATCTTGTTGATGTCCGGTTCAATGTTAACAAAGTGATCAAACACCGAGTCACAGCCATCAAGCCTCACGGAACCATAGGTAAAGGGCGGTTTATGCGGTTTTCCAGTTGTGGGATCCGTTAATGGCAGGTACATGATGGTAAAGCCGGCCAGGGTGCCCTCCTGGCCCAGTTCCACCCATTCCGTATTTTTAACGTGGCAGGCCGCACATACAATCCTCGGCGGCATCTGCACACGGTTGCAGGAAGGACATCTTATACCAAGAAACCTCCCGTTATCCCTAAGTTCGATCAAAAACCTGGACATGTATTTTCCCGCTGCAAATCTATAGGGAACATCAACAACCATGGGTATGCTGACCAATTCCTGTTCAAAAGGCTCTCTTGTCATGTTACACCCCTTTACTCATCACTACTTTTGGATAGGGCAATTAATACGCTCCAGTTGGTTCCACCATAGGCCGTCGTAAGGGCCCTCCTAACCTCTTTTGGCACCTGGTGTTCGCCCGCATCCCCTCTGATCTGGAGAGCGGCCTCCCATACGCGCAGCATGGCGGATGCACCAATACAATTTGTGGAAAGCACACCCCCTGATGGATTGACGGGAATAGGCCCATCAATCTCGGTCATGCCGTCTTCAATGAGCTTGAAGCCCTCTCCGGGTCCGCAAATACTTAGGTCTTCATACCAGAGCAACTCCGCCCACGTTGCCGGCTCATAGATTTCGAAAACGTCAAAATATTCAACTGGATTTTTCACGCCCAGCTTCCTGTAAAGGCGGGCAGCGCTCACTTTTGAAAAGATGGGTCTGGTTGTGGTCACGTCCCGCCAGTCTAATTCAAACTGCTCGTTGTGGGCCGAGTCCATGGCTCTGATCCAGACAGGCTTCTTGCATCGATCTATTGCTGTTTTTTCATCCGCCAAAATCATGGCACATGCCCCGTTGGACGCCGGGCACATATCAAGCATGCGAATCGGGTACGCAAGCATCCTGGCATTGAGTGCATCCTGGATGGTTATATCTAATTTGAGGTGGGCATACTCATTTTTTCGTGCATTTTGCCGGGCCTTTACCGCCACCATGGCCGAGTGCTCCTCTTTTGCCCCCCATGTGGCCATATAGGACGTGCCCATCATGGCAAAGTACCCGAGAGCAGCGCCCGCCATAGAACGTCCATAGAGCGGGTGTGCCACACCACTCAGGATAGCGCCGGTGTCTCCCTCTTCCTGTTTTTCAAATCCGATACAGAGTACCTTATCGAACAGACCGCTGGCCACGTGATGAGCACCTGCACACACAATGGTTGCCCCCACAGTTCCACCTGTGGTTATTTTCAATCCGGGTTTGCCATAAACGCCTGTACCATCAACAAGCCAGCAATCGGTCATATGGGTGCCCTCAAAAAATTCCATATTACCCAGTAATACTGCATCTATCTCATCAATGGTCATCCGGGCATCGAGAAGCGCCGCGCGAACTGCTTCATTTACCATTTCCACCTGGTTTACATCATGCCGCCGTGCTGCGTGATGAGTCTGCCCTCCACCAATTATCGCAACATTCCTTTTCATATCTCCCTCTTAATTTCTGCCAAGAACGATAACACAGTGATGCTGGCCGCAAAAACCGCTGTGCCCCTGCGCAACAGCAGTTTTTACATCATTGATCTGATGCCCATCAGCCTTTCCCATGATTTGAAGCGCCGCCTCTGCCACACGATTCAATCCCATAACATTAGCCGGCACACCTGCAAGCAGCCCACCCGACGGGTTTACCGGCAGATCACCGTCCATGGCCGTTACACCTGAATCGATCATCATCCCTCCTTTGCCATGCTCGCAGATACCTAAACCCTCAAGCCATAATAACTCCTGGTATGAAAATTCTTCTCCCAGTTCGATAACATCGATTTCTTTGCGTGGATTATTTATGCCGGCCATCCTGTATGCCTGTTCCGCGGCTTTCTCAAGGGCCATACATTCGGACAGGTCCCTGTCTCCCAGATAATGCGCATCATAACAGGTCCCCATACCACGTACCCATACAGGGGAATCAGTAATTTCCAGTGCCCTTTTCTCAGATGCCATAATTATTGCCACGGCTCCATCAGTATCCGGCGCTATGTCCATCTGTCTTAGTGGGGCAGCAACAATCGGAGCATTTAGCACGTCGTCTATAGAGAAAACTCCTTTATTATGGGTTACTGGATTTCTTGTCGCATTGGAAAGATTTTTCACAACTACACTTGCAGCCTGCTCTTCCGTGATTCCGTACACGTGCATATAGCGTTTAGCCTGAAGGGCCGCGGCAGATGTGTAATCGAATCCCAGCATTCGGGTGTAGATCGGGTCAAAGGCATCGTTATTTACGATGTTACGATTTGTCTGGGACATCTTCGTATGGGCCAACAACAGCGTGCAATCAAATTCACCGGACAGGATCCCAATGGTCCCGTAGTAAACGGCGGTTGACCCATCCATGGCCATTTTCTCTTCATTTCTCAAATGCCCTCCGATTACATCTGTAATACCAATGTTTGATATGGTTTGCCCGTCCCAGATATCATGAGAACAGCTAATACTATTGCTGATATCTTTCTCAATTTGAAGTCCGGTGTCGGCCAGAACTCTTTCAATAACCTCATAGGCCAGTTCAGCATAGTTTACATCTGCGCGTTTTGGGCTGAACTTTGTTTGTGCCACACCAACGATTGCAACTCTTTCAGACATCAAATCCTCCTATAATCTTTCAAAGACAGTAGCAATTCCCTGTCCGCCGCCGATGCACAGGGTAGCCAGGCCATAGCGGCCCCCGGTCCGTCTGAGCTGATGGAGGACGGCAAGGGCAAGCCGGCCGCCGGACATGCCGTTGGGGTGCCCAAAGGCGATGGCGCCGCCGTTGGGATTCCACTTCTCCCTGTCCACCACATGGCCCTCCTGCTCAAGGATTTTCATGACAGCCAGGGTCTGGGATGCAAAGGCTTCGTTACATTCCACCACGTCCATTTCCTCTAATTTGAGCCCGGCTCGATCGAGGACCTTCTTGACGGCCCCGACCGGCGCAATCCCCATATATTTGGGTTCCACTGCCACGAGGGCGCATTCGACGAACCGCCCTAAGGGCTTCAGCCCCAGTTTTTCGCATTTCTCCTTAGCCATAACAAGGAGGGCCACGCCGCCGTCGTTTAACCCCGAGGACGTACCGGCTGTCACGGTCCCGTCCTTCTTGAATGCAGGCCGGAGTGTTGCCAGCTTTTCCAGGGTGGCCTTCCGGGGATGCTCATCCTGATCAAAGATGACAGGGTCACCCTTCCGCTGAGGAATCGACACCGGAACAATCTCTTCACTGAAATAGCCTGCCTCAATGGCCGCAAAGGCCCGCTCCTGGCTTCGCAGCCCGAACCGGTCCTGTTCTTCCCGTGAGATGCCGAATTCCTCGGCTAAGATCTCGGCGATGATCCCCATGGGCACATCGGTGTCCTTTGTGGGTCCCACCGTGCGGGTGATCCATGCGGGAGGGAGAAGGGAAAAGGGACGTTCCTGCCGTTCCATCAGGTATGGCTGGCGGCTCCAGCTCTCACAGCCCCCGGCGATATAGACCTCTCCAAATTCGGCCCTGATGAAAGCCGCGGCCGTGTTCACGGTCTGAAGCGACGAACCGCATTGCCGTTCCACGGTCTGACCCGGGACGGTCACGGGCAGTCCTGCCTTCAAGGCGGCCCAGCGCCCGATATTGACGGCCGAGTGATTCGTACAGGCGTGGCCGATGATGACATCGTCCACCAGGCCCGGCTCCACTTTTGTTTTTTCAATGAGCCCTTTTACGGCAAAGGCGGCCAGTTCTTCCGGTTTGAACCCGGAAAGGGCGCCCCCCATTCTGCCAACGGCAGTCCTTGCACCATCCACGATAACCGCATCTCTCATAAATCGCTCCTCTCTCGCTCTCAGCGTCCTTTGAACTCCGGTTTTCTCTTTTCCAAAAAGGCCTTCATCCCCTCGGTCCGGTCTTCGGTCCCGAAAGTGAGGGAGAAGCATCGCGCCTCCATATCCAAGCCGGTCCTCAGATCGGCCTGAATGCCATTGTTCATGGCCACTTTTGCCATATGCAGGGCCACCGGTCCCATGTTAGACAGCTTGGCGCAGATCTTTTCTACGGTCTTGTCCAACTCGGCCAACGGCACTACCTGATTGACCAGCCCCAGGCGGCAGGCCTCGTCTGCCGATATGGAATCTCCTAAAAGCACCAGTTCCTTGGCCTTGGTCATGCCGATCAGCCTGGGAAGTCGCTGAGTCCCGCCATAGCCCGGGATAATCCCTAACTTGATCTCCGGCTGGCCCATGATGGCCGTGTCTGCGGCTATGCGGAGGTCGCAGCACATGGCGACCTCGGTACCCCCACCCAAGGCGATACCGTTGATCCGGGCGATGACCGGTTTGGGGAAGTTTTCGATCTCCGAACAGATGGCCTGACCCTTGGGGACCTCGCTCAGGGTCTCCACGTAGCCCGCATCACGGGCCATGATGGAGATGTCGCCCCCGGAGATAAAGGCCTTATCTCCGGCCCCGGTCAGCACCAGGACCCGTATGGTGTCATCGGTCTCTATGTCGTCCAGGGCATCCTTGATTTCCAGCATGGTATGGTAACGGATAGCGTTCATCACTTTGGGCCGGTCGATGACGATGGTGGCCACCCGCCCATCTTTTTTGATCTTGATATCTTCATAGGTCATGGTTTGTTTCTCCTCTAAAATATCTGGAACGGTTTCTTGGTCCCGTCGGGCAGGTAGTCATAAAACCCCTTGCCGTTTTTCCTGCCGAGCCGTCCCGCCTCAACCATTTTCCGATACAGGATGTTCAACCGGTCGCTCTCACGATGGGTGTATTCAAAAACCTGGTCGCAGGCCATTTGAATCACATCGAACCCCCCGAAATCCGCCAGTTCGCACGGACCCATGGGGTGCCCGGCGCCTAATTTCATGGCCGTGTCCACCTCCTCGGCCGTGGCTGTTCCTTCCAGCACGATCTGGGCCGCCTCCATGTACAGACCCATCAGGAGCCGGTTCACGATGAAGCCGGGTATGTCTTTGACCTTGACAGGGACCTTTCCCAATTTTTTGCACAACTCCAGAGTGGTCTCAACCGTCTCAGGCGCCACGCCCACGGGCAGCACCACCTCCACCAGCTTCATGACCGTGGCCGGGTTAAAAAAATGGGCGCCGACGCACTTTTCAGGTCGCTTTGTGGCGCCCGCAATAGCCGTGACCGGCAGCACCGATGAGTTGGTGGCGAGAATCGCATGGGGAGGACAGATGCTGTCCAGCTTGGCGAAGGTCTCTTTCTTGAGTTCCAGATTCTCCGGTATGGCCTCAATGACAAAATCCACATCCTTCGCAGCCGCCTCCAGATCGGTGAATGTCCGTATGCGATCCACGATCGCTTCGCCTTCTTCCCGAGAAATCTTTTCTTTGACCACAAAATGCTTATCTATACTTCCCTTGATGGTTGACTGTGCTTTGTCCAGGAGATCCTGGGCAATGTCGTACAATGATACCTCAAGGCCTGCGAATGCCGCCGCTTGCGCGATGCCATGACCCATGGTTCCCGAACCTAAGACCGCAATTTTCTTGATATCCATAACGTTAGACTCCCCAAAATTCTGAAAACTGAAATATTTTTAGATGGCAATTTTCCTATGGTAAGCTTTGTTCTCTTATCCGTTTTAGCATCTTACCGCCGCTCAATCCCCAAAGAGAGCATCCGACATCTCAACGGTCAGGCCGTCTCCATTCATAAGCCTTTCGATCAGGCCGTTCTTTTTCGGCAACTCATAGCCAAAATAAAACCGAAGGGCATACATCTTGCCTTGGTAAAAGGTCTTCTCTTTCTGGGATGCGTCCCCCTCCAGCCCCTTGACGATGCAGATTCCCTGCTTCAGCCACTGCCAGGCAATCGCCACGATCGCGAAAAGCTCCAGATAGAGGGTGGCATCAGCCAGAAACAGCTCAGCATCTCCTTGGGCAGCCACTCCTTTCAGGTGGGAGGTTACGGTCTCCAGTTGGGCCAGGGCTTTTTCCAGGGCCTCGGCATGGAGGCGGAGGTGTTCCGCCTGTGTGGCCTCGGCGATGGTCTTCCGAACTTCCTCTCCATAGAGTTGAAAGGCCTTTCCGTCTTTCATTATGACTTTTCGGCCCAGCAGATCCAGACCCTGAATCCCGGTGGTCCCCTCGTGAATGGGATGGATGCGCGCATCCCGGTAGTACTGTTCCAGGGGAAATTCGTCGCAGTAGCCGTATCCGCCCAGGATCTGCAGTCCCTGACTCACCGAGAGGATGCCCATTTCCGATGGATAGCTCTTGGCCACGCCCGTAAGAAGATCCAGCAGCAGGCTGCAGCGTTCCTTTTCGGCTCCTTCGGCCACTTTTTTCAAATCGGCATAACGCCCGCATTGGAGGATGAGTGCCAGGGAACCTTCGACCATGGCCCGCTGAAACAGAAGCATCCGTTTGACGTCGGCATGCCGGATGATGGGCACCTGGGGCAGGGCAGGGTCTTTCGCTTTGAGGCTTCTGCTCTGGGGTCGTTCTCTGGCATATTCCAGGGAAGCATGATATGCGGCCGATGCGATGGCCGCAGCGCCCATGCCCACATCGATGCGAGCCTCATTCATCATCTGAAACATGTAAGGAAGCCCCTGGTGGGGTTCCCCTAAGAGGTATCCCCGACAGTCGTTGTTCTCTCCCATGCTCAGCTGGGTAATGGGTGCTCCCCGATAACCCAGTTTGTGATAGATCCCTGCCACGTTCACATCGTTGGGGACAAGCTCTCCATCCTCTGCAATGCGTTTTTTGGGAACCACAAACAGGGAGATCCCCTTGGCACCTGCCGGCGCCCCCTTGATTTTGGCCAACATCAGGTGGATGACATTTTCCGCGAAATTGTGGTCTCCTGCAGAGATGAAGATCTTCTGGCCCCGTATCCGGTAATACCCCTCACCCGCAGGTTCGGCCTGGGTGGTGATATCCGAGAGGGAACTGCCGGCCTGGGGTTCGGTCAGGGCCATGGTCCCCTGCCATTCTCCGGAAAACATCTTCGGAATATAGGTGTTGATGAGATCCTCGGAGCCGAAGGACTCGATGAGATGGCCCGCCCCGGCGGTCAGGAAAGGGTAAACCGTGGCCGAATAGTTGGCTGCCGAGAAAATGAACTTACAGGTGGCGGTGATCAGGATGGGGAGTTGCTGGCCCTCCAGTTCAAAGGGTGCATTGGCTCCAATCCAGCCGCCTTCGCCGCACGCCTTCAGAAATTCCCCCACCATGGGGTGGACCTTCACCTCCCCGTCTATGAATTCAGGGGGGATTTTATCCATTTCCTGAAAACAGGGAAAGAGAAGATCGCGCCCCATCTTCAGGGCCGTCTCCAGCACCATGTCAAAGACCTCGCGGCTGTGTTCTTCAAAATAGGGGTAGGTGCACAGGTCCTCCGCGTGGAACACCTCGTACAGCAGGAACTTCAGATTCCTCTCACTTAGAAATTTTTCCGCCAAAACGCAACCTCCTCCACTTCAATTATATTATAACTCAAATAAATTCATATTTGAGTATAATTCAATAATAATGCCTTGTCAACATCTTTTTTTAGCTATTGTTTTTAGTAAAAGCTTATTAATTTGGCTCTTCCGAAGAATCTGTGGGTAAAAAAGAGTGACTTTTGAAAAAAATCACTGATCAATACACTTTAACCGGCTAATTCCAGACATTATTATCATTAGGATCAAAAGAATGTCTTTTACCTCCGTGTTGTAAGGCCCCACAATATAAGGGTAATTTTCTACTGATAAATTAAACAGCCATTTTCTTAATGACACCGCTCGTTTTTTTCGCTGTCAAATAAC
>Ga0222695_1000817_pt1 | contig 14637 bp, 12 predicted proteins | sample AntAcemetage1398_FD_179834 | JGI IMG/M metagenome (GOLD analysis project Ga0222695, IMG submission 179834) | Saline water microbial communities from Ace Lake, Antarctica - #1398 | ecosystem: Environmental > Aquatic > Non-marine Saline and Alkaline > Saline | place: Antarctica: Ace Lake...
CCGTTTATTATTAAACGCTATTCCATTCCACTTAGGCTTTGGGCTCCCTTTCTTAATCCCTGGTTTGAATCTTCTCCTCCTATCCTTTGCGCCAATTGGCGCAACCCTCTATCACATGGACAAAAATAAAGATCAGATTTCGATAAAAAATTCTGTAATGCGTCCCAACGGCGTATCATAAGGAAATCTTGTATCCTATGTTATCTTGACTTCTCACTCCTTGTGATTAAATTTGATAAATAAATATCAATTCCCTATGGAGTTTTGACCCCTAAAACATGCCCGGCAAAGACTATTACAAAATCTTAGGAGTTTCAAAATCAGCCTCCCCTGAAGAGATTAAAAAGGCCTATCGCAAGTTAGCCCTCAAATACCATCCAGATCATAACAAGGGGAATAATTCCGCCGAGGCAATGTTCAAAGACCTTAATGAGGCCTATGCAGTCCTGCGCGATCCGGAGAAGAAAAAGCAGTATGACATGTTCGGCGCTGAGGGTTTCCATAACAGATTCACCCAGGAAGACATCTTTAAGGGCTTCGATTTAGGAAGTATCTTTAGAGAATTCGGATTTGGAGGAGGAGGAAGGGGCCGCAACCCCTTTGGCCAGATGTACGGAGGGATGGGCGGCTTTGGCCAGGGAGGACGAGGTTTTCAAGGTCATGGTCAAGGGGCAAAGGGACAGAATTTGGTCTATGAACTCCCGATGACCCTGGAAGAATTGTGCAAACCCACAAATAAGACGATCGCCTATCAGATTGACGGACGACAGGAGAAGGTTTCTGTAAAGATACCCGCAGGTATCAAGGGGGGACAGAAATTAAGATTGCAGGGGAAGGGTCAACCCGGCCTGTATGGCGGTCCACCGGGTGATCTCTATGTCCAGATCAAGGAGCTTGCACATCCTGCCTTCAGGCGGGAAAATGCTGACCTCTATGTAAACCGGAAAATCAGGTTTTCTGAAGCCGTATTAGGCACCGAAATCGAGGTGCCGACTATCGAGCAAAAGACACTGAAGTTGAAAATCCCTACCGGCACCCAGAATAATGCCAAATTTCGTCTGAAAGGGCATGGCATGCCGCTCAACAACGGTTCGGGCAAAGGAAATGCCTACGTGGAAATCAACATTGAAGTACCAAAAGAACTGACCAAAGAACAGGAACCCCTGATGCAATCATTAAAGGATGTGGGATTATAGAAAGAGGATTTATGGCTTGACATGAAAGCAATATGCGTTTTTTCAGGGGGCCTCGACAGCATGTTGGCCGCTGACGTGATAAGGGCCCAGGGCATTGATGTCCTGGCCCTTTTTTTTGAAACTCCCTTTTTCAAATCCGGGAAGGCCAAAAAATCGGCTCGCGCCATGGACCTTCCGTTTAGAGTAGTAGACATCACCCGCCGCCACTTAGAAGTGGTCAAAAAACCGAAACATGGTTATGGCGGCAACATGAATCCCTGCATCGATTGCCATGCGCTGATGTTTCGAATCGCTGGCGAAATGTTAGAAGAGGAGGGGGCAGATTTTGTATTTACAGGTGAGGTCCTGGGCCAGAGACCCATGTCCCAGAACAAAAGATCCCTTGAACTGGTCGCAGCCGAAAGCGGGCTCAATCGACTTCTTCTGAGACCCCTTTCAGCAAAGCTCATTGCGCCAACCATCCCTGAAGAGAAAGGGTGGATCCAGAGGGAACGGCTCCTCGATTTTAAAGGGCGTTCAAGAAAGCCCCAAATGGCACTGGCGCAGAGATTTAATATAATGGAATATCCCTCGCCGGCAGGGGGATGTCTCCTGACTGAAAAAGGTTTTTCGCGCCGATTGAAAGACCTGCTCACCTCCAAAGTTGACGTGGAGACGGGGGAATTAGAACTCCTGAAATTGGGGAGGCACTTTCGCATTGCCCCTCACACGAAAATAGTGGTGGGGAGGAACAAGAAAGAAAATGAGACCATCCGGTCCTTGGCAGGAGAGAATGATACCGTCCTGAGATCGGTTTCCGTGCCTGGACCCACGGTGCTGGTCTCAGGGGAGCTTCCCGAGAATACCCTTGATATTGCATGCGCTATCACCGTGGCCTACAGTGATGCAGGGGAGCTTGATGCCGGTGAAGTCAGAATCGAAGAAGGGGTACGCGAAAACAGGGTGGTGTCTGTTAAAACACGGGACAAGGGAGCATTCAGGCGCTACATGCTTTGAAGAAGCAATTGAGAAATTGAATAATGATCCATGCCCAGCGTCAATCCGTTAGAAACAGCACCGATAAAGCAGCAGCCGCCGGACTGGAGCAGGCTTTGAATATGGAAGATCGAAATCAGGCCCTGCTTGTTGCAGGAGGGTTTCTACAGAAGGGAGAGAGGTCGCGTCGGTATGCCTGGTAGAACGAAGAAGCCTGGGGATGTGAGCACTGATAAGACCCTTAGCTTTTGCCTTCAGAGAGAATTCTGCCTATGATCATCCTCTGCACTTCAGAAGTTCCTTCCACGATCTGAAGCAATTTTGCTCCTTTGTAAAAGCGGGACACAGGGTACTCGTTCATATATCCGTAGCCGCCGTGTATCTGAACCGCATCACTGGCTACTTTTTCCGCCATCTCAGATGCATAGAGTTTGGCCGTTGTAGCCTCAAACGTATGTTTGAGATTTTGGTCCTTGAGCCAGGATGCCTTGAGGTATTGGTTTCTAGCTAATTCAATGGCGACGGCCATATCGGCCAGTTTGAATTCAATAGACTGGAATGTGATAAGTGGTCGTCCGAACTGACTTCTTTCTTTTGCATGCTTCAGGGCCGCGTCGAGGCAGGCCTGTGCTACCCCCACGCTCATTGCCGCAAGGCTTATCCGACCAGTTTGCAGCGCAGAAAGATGTTGGGCGAATCCGCGATGAGGATCCCCAAGCAGATTCTCTTTTGGTATGCTACAGTCCTCAAAGACGATCTCATGGGTGGCTGAGGCGTGCCATGCCATTTTTTCGTAGCGTTTGCCGAGTTTAAAGCCAGGGGCATCCTTCGGCACAATGAACGTGGCAATATTTCTTTTAGCGGTGTCAGCCTTTCGGATTTGTGCAGCTACAAGCGCAAGTGTCGCATTATCAAGCCCGATATTGGTGATAAATTGCTTTGTGCCATTCAGGATCCATCTATTACCATACAATTCGGCGGTCGTTCTGAGGGAGGCCGCATCTGTGCCTGAATCGGGTTCGGTCAACCCAAAGGCTCCAATCTCCTTTCCACGCGCAATGGGGATCAGCCATCGCTTCTTCTGCTCCTCTGAGCCGAAGGCGAAAAGTTCTTCTCCCACAACACTGCTGGTCACTTCGAGGCATGCCCCCACGGTAATATCACCCCTGGAAATCTCCTCTATGCACAGATTCATTCCAATCCAATCTCCGCCACTTCCGCCATACTCTTCGGGAAAGGGGATACCCATTATACCGAGTTCAGCCATTTGGCACAAGATTTCGTAAGGGTATTCGCCGGTACGCTCCATCTCTTCGGCCTGCGGGGCTATAACTTCATCGGCGAAGTCCCTTGCCATATCACGAATCATTCGGTGTTCATCTGTAAATAAGAAATCCATCATCTTTTCCCTTTTTCAGTGAACCGATTGCCATATATGGAAGTACCCCTTTAACAGCCAGAATTCAATAGGCCGAGAAAGGGGTACATAACCTGAATGTTAAGATTAGTTGTAGTCTGCCCTACTTTTTGTCTTCATACCAACTGGATACTTTTGGTATGTGCTTTTTGGCAACCTCCTGAACCTTTCCCATGGTTTCCTGAACGAATTTGAGTTCCGTTTCGGAAAGGGGTTCCCATTTGATGTATTCCATGTTTTCCCACCAGTTATCTTTTGTCTTAAGGCATGGTTTGGTGCTTCCAGGGAAAGCCATCCAGTTGGTTGGTGATGTTCTCAGGAGATTTTCTCGATGCTGCTCATAGGGGAAAACAGGCATATTCTGGGCCCTGCTGTAATAAATGTTTTCCCCAGGTGGACCAATGGGGATACCAATGAGGGCGCTACAGCCGGGCAGGAAACCCGTCCCGGCAGCAGCCGCACCACAGGTGGCCATGGACCTGCTGTCAATTCTGTACTGGTGCAGTGCTGCGCAGGCAAAATCGCAGGCCGCTGCCCAGTCCATGGTTTTCCACACACAAGAAGGGCCGCCCCACAGCAGTCCAGGGCCTTTATTCTCCTTGGAATATTTGTTGAACTCAGCACAGCTTTCAAAGCCGCAGGCTCCGCAATCCCAACCAAGCTCCGAAAAAGTCAAATCCGCACCCAAAAGAAGAATGGCAATGGACTCCCCTTTTTCAAGGAAGTGCCTGATGGTTTCATAGTCGAAATACATGACCGGAGAGATGGGGGCCACTTCCTTGTAGAATTCCATGATAGGCTCCTGGTCCTCTCCGGTGACGATCTCTGTTTTAAGTTCGAGTTTCGAAGTTAATTGGGGTGCCTTGTAAGCTGCAGCAGCGGCCAGTTTTGCTATCTGAATTATGCTTTCCTTGGCTGCCTCTTTTCCGTCTATTCTTGGCATTTTATTCCTCCTTCTTTTTGGGATATTGGGTTTGGTAGTCAAAATTGATTCCAGAAGCGGTCTGGCGGTTAACCACAAAATTCTTTCTCGTATTATCGATCATTTTCCCCATATTAACGAGGTGGTAATCAATGTTGATATCCACATAGGGATTTTTGGCCAGGGTGGCCATCAGGATGCCAACAACGATAGCCGAGTTGGGACAATACCCCAATTGTTGACCTGCCAAACCTACACTCATGAAAGGCTTCGCATCCACCATGAGGGTTTGTGCCATCCAGATAGCCGAGGCCCAAACATAACCCAGGTCATTTACCCTTGCTACGCATAACGGGCCTTTGATAGGGGTATCGCTCCTTCTATCGGTGATATCGATCAGCCCGTCTTTCTGATCCCTTCGAGTATAGAGGAAACTGCAGCCGGCAGGTCCTCCGCACAGACCACAATTGGCATCGAGGGGTGTCTCATGTGCCCTGTAATTTCCCAGAAAGAGAATCACATCGGACTCTCTTACCATGACAGCCTCGTTCAAAAACCGTCTCTTCCAGCGGTCATTGGTGTATGCCAGATCCTCCATCTTTCTTGCAACCTTTTCCTGCTCCTCCTGCCCGTAGACCAGATGTGCCTCTATCTGAGGTACACCACCTGCTACCGGTGCGGTCAGGGCGGCGTTTAGGCATAGTCTGGCAGCCAATATTGTCGCATCTCTTCTCCTCAGATCCTGTGCAGAGTACTGTGGCCAATCGCTGATGTACTCTTCGCCCCTCAATTGATCAAATTTCTCCATATTGCCCTCCTCAAATGTATGAATGATCGTTTTAAAAAAGGAACACTCTCGTTAAATGCCCATTCCGTAACCTATAAACTTTCTTCTGCCAGAAGGTTCAAGGCGCGCTGGCCTCCCCTATCTTTTTAATATATGGACGCACATGACGGCGTTATCACCCCCTATGATTCCTCCTCCATTATGGACCAATCCCACTTTGGGCGATTTAACCTGTCTTTTCCCTGCCTCCCCTCTGAGTTGCCAGACGATCTCCGAGATCATGCCTAGACCCGTCGCCCCCACCGGGTGCCCCTTTGATTCCAAACCGCCACTGGTATTGATGGGGATCGATCCGCCTATTTCGGTTTCTCCCTCCTCAATGAATCTGGGGGCTTCTCCTTTATTACAGAAACCGATCTCCTCAAAAAATGTGAACTCGGCGGGTGAAAAGGCATCATGCACCTCTGCCACGTTGACATCCCCCGGTCCGATCCCGGACATCTCAAAGGCCTCCCTTGCGGCTAACTCCGTGGAATTTTTCTTTTCCTTGTCTATATCGATATCGAGAAATACACCAGATGCCATGCCGCTTCCAGCGATGAGGATAGGGTCCGAGCGATATCTTCTTGCTATATTTTCTGCACACAGAATAGCGGCAGCTCCTCCGTCGCCAATAGGTGAACACATATAGAGGGTTATAGGGTCGGCAATCATTTTGGAATTGAGAACTTCCTCTACTGTTACTTCTTGTTGTATCTGGGCATGAGGGTTGAGGCACCCGTTTTTATGGTTTTTGACACAGACCTTTGCGATCTGCTCTTTGGTGCAACCGGTTTCAAGCATGTACCGCTTGGCCTCCATGGCGTACATCCCAGGAAAAAATACCCCCATGTTCCCCTCAACAGCCACATCCGTGCATGTGGCCAACGCACGGGTCGTTTTGGCGGTATCATCCACATAGAGCTTCTCAAACCCGACGGCCAGCGCGATGTCGTACATACCTGAGGCAATAGCCAACCAAGCCTCCCTAAACGCTGTCGACGAGGAGGCGCATGCATTGGGGGTGTTTATGATTGGCTTTCCGGCGAGGCCCGCCTCTCTCATGACTACCTGACCCCTGATATCCTCCTGTCCTGAAAGCAGGCCGTCAACCGCGTTTCCACAGTAGATGACCCCGATATCCTTGGCATCGACATTGGCATCTCTAATCGCCTTCCAGGTGGCCTCCCTTGCCAGGTCCTTGATGGTCTTGTCGGGGTGTTTGCCAAACTTCGTCATTCCAACACCGATGATCGCCACTTCTCTTGCTAACCTGCCCATTTTAAACCCCTTTGCTTGATGAGATCGGTCTGAACTTGTATCCGATCAGATCACGCCCGTCCTTGTCTTTTGTCAGAGACTCAAAGACGATCTCCATCTCCATCCCGATCTCCAAGGTATCCTCCTTAGGTTCACAGCCTGCAATGACAGAAAAAACCCGTACCTTCTCGGGCAGATCGATCTTCCCCGTAATATAAGGGGCTTTAAATCCTTCGGGCGCCATCTGGTTTACAGAGAAGCTGTACAGCCTGCCTCTTTTGCTCAGAGACGTTTCCACCATAGAATCTTCCTTCACACAGTTAGGGCAGACCATCCGTTTGGGAAAAGTGATTGTACCGCAACGGGTGCACTTAGCCCCAACGAGATAGCCTTTTTCAGGAGATCCGTTGGGCAGTTCGAAGAGTCCTTCAGCCATTTTTTTCAGTTCATTTTCCATACAGGAACAACCTCCTAAGCCTGCGGCTAAAAGGCCGAAGCCATTCGTCTCAGTATTTGATAATAGGCCACCATTGGGCCGTGGTGGCCCGGCAAAGGATTAGATATAATGTTATTGGACTGAATCAATTTGATAGCATCTATCTAATAGTCCTGTCATTTCGATGCTACGTCCTTTTCCAGATCTACTCCGTTGGTTGACGGCAGCGCCCTTACTTCACGTGTCATACCAATCTTTTTTTGTACAGACGAAAACTACTTTTTTGCATATACTTTTTCTATAAGTTGTGTCTTCTTAGTGGCCCGTTCGAGGCTGTTGGGCTTTAGCCAGGTGACAGCCGGGCGAAGCTTGAGAAGATTGTGCATCTCCTGAAGTATCTCCTTTTCCAGGGCTGGCAGTTCGCTCTCCTGAAGATCCTCCCCATATTCCAATTTGAGTTTCAAAGGCGGGACTACTCGGGGGGGCGGTTCATCAAGCAGAATTCTGAAATGTCCTGTAACCTTTGGAATAAACGAATGTATCACGCCCTGGATACCGGCAGGATAGACCGGGACACCTTTGACCTTGAGCATGTCATCCGCCCTTCCAACGACCTTGTACCTGAAACCGCTCATGCCGCAGGGACATGGATCCGTAAAGACTTGGTGGATGTCATTAAGGGTATACCGCATGCTCCAGAAGAAATGGCCATGCTCCGGCTCTAACGGCGTAAAAACAGCGAGTCCAGTGGCCCCATTTTCCATGGGAACTGGCTCCTTGGTCTCCGGATCCACCAGTTCATAGTAGCAAAAATCATCCGCCACCCAGTGCATTCCTTGATAAACCGGATAATCGCAAGAGCATCCATAGCCGGCGCCAATATCAAATAGTTTTGCCTCGTATTCCTTCTCCAAACGCTCTTTGACCTCCGGGATGCCGGCACCCGGCTCCGCCCCGCAGAAAAGGATCCTGAAATTTAGGCTGCTGACAGGTTCCCCTATAACTTCGGGAGCCCGCTCGATCAGGTGTAAGGCCAACGAGGGCGTTCCAGTGAAGACAGTCGGCTTGAAAACCTTGAAAAAGGTAAGGAGCCTTTCGGTTCCTGCTTCTGCACCCATAGGGATGATTGTCAGCCCGGGCACCGTTCGATACCAGAACATCTGCGGGGTGCCTGCCGCGTGCATGCTCAAGCCAAAACAGACGGCCAGTCTGTCTCCCGGACGGATACCGACACGCCAGGCCATTCTTCCAAAGATATCAGCCACCCTGTCCAGCCCCGCTTTGAACAATGGGTAAGGGGTTGGGATACCCGTAGTGCCTGAAGTGGATGTTAGAAGGAAGAGGTCCTTGAACCGCTCTTCCCCGAAGAGATCCATATAGACCTTAGGGAGATCCAATTCTCCCTCATCCATGGCATGCCGATAGTCCTCCTGCCCAATGATCGAGATGGATTGGGAGAAGTCCCCAAAGGACTGAATATCATCCGGTTTGACCCCTGCCTTGTCCATGCGTCTTCGCTCAAAGGGTACCTTATCATAGAAATATCTGACGGCCCGCTTCAGCCCTTCCAGTTGCATTTCTCGCATTATGGGCGTGTTCAATAGGGGCTCAACTTCTTCGTTAAAGTACATTTGTTCTTCTGGCATATGATCCTTCCTCGCCCTGGAAAAAAGATATAAAATAACATTCGAATATTTTGTTGTTATTGCGTTATTGTCTTTAATGCAATTTCAATGCCAGGAGGATCAGAAATCGAGCGAAACGCAGACACCACGATTTTTCAGTGATTTTGCTGGTTTTTGATTACAGGAGGACATTAGGGGAATGGATCTTTTTTGCAAATATGCGAAAATTATTCGCGGAATGGTGAAAAATCTTGAAGGGATGTGTCAGGATCAGAATGTCATTTATATTCTATTCCCAGCGCTTTGATTTTGCGATAAATGGTGGCGAGATGTATCCCGCTATAGTTTGAGGCCAGGGTCAAATCGCCTCCGGATCGTGCGATGAGGTTATTAAAATATCTTCTTTCAAAATCTTTCTTGGCGACTTCAAAAATATTATCGAATAGGGCCTCTCTTTCATCTGAAATACTCTCTTCAAAGTATTTCTCCAAATCTTTTGGGGAAACAGCCGTGTTTGAGTGAAGGGCAACCACCTTTTCGACAAAATTCTTGAGTTCCCTCACATTTCCGGGCCATTCACGTTCTATGATACAGTGTAAAGCTTGATCCTCAAAATATTTCCTTTTGATACCGGACTCCCTGCAATATTCGTCCAGAAAGTGATTGACGAGCAGGGGGATGTCTTCTTTTCTCTGCCGAAGGGGGGGCAGGTTTATCCTGATGGTGTTGATTCGATAATAGAGATCACTTCGAAATCTCTCCTCGGCCACCTCCTTCCCCAGATCCTTGTTAGTTGCAAAGATCAAACGCACCTGAATGTGAATCGGCTTTGTTCTGCCCACACGAAATATGCTCCCCGCTTCCACAGCCCTTAATATTTTTACCTGAACCGAGGCCGGTGCTTCACCAATCTCATCGAGGAATAATGTACCTTTGTTGGCCTCTTCAAAAAAACCGGGAGTCGTCTTGATCGCTCCTGTAAAGGCCCCTTTCTCGTACCCGAAAAGGGCGCTTTCGAGGAGTGTCTCAGGCAGGGCGGCGCAATTAACTGGAATGAACGCATGGTCACTCTGACTGCTGAGATCGTGGATCGCTTTTGCCACGAGGTCCTTTCCGGTCCCGGTTTTTCCCTCAATCAGTATATTGCTGGCAACCTTGGCCGCTTTCTCTATCATTTCATAGACCTTTTGCATCTTCAGGGATTTCCCTATGATATTCTGAAAAATCGACTGGGATTGAAGGCGTGTGCGCAGCAGAATATTCTCTTTCGAGAGTTTTCCGAGTTCTAAGGCATTCTTGATGGATATCTTTAGTTTATTTGTGTCTTCAAAAGGCTTTGTAAAGAAATCATAGGCACCCACCTTCATAGCGTGAACAGCGTCGGAGATCGATCCGTAAGCCGTTATGATGATTACAGGAACGGATATGTCCTGTTTTCGAATCCAATCCAGGATCTGTATTCCGTCCCCATCAGGAAGACGAACATCCAGAATGATAAGATCAGGGGCCGTTTCGTCCTTTAAATGATCGAAGCATGCTTTCGCAGAGTCCACAGCGATGCACTGATACCTCTCCTCCTTAAGGATCGTCTTAAAAAATTGCCGCGCGAAGGCCTCATCATCCACAACCAAAACGGATGGTTCGCTGTATGGTGTCAGGGTCGTCAGTGAGTCTTGGGGATGGTTTTTCAACTTTTCGTCTCCTTGCTGTCAGATCGAAGGATGACGGTGAAAATAGTGCCTCTTTCATGATGTGCCCCCACTTCGATCCTTCCATCGTGGGCTTTCACCACTTGGAATGCAAAACTCAGGCCCAATCCCGTTCCCGGTTTGTTTTTTGTCGAAAAGAATGGTTCAAAGATACGGGAAAGATTCTGCTTCGAGATACCCGTCCCGGTATCTGAAAAATGGACATTAATCTCTTGTCTTTCGGGATCAACCCGTGTGCTGATTTCCAACTCTCCCCCATCCGGCATGGCTTGAATGGAATTGGTCAGGATGTTCCGAAAAACCTGCAGGAGCTGCAAAGAATCTCCTCTGATCTCGGGGAGCGTATCTTGGATTTTTTTCCTCAAAGCGATCTTAGTTACCGCATCCCTCTCATCCCGCCATACGAGCTCTATAGCACTTTCCAGTGTTTCTTTCAGATTAACCTCATGAAAGGTGCTCTGGGGCGCACTTATGCTTTTGGTCATGGAAGCAATCATCTTCCGGCACTCCTGGGCGGCCTGAGAGATGGTTTCAACCAGTTCCCTGTTCGAATCATCAGGGTCCATCTTTTCAAGAAGAAGCAAGGAAAAATTGAATACACCAACCAATGGATTGTTTATTTGGTGTGCAACACCTGCCATCAGTTCGGAATATATGGCATGCTTCTCAGAAAGGACCAATTTCGCCTCCATCTCTTTTTCCTTGGTAAGATCGGCAAGGATGAATAGTTTGGCCTGGATTTCTCCGGTCTTGTCTTTTATGTCTCTGAGTTTCATTTTTGCAGGGAAGACGTTCCCGTCCTCTTTCTTACACCAGACTTCAACGCCGGTTTCTCCCAAGGCCATCGCCATATAACGATCCAACTCTGTATCATCTAAAAATAGCAAGGAGATGTGCTTACCTATAAAGTTGCCTTTAATGTACCCGAAGATGTTCACACCCGTGTTATTCGCCGATTTGATCATATAATCCTGATCGGTGGTTATAACGATGTTGGGGGAGGAATCAATGAGGTTTTCCAGGAAATTGGTGGACTCGGCGAGCTGCTCGGCGAGTTTTTCTAAACCCCTTTTGTCCCGCTTCATTGCCTCCGAGATTTCATGTAAAAGTACGAAGCCATTCTTTGAAGATAGAGGGACGCCCCTGGCGATTGCAGTGATCCGTTGGCCAAAAAACTGGGGATAGACTTCATGGAGGATCATATCGTATGGCTCATTTTTCTTGATTAGATCCCAGTAGGAGTGATAGACGCCCTGATCGAAAAGCCGCTTCCATGTTTCATGAAAAAAAGACCCAATGACCTGGCCACGGTTCACTTTTGAAATTCTTTCCTGCCATTGGTTCATCATCAGGACTCGACCTTCCGGATCGAGTATGATGATACCGATAGGGATTCCTTCAAGGACATCCTCAAGAAATGCAATTTTTGCTTTGAGTTGTTTAGCGTTTGTATCCATGTCTACCCTAACTGGCCTTTCATATTCGGATACTGTAAAATTGATGAATTCGTAAAAAGTCAGAAAACACCCGTTTTCGTCAAAATTAAGTGGCTTACAATTGCGTTTCTAAGCTGTCAAGAACCTAAATCTGAGTATTCCCAAATAAGGCGTCACCGGGAGACTTTGGTATTGGGCGTTTGTGATAAGGCCTTGTTTTTTACGGAAAGGACTATAGAGAAATCCCTCTTGTTAGTCAAAGAAAATAAAACCACAACATATATGGTATTAGGCTGGAATAGAGATTTGAGGTTCTTCAGGAATATGGGTTGGGGTAAGATAGGGCCTTCGGGGAGTGGAAATGTTTGGAAATTGACGTCATTTGGGCACAATCCGGACACCCCACTATGTTAGGTCCTATAGCCGGTTTCAAAAATGTCATGAAATTCGGCGGCACGTCTTATATTGTGAATTAGTGTCTTTCAGTTTCTGAAAAATCCTGCGATCTTTCTAGGCCCCGGCTCTTACATCCCTGACAAGGACGTGATAAACAGCCCCTTCATATTCAATGCGCAATGGTCTGGATATAAGCTACCATTTCAAAAGAAATCATAGAAACCATATCACACTTCAACGTACCCAGATATTACTCGGTGAATAGCCACCCCAGTGAAATGGTCTCCAATTTTCACGGGGCAGGCAGACACACCCCAATACCATCTCCCGGAGCTACGGGGCTCCGCATAGCAGCATCTTAGACAGGCACGGACAAACGAGACCTATTTTTGGTATTTGACAAACGATATCAAAAATAGTATCATAAAATCGTGAATAAAAAGCAGCAAAAAACTCTTAAAAAGATTTTCGAAAGGCCAACACGGGCCGACATTTCATGGAGTGATGTCAAATCATTGCTTAGCGCCTGTAATGCCGATATCCGGGAGGGAAAGGGGTCAAGAACCCGCATTGTTCTGAAAAGCCAGATACTTAATCTGCACAAACCGCATCCCCAAAAAGAATTGAAAAAATACGCTGTTGAGCTTGTTAGAGATTTTTTAAAAATTACAGGAGTAAGCCCCCATGAAAAACACTCTTAAATACAAAGGATATACCGGAAACGTAAATTTTGACGCTGAAGACAAGATTTTTCATGGCCGCGTTCTCGGCATAACGGACGTCGTTGGTTTTGAGGGCGGATCGGTTTCCGAACTCGAAAAGGATTTTCGCGAAGCCATTGACGATTATCTTGAAACCTGCCGAGAAATTGGCAAGGAGCCGGAAAAGCCTTTCTCCGGTCGTTTTGTTTTGCGTGTTCCCTCCGAGCTTCATTGCGCAATTGCACTTGAAGCGAAACGGCAAAACAAAAGCATTAACAAATGGATAACTGACACTTGCAGGCATAAGGTGACAAGTGTTAGTCCATAAAGCATAAAGCAGCCGATCACACGACAGTGTCCATCTCGTTCCCAGGCTCCAGTTTAGGAATGCATCTTTTGAGAAGATCCCCACTGGGGGCAACCCGTGAACCGGTCACAAAATGTCCGTGTGAGTCTGTGCCTGCCCCGTAGCTCCGGCAGATGGTACTGAGGTGTGTCTGTGGCAAAAATTGTAGTATCCTGTCAAAATGATCAAGTTCACCCCCTGTCCGCTTCAATTCCTAAATTCCAGTTATGACAGCCCGTACTCCTTGATTTTGGAGATGAGCATGGGCCGGCTGATCTCTAAGAGTTTGGCAGACTGGGTCCGGTTGCCATTTGTTGCTTTCAGGGCCTTTTCAATGAGATTTCGTTGCAGCTGTTTGGAGGCCTTCTTGATAGAAAGAGTCTCCAAACTGTCAAAATCCTGGGGAAACCCCCTGTTCCGTGTCAGCCTGGACGGGAGTTCCTTAACCGTTATCCAGCGACCGGTAGAAAGAAGTACAGCCCTCTCCATAACATTTTCCAGTTCTCTCACATTCCCCGGCCAGTGATAGCTCATCAGAATGGACATGGCTTCAGAAGAGGGGGCTTCAACTCTCTTTTTCAGTTTCTTATTAAAAATATCTATAAAATAACCGGCAAGGAGAGAGACATCTCCTTTTCTTTTCCTCAATGGGGGAAGATGAACGGTTAGGACATTAATCCGATAGTAGAGATCTTCGCGAAAGCGTCCTTCCTCTACCTCCTTATTCAGATCCTTTGACGTGGCCACCACAACCCGAACATCAATTTTTCGTGAACCCACGCCACCCAAGGGAGTGATCTCTTCTTCCTGCAATACGCGCAAAAGTTTTACCTGCAAAGAAAAAGGGAGCTCGCCAATCTCGTCCAAAAATATGGTTCCTTTATCCGCCTCCTCAAAACGGCCCGGTTTGTCTTTGACAGCATCTGTAAACGCCCCTTTCTTATACCCAAAGAGTTCACTTTCAATGAGGTTTTCAGGAATACCGCCACAGTTAATGTTCACTAAGGGCTCTGATGATCTTGGACCATTCGAGTGAATCGCCCTGGCAATCAGCTCCTTGCCGGTTCCGCTCTCTCCTGTAATGAGCACCGTGGTCTTGTGCTCAGCCACCTTTTTAACAAGCTCAAGGACATGGGCCATTACCTCGCTTCGTGCGATTATGTTTCCAAATGAATACTGTCTTTCGATCTCGTTTATCCTGGTTTTCAACCTTAAGTTCTCTTTTTTCAATCTTTCCCGTTCTTCGGCCTTTCTCAGCGTCAAAAACACTTCGTCTGGTTTAAAAGGTTTTGAGATATAATCGTAAGCTCCTTTCTTGATAGCCTCCAAGGCTGTTTCAACCGTTCCATAGGCAGACATCATAATATAGGTCTTTTCAGGATGCTTCTTAAC
>Ga0222695_1000834_pt1 | contig 14437 bp, 8 predicted proteins | sample AntAcemetage1398_FD_179834 | JGI IMG/M metagenome (GOLD analysis project Ga0222695, IMG submission 179834) | Saline water microbial communities from Ace Lake, Antarctica - #1398 | ecosystem: Environmental > Aquatic > Non-marine Saline and Alkaline > Saline | place: Antarctica: Ace Lake...
CCTGGATCGTCCGGATTGATATTGATAGGCAGGATCTCGGCAGCCTTATCCGGGCCGACGGTCTCTACTAACATCTGGGTCACTACCTCTGTATTCAGATTGGCCGAGGTGGAATAGCCCATGTAGTACAAAATGCACAATGAGTCGGTTACGGACCAGGGTTCGGGCTTTATGCCTGCCAGTTTGAATTCCAGAGGTAGATGCCCGGGACACTGTTCGATAAAAGCATTGACCCCGTCCACGTAATTCTGAAAAAAATCCCTGGTCTCCCGATCCAGCATCTTGGCCTGTTTTTGGGCTATACGGTGGAGACCGATGGTACGCATGCGAATATCCAGGTGCCTGGCCTTTTCGCCAGCCAGTTCGCAGATCCTCCCCTGGGCAAAAAGTCGGGTGAGCTGCATCTGAAACAGGCGATCCTGGGCTGTTACAAAACCCTGGGCCATGATGGCATCGTGCATATTTTCAGCATAAATGAAGGCCATCCCTTTTTCGTCCCGTTTGACCGTAATCGGTTTTTTGAGTCCGGTAAGCAGCAGTTTCCCCTCACTCTGGTAGTCGTTGAAATAGGGAAGGAAGGTGAATGCCACGATCAGAATGAGGAGGAAAAGTCCGCCCCACAATAGACGCTTCAGCCATTTCATTATCTATTCCTCCTCTGTTTTGAAGGGTTAATTGATCCAGTGAACGCCTACGATATAGACGACAGAAGCCGCTTTTTTGAGAAGGAACTATAGGTAGTTTTCATTTGTGTGTCAATAATGAAGTTCTCGCAAGATGTTTCGGTCATCTGAACTAAAATAACATAGCTTGCCAAATTAACTGTTTATTTATACAGTTAATGCGCGACTGAAAACTCCGAAACCAGGTATGGCGGCAGGATAATAAGAGACCGGTATGCAGCAAAATGATGAAAAGATAAGGGCTATTTTGATTGGAGTATGCCTGCTGGACGAAGATATTACAGCCAAGAATGCCTCTATGGAGGAACTGGAAAGGCTGGTAGATACGGCTGGCATTACCACTTCAGGAAAATATATACAGAAAAAGGACAGAAAAAGCGCGCGGACCTATGCTGGAGAAGGCTTTATTAAGAAGTGCCTTCAAAAAGAAGAAGAAGTCGACATTCTGATCTTCGATAATGATCTGACCGGGTCCCAGGCACGAAATATCGAAAGACTGTTTTCAGTGGAGGCGATAGACCGCACTGAGGTGATCTTGAGGATATTTCATAACCGTGCTCAAACAAAAGAAGCAAAACTGCAGGTCAGATTAGCGGAGCTGAGATACGAACTTCCAAGATTGAAGAGCATGTGGACGCACCTCGATAGAGAAAGGTTCGGCAGTAGAATGGGGGCTGGCGTTGCCTTCAGAGGAATGGGCGAAAAACAGAGTGAAAAGGACAGGCAGAAGCTTCAGCGGGAAATCTACGAAACCGAGAAGCGCCTTGGTAAGATCCTTAAACGGATTGATACCCAGAAGAAGAGGCGAAAAAGGAACTGTAGAAATATTGGTTTAGTGGGATACACCAATGCGGGGAAATCGACTCTGTTTAACAGACTGACCGATTCGAAGGTCCTGGTTGAAGACAAGCTTTTTGCAACACTCGATTCAACCACCAGATCGTTGAATCTCGGAAAGGGAAGGGATGTTGTTATTTCGGATACGGTGGGGTTTATATCGAATTTGCCGCATCATTTGATAGCATCATTCCGGGCAACCCTGAGAGAGGCAGAAGAGGCGGATTTGCTTTTGAATATCACCGACATTTCTGATGATGACTTTAAAAAACATATTGATGATGTGGAAAATGTCTTGGAGAAGATAGGCGCTAACGGGATTCCTCAAATATTATTATTTAACAAAATAGACAGGGTTAGTGAATCTGTTGTTGAAAGGGTCAAAAAAAACTATCCGGAGGCTCAGTTGATTTCAGCCAAAAGCGGAGAAAACGTCGAAGAACTGCTTCATCAAATCAATAAGAGTCTGAATGTCCCCCGAAAATACATACTGTCAGTGCCCCAAACCCACCAGAAAGCGATAAATTACACGCATAATTGGGGCAGGATCTTGGAGAAGGAATATGTAGATGGTTTTGTAAAGATGACTGTGGAGATGGGGAGCGAAGAGATCAGGAATTTGAAGGATTATGTAGTTTAATCGTCATATCCAGCGTTTGATGAAAGACCTGACGGGGTGTTTGGCCTTTGCCATGACAAGTGGCTTATTGCAACGCGTGGCAAATTCCTCTGGGAGCGATCCGATGAAACGCTGCCGAAACAGGGGGTCCTCGGTTGCCCCTATGACCACAAGATCATAATGCTCGGCTTCCTCGAGAAGGCTCTTCAAGAGATCTTTGGATATGGTATATTTGGCCTCAAAGAGAGAGGCAGGCGCATTGAGCCGGGGCACGGTCTTGGCAAGAAAGGCGTCTATGTCCTGGGTCGTTTTACCTGGCTGAGCCACATTGAAAACGACCACCTGCCCCCTGTCGTGTTCAGCCATGGCGGAGGCGGTTTCAAGTGCGAAGGCTGAATTGGGCCCCCCGGCAAAGGGGAGAAGGACCTTTATATATCCCTGATGGACACACTCCTTGAAAAGGAGAATGTCGCAGGTTGCACGTTCGAGTATAGGATCCACTGTGCTCCCAAGGGTAAACCCCTTTCTCCCTTTTCCTCCATGCCACCCCATGATAAGCAGGTCTGCCTTCCGCTCTGCAGCTGCCGAGATGACACCCCGACCCACGTTCCTGCAGTAACGCATGGTGCTCCCGAAGGAGAAGCGGGGGGCAAGGTAAAGCATTGCCTCTGTGATGGCCTCTTGACCAGGGTGAGCATACTTGGAGGCATCAGAAAGGGGCACCTGTGGCGGTACAGGAACCATATGAATCACCTCCACCTCTGTACGGCTCCCCTTTGCCCTGCAAAATCTGTAACAGTTCTGGGCTAAGGGGATGGCATTGGCAGGATTTGCAACAGAAAGGAGTACCCGGAAGCCCTCCTTCTCCGGGATAGGCTCTTCCTGCAGGACAATGATTTCATCTTCGGTCCGTATGGCCCTTTGTTTGGAGTAGAGGCGATAGATGACAATCCCTGAAATGACCCATACCGGTCCCACCACCCATGCGAGTGGGCTCATATGAACCAGCCATATTGCAAGGACTGCCTGTACAAGTATGGCAGCCACCGGCGGAAAAGGGAAGAACGGCATAACAAAACCATAGGTCATTTCATCAGCCATATTCCGGCGAATGCGGATCACGCAGAGGTTAACCATGAAAAACAGGAACAGGAACATCATGCTGGCGCTGGAAGCCACGTCAATGGTGGGAAGGAAGGCAGCTACAACGATAACCAGAGCACCGGTGAATAATAAGGCCCCAAAGGGTGTTCGGCGTTTCGGATGAAGCCGGGAGAAGAATTGGGGAAGCATACGATCCCTTCCGAGAGCATAGGAGGCACGGGTGGCCGAGTAGATGGTGGCGTTCAAGGCAGAGGTGGATGCAAAAATAACCGTGATGGTCACAAGTATCCCTCCGTAGGAAGGAATAAGCATGGAAATGGCTTCCCCAAAACCCTTTGCCCCATGGTTTCCGATCCAGACCCAGGCAGGCTCCCCAACATCCTTAACGCCGATGACAGACGCAAAGGCAACTCCCACATAGGTAAACACTACTATGAAGATCGAATAAAGCATCGCCTTTGGGAGATTGCGGCGTGGGTCAATCGCTTCATCACCAGTTTGGGCAATGACCTCAAAGCCCTCGAAAGCGACATATGTAAACCCCATTGTGATCAGAAGCTTGCCCCAGCCATTGGGCATGAAGGGTTTGAAATTGGCTAAACGTTCCGGGTCTACGATGGCGGTTCCGATCCCCACTAACGCTATAAAGGCGAGGGTAACTGTCTGGCCTAAGGTAAAGAAGACACCCAGGGTGCCAGTCTCTGACGCCCCTCTGTAGTTGATATAAATAAAAAGGCTTGCAACAAGTATTGCCACGCCCTTTTCTACCAGGAGGAGCTGGGTGCCTGATACATTGATGATACCGAGCTGGGTGAGATAGTGCACAGTGTAAAGGGCAAAGGTTACGGCGTAAAGGCTTCCAGCGACCGAAGAGGCAAACCATTCCATCCATCCTGCCAAAAAGCTTGGTCCCCTCCCAAAGGCGATCCGTGCGAAATTATAGGCGCCACCCGCCCTTGGAACTGCCGAGCTTAACTCTGCGTAGGACATGGCCGTGAACAGCGCAATGACCGCGTTAAGCGCGAAAGTCAGGATAACACCCCCGGGTCCGGCAATCCCTACTGCACTGCCAACGCCTAAAAAGACGCCGGCCCCGATCATCATCCCAACTCCCATCATGGTGATATGGAGGAGATTGAGATTACGGGAAAGCTCCGTTGTAATCTGAGGATATTCGCTCTCGGAGCTGGTTTCAGGATTTGTTTCGGGAGTTGTTTCCATTTAAGATATCTTTTTGAATATGCCTCAAAGAACCTGGTCGATGGGCATGAATTTGCTCTATGATACGGCGGCTCCACAGTGTAAGAAAGACAACTGCTCCTAAAGCAAAGATCGTGAGCGCTATCCCTAATATAATATCCCAAGTCATAGGAGGTGACCATATATCGTAAGAGAGGCGCTTGTCAAATCCGGACTCTTTTAATGCCAATCCCGATGCTGGTTTTGAAATTAATATTGACAGAAAACTGATGCCCATGTAAAAAATCATCTTCACATGGATTCAAAAATTGAGGATTGAGGAATTTAGGAATTGCGAATTATTATAATAAGTTGGTCTCAAAAAGATCATTCCAAATTGCACACTTTTTGACTTTTTATGAGAGCATCAAAATTGACAAACTCGTAAAAAGTCTCCAAAGCCGTCACTCCCGCGAACGCGGGAGTCCAGAAGTGGCTGATTTCACTGGATTCCCGCGTTCGCGGGAATGACAAAAACGGGTCATTTCTGACTTTTTACGAGAGCATCAAAACTGGAATTGCCATGAGATAGCGGGCAAATGGAGATTTAAAGACCACATGAATCGGATAAAGGCTATAGGATTTGATCTCTTTAATACCCTGATTATTGCGGAGCCGCATGCGCTGAGTGATGCCTTAACCCGGCTGACCGGCAGTCTGGCTCAAATCGGTATTTGTCCGGAGTTCGGACAGTTCAAAAAAGCCTACCGGGAAGCTGCTCTGGGATTTTTCAAACGGGCAAATGAAGAAGGGAAAGAGACACACAACCGTTTCTGGATCAGTGCGGCCCTCAAGACCCTGGGTTTCGACGTAGGGCCGGATGATCCCCGGATATCCCCTGCAGTTGACGCCTATTTCTCCACTTTTCTCGATTTCTGCCACCCTATCCCCGGTACCATGGAGATGCTCGAAACACTGAAAGGAGAGTATCGCCTCGGGCTTCTTTCTAATTTTACCCACGCGCCGGCCGCTGAAAAAATCATCGACCATATGGGCCTAAGATCGTTTTTCGATGTGGTTCTTATTTCAGGCCAGATTGGCTATCGAAAGCCGCACCCCATCGTTTTTCGCAGGCTTATTGAGGCGTTAGGTGTGGATGGGGGCGAGACACTTTATGTGGGAGATGACCCTGAGGCCGATATTAATGGTGCCCTGAGGGCAGGAATCCAGCCCATCTGGTTTACCTATGCCCGGGACAGAAAAAGCCTCTTGCCTCCTGGAGTAATGTCAGATCAGGTTGAAATCGAGGACGATAAGGTGCCTGAGATTTCCAACTGGAAGGAGCTGTTTTCTCTATCCTATTTCTCTTCCACCGAGGGGAATTTGTAAAGAGAGCATTCTTTGGAGTGAAGGCTGGTGCCGGGCTTTGACATGTGGAAACAGAATAATTCACCCGCTTAACCACCTAGCTATGGCATTCTAAGATGAAGAAGTTGTGTTCTTTACCGGTGCGGGGAGATATGGCCCTGTCTGTGCGAAGGCTGAAGACGCAATAAGAACTGTCTTTGGTGCTGGAGATTATTTCCCATGGCTTTGGGGGCATTTTGTGCGATTTTGGTCTCGCAGGGCGGGATTGGATCTGGTTCTGGCAATTTTTATACCTCAAGTGGGCTGATTGCACCTGAAGTCAGCTAAAATCTCTAAGGTTGATGTTTGCTATTCATTCGATGTTCGATCCGCCGGAGGCGGACAAGATCGCCTCTCGCTAAAATTACTATACAGAACAACAACTCATCGCAAAGAGAATTAATGGGAGGACCTCTGCATGAAAACATGGCGTCATCATCCGCGGGTATGGCCATGCGCCTTGACGCTGGTGGCTTTGTTGCTGACGGCTTCAAATGGGTTATGCCAGATTATCCCGGTAGACCGGACATTTGTATCCGGATGGAGATCAGCAGGCTATCCGGGGGAGATCCCATCCCCTCAAACTATTGTAAATGTCCGGGACTTCGGAGCAATTGGCGACGGTGTTACAAATGATGACGACGCTGTTTCAGCGGCGATTGCGTCATTGGATAGTGCTCCTGGTGTGGTCTATTTCCCGGCAGGCACCTACTTTCTGGAGTTAAATATCAACATGCCCGAAGGCGTTGTCCTCAGAGGGGAACGCGCTACAAGCACCTCACTATTGTTCCAGGTCCTGGGCCACTGTATCAATATTACAGCAAATCAGTCCGGGGCATTTCAGACCGTGGTCTCCGGCCATACCATCCACTCCTCTACCATCGAGGTCGCCGATGGAAGCGCCTTTAACATCGGCGACTACGCCGAGATCAGGGAGGAAAACGACCCCGCGTGGCATGCCAGCGACTGGGCCGCCTATGTGGTGGGCCAGATTCTCAGGATCACCGACGTATCGGAGAACACCCTGACGCTTAAAAGCCCGTTAAGGATCACCTACCGCGCTGATCTGCGCCCTGAAATCAGAAGGATCACCCCGATCACTGAAGTCGGTATAGAGAATTTGAAGATAAGCCGATTGGCCATAGGGTCGCCCGAACAACGGGACAATAAATATACCGTCTCTTTCCTCTATGCGGCCCGGTGCTGGATCAGGGGCGTTGAGGGTGAGAATGCCTTTGGCGCACATGTGGGCATCGCCGGGAGCACCCGGATCGAGGTGACCGGTTGTTATCTGCACCATGCGCACGAGTACGACGGGGGCGGGTCAGGTTACGGCGTCAAGGTGCAGTACAAAAGCGGGGAATGTCTCATCCAGAACAACATTTTGCAACATCTGCGGCATTCCATGCTCGTGCAAGCTGGGGCCAACGGCAACGTGTTTGGTTATAATTACTCCATTGAGCCTTTCCGCACCGAAATCCCATCTGACATCTCCTCTGACATCACTGGCCACGGCAACTACCCCTACGGGAACCTGTTCGAAGGCAATGTGTGCCAGCACATTTGGATAGATGCCTCTCACGGGGCCAACGGACCCCTCAGCACCTTCTTCCGCAACCGGGCGGAACTCTACGGGCTTAATATGACCGACGATCTCGCGGACAAACAGAATTTTGTGGGTAACGAGACTTTCAAAGGGGGATTTTGGTCGTTTCTGGTGGGCGACGGGTATTCCTTGAAAGGCACGGGCCATTTTGAATACGGGAACAATACCGAAGCGGGGGGAATCAAGCCAGCCGGCACAGGAGATCTGGTAGATTACTCCTACTACCTGGGGCCTGACCCCTGCCAGCCGCCGCCGGTGCCAGAGTTCTGGAACATCCCCGATGCGATCCCCACCATCGGCCTTCCCCGTGCCCTGGGTCCGAGCAAGAATATCCCTGCACTGGAACGGTTTTTTTCAGGAATGGGTAAAACTGTGGGACCGCCGAGCATTTCAAAACAGCCGACTGATCAGGTGGTGGGACGGGGGGGGACGGCAACATTTGAGGTGGTTGCCTATGGCACACCGGAGGCTGAATACTCATGGCTGAAAGACGGGGTCCCGCTCCCCGGTGAGGAAAACGCCATTCTGACGATCACCCATGCCCAGCCGTCTGATCAGGCCACGTATGCCGTGGTGGTATCCGACGACCAGGGAAAGGTGGCCAGCGCAGGAGCGTTGTTGGAGGTAACAGCCCTGAACGTAATCCCGCCAATTTTATTCCTCCTTTTGGATTAAGCATTTCTAAGTCACGATCAAATTCGGAACATATACCGAAAAAAGGAATATATCTACATGTTTCCCTCGACTTTGTGTGTCTTGAATCTACCTGTCATTGGAGGATCAGCAGTTGTATCCAGGGCATTATAGTTAAATGAATGACGTTGACCGTAATGAGAGCCGTGCTTGTGCCCGAGGCGGAGGCTGCCTGAACTTCTATAGTGTGCTCTCCTTCTAACAGGGCCGACGCATCCCATAATGCCTCCCACAGTTGAGGGTTTCCGTGCACCGGGCCCATGAGGTGCCAATCTCCGGAGCCATCAATCCTGTAGTGCACGCCTGTTACCGCATTCGAATCGAAAACCAACGCCCTGATAGGGTTCCTTTTCAAATCCGGAACCTCATAGACATAAGGATTCATGGCCCCTCCAAAGTCCTTATGGAGAGGCGCAGTAATCAAAACCGCCGGCCACGTATTAACATCCTTGGTGAGTATCGATATCCCGTTACAATCCACAGCAATGATGCTATATTGATTCTCGCTTGATTTTCCTAAGGAAGCTATATTGAAATAATAAATCCCATCCCCCTGCATGAATCCTGTGTAATCATTGCCGGAAAAGATGTCTTCTTCGAACCTGTGGGTGTGCCCATACCCGTATAAGGACGCCCCATATGAATCCAGGTAGCCGACGAACTCGTTCTGGCCGTAAAAGAGCCAGGTATCGGTCGAATAACCGGTATCCGTGACTGGGTGATGACCAAATATCAGGGTTAAATCGGCATCACTGTGTTCTTCCAACTCAGCATGAATGAACGTCAGTTCGTTTTCATCTAAGCCTGCGTAGTCACCCCAGGGGCGAAAAATACTGAATGGGTCGCCGGTATTGCCGGCTGTATTGATCCCCAGGAAATGATACTTACCAAAACCAAATTCCCGGGTCCACGAAATCTGGGTTTGGCCGGTGGCCTGGCCCTGGACAGAGTTTGCGAGATAGTAGGCAAAGGACGCGTCATTATAGGCCTCGTGATTACCCGGAATGTCATAATAGAAGCTTGCGTCCATACCGGCCGGGTTCAATATAGCCCGATATTCATCCCACTCTTCCTGATAGGGGCCGTTAGGAATGAAACCTCCATTGGTTGAATCGGTTAAGTCTCCGCTTGCCACGATAAAACCGGGGTCTATAATGTCTTTGGCGTCCGAGACAATCCACTGCAGATTTTGGCTCTCCTGGGGTCCGCTTGCTCCGATGTGTATATCAGAGATATGAATAAACCAGAATAGTCTGTCATTCTTAGAACTGTAATAGGCTGAGTGAGGGTCTCCGGACAGGGCAGGAGAATGAAAGCCGATCAATAGGGCAATGAGAAAGAGAACCGATATAAAAAAGACCTTCTTTGCAATTCGATTATCCATGGATGATACCCTGAGCCCCTTTTATCTTGGCGGTTTTTCTTGTTCAATCTTGTTGATATAACTGTCTAACTTCTGAATAACCGCCTTGTCATCAGTAAAGGTCTTGGCAGTTTTTATCTGTTCGATTGCCTCGGTATATCTTTGCAGCTTTGTGTAGGCTAACGCCGTGAGGACATAGACATCTATATCCGAGGGATTTAAATCAGTTACCTTCTGGTACTGCTCGGCAGCCTTTAGATATCTTTTCTGAATGTAGTATACTCTCGCTAAATTTCGGTGGGCTTGAACACTGTTTTTATTTATGGCGATCGCCTTTCTGAATGCTATAATAGAGCGTTCAAAATTTTGCGAGGCCTCTTCCTTTTTGCCCTTTGGCAATACATCATAAAAGCCTTTGTTAAAATAGCCCATTCCCTTTTCATTATAATACCCAGCATCTTTATTGATCTCCTGCGCGCCACCCCTGGAATAAATGGCCAGTGCTGATAAGACACAAACGGCTAACATTAATGGAAATAACAGATAAGTTTTTTTCAGCATCATAAACACCCCCTCACGGTTTTTGGGGAGATTCTTCTCAATTCGTCCAATCTATTTTAATGCTAACACCTTTTTGGCCTTGTCGCAATCGTCATCATCTTTTCTTGCTTGATTTCGCAAAAAGAAATAGGATACATTACCCATGGTAAAGAATGTTTTTAAGAGACACCCCTTCTCATGAGAGGAGCAGCACATGCCATACTCCGGAATCCGCGTCTTTGTACTGGCCCTATTGGTTTCAAGCGTTCCCCTGCTTTTTGCAGGGTGCGGGGGAGGGTCCTCTTCCTCGGAGCCTGGACCGACCTCTACCGTGTCCGGCTTCGCAGTAAAAACCGCTATTTCAGGCGCCCGGATCAAGGCATACTACTTTAATTCCATCGGTAATATGCAGGAGCTCATTGGCAGAAACGCGCCCGTGGTAACGGATCTCACGGGAGCGTATCAATTCCTGGTCGATACCGCAACAGCAGCGGGGCTGAACGGAAGTCCGTTGATCCTGCAGACGGTGGGCGGCACTATGAATGGTCAGATGGCTCCCACCCTTGAAGCATTGATTGCCGATGCAGGTGCGCTCGCCACCGGAGGGGCAAGCCTCAATGCCTACCTGAGTACGTCCAGTTCCGTGGCTGCAAGGCTTTTGGAGGCATGGGCCTCTGATAACGGGAGTCTGCCGACCTCAGCCATTGCCCAGGAGATGATCCTCCTGGTGGAACAGCAACTCGGTGTGGACCTGAGCGAAAATCCCGCTATGGCCGGTACCGCCGTAGCTGAGGTGAATGTGTGGGTGGACCAGAACCTGGCCTTGCTGACCCAGCCCGAAAATAACCCCGCTGTAAACGATTACATCGACTATCTCGTGGCCAATTTGGGCACAGGGGCGCTGGATGACGAGATGCTCAATGAGTATGGGTTTCCTGTTCCCGCCGCCTTTTCCGGAACCCTGGCCGATGTTCTGGGCCAAGACCCGAGCACCTTTGTCCTTCTAACCCTCCTGCCGGACAAAATGCTGATCATCAACAACAGCGCCGACATTGCCACCCTCACCGCCACATTGCGCGACGGCATGGGCCGGTTACTCGATGGCCAAACGATCGACATGGGGATCACGCAGGGAACGGGCACCTTGGCCTACACGAGCAAGCAGACCGTGAACGGACACACCACCGGTACCCTTACCAGCGATACCAGTGGAACGGTCAATGTGCAAGCCTCTCACGGACTTGCCGGAGACAACACACTGATCGCACAGGTCGCTGTCAAGGTAACCGATATGGATTCAGGACTGGCCGTTATCCAGAAGGCCGTCAATGATGCCATCATGGCCCTTGGTGACGCAATGAAGAACACGGACGCCCTGGAGTACCTTGATGAAATCCTGGGCTACCTGGGTCTGGAAAACATCGACGTCGAGGGCGAGACCCTCATCGACATAGCTAAGAAACTGTTCGGTGACCCTTTTCCTTGCGGCGATGTGGGATGGATCCCCCCCAAGACCGTGACATTCACCTTCCAGGACAACCCGGACTGCGGGAATACCACCGGCACCCTCCTGGTCACGCCGGGTCGCACCGGTGAAGGGGGGATCTTCTGGTCCACCAAATACGACAACGTCCAGCATGAAGACTGTGTCATAGACGGCACATCGGCCACGGCCGTGTACCACGAGAATGACGAGGTTACTGTTAGACATACATCATATGACCTTTCTCTTTGTGGTAAGATCCTCAACGGCACCACCAGCATGGTCTATGATCGTAACAAGACCCAGGTCAAATCAGCTGCCATGCTTCTGGAACTGCGATATCAGGCCGACAGATCTGAGGTCGTCGTGAAAGTGGATCTGATATACACCCCCGAGGACGGCTTTACCGGAACGGCCACCATAACCGAGGATGACGATGAAACTGTGTGCGCTTTCACCAACATCAAGCTCGACCCTGAATGCGGGCTCCCGACTCAGGGAAATATGACCATCAACGGTTTCGGGATCGATTTCTCCGAAACGAGCTGCGAAAACCCCATGGTGACAGTCACCCTCTTCGGAAATGAGGTGGAGTTAAGTGTTGAACAAGCCAAAGAGTACTTTACTGATATTCCATGAAAAATCGGTAGAAGGCAGCCAAAACTAAAGAATGGGTAATTTCTCCATCCCTAATCAGACGGGGGATCGCGCTGAGGGGCCGGAGCAGGACCTCAATATCCTCCCTTTCATCCTGTTGCTGTCCCCCCGCAAGAAAAACATCTTTTGCCAGGAATGTGTAACACTCATTATTCTGTATGGCCGGATTGGGGTGGACGGCTCCGAGTGAACACGTCTCTAAAGGTCGATACCCGGTTTCTTCGAAAAGCTCTCTCCTTGCTGCCTGTTCAGGTGTGTCAGATTTTTCTACAAGTCCACCCGGGATTTCCAGGGTGACATTCCTGGTGCCATGGCGATACTGCCGTACCAGAACTACCTCCTGTTCAGGAGTGAGGGGGATAACATTGACCCAGGATGAAGATTCTAAGATAAAGAAGTCGTGTTCTTTACCGGTGCGGGGAGATACTGCCCTGTCTGTGCGAAGGCTGAAGACGCGATAGGACTTATCCCTGGTACTGGAGATTACTTTCCATGGCTTTGGGGGCATTTTTTATACCTCAATCGATCTGTTTTCCTGGCAAGATTGGAACTCCCTGTCCATAAGGCTATCCTTTTCGACCTGCGTGGGTAGGGATTTCACCGCAAGGACGCAGAGGTTACTGCCTTCTCTAATCCTGTGCCCGGGTTAAATGAAAGCATCGCAATGGTTTCGTTGAAGATATTTGGGAGGAATATACAAAATCGCGCAAGAATGCGCAACAAATGTCTTTCTGAGTTTGCGCCTTATTGCGCACGGCCCAAACTATAATCAACCTATAATCAAAACAATGAAGCGTTTCACCGTTGATGGTCTCGTAAAAAGTCTCCAAGGCCGTCACTCCCGCGAATGCGGGAGTCCAGAAGTGTGTGATTTCCCTGGATTCCCGCGTTCGCGGGAATGACGAAAACGGATGATTTCTGACTTTTTACGAGTCTGTCACCGTTGGAGTGGAAAAAGTTATCCCGGGTGGCCAGGCCGGGGCAGATCACGCAGTGCCCTCTGTGTAGAAAACCAGGTGTTTACCAAATGTGGAGGATAAGGTATAGTGCCGGGCATTAATAACGCAAATATCTGATAACGAAGTAGATCCGGTAGAATCGGCGCTCCCGGAGGGTAATTTGTTCTTGAAAAAATGACGGACTTACCTATGTTTCCTTTGTCAGCATTGTGATGAATTTATTGGCTCGGCCAACATGAGCTACAACATACTGAAATTAGAGATTTAATAAAGCTTTTCAAGAACAATTTATGCAGGTTTTAATGCCTATTTGTTAAAATCACATCATGTTTGCGAAAGATTTGTCATATTGCCATTGTGCGCAGAATGATACGTTGCAGCCCTTTGCGGCTTTGCGTCTTTGCGCGAGACCTGTTTAGTTCCGGTTTATCCGGGTGAGGTAATGTAAAAACAAGGAGGTGCCACTCATGGAGGATCATGACAACTTCAGGGCCTTGGCTGAAAACGCCAATGACGGTATCCTGGTCGCTACCGGCCAGGGGGAACATGTCTACGCTAACAAAAGGGCCGCCGAAATAATGGGGTTCAGCGTTCAGGAAATTCTTGAAACCAGGATGCAGGACCTTGCCCATCCCGACGAACTCAAGAAACTCAAAGAAAGATTGAGGGAAAGACTTGAGGGAAAACCGGTTCCCCGGCGTTATGAGACTGTCGTACTGAGAAAAGACGGTAAGAAGGTCCCTGTGGAGATCACCGGGGCAAAGACGTCCTGGCTCGGTCAGCCTGCCGATATTGTCATCATCCGTGATATTGAGGATCGAAAAAAAGGTGAGGAAAGGTTTCGGGAGAGTGAGCGGAAATATAGAAAACTCATGAAGAGTATTCGTGACGGGGTCTATACCTTGGATAGTGACGGGCGTTTCACCTTTGTCAACGATGTCATTGTGAAACGGTCCAGACAGACGCGCGAGTGGTTTCTGGGCCGAAGCTACCTCGGCGTCATCCGGCCGGAGGACCGGGACCGCGTTCATGAGAACTTCAAAGCGGTCATGCGAGGGGAGCAGGTTCCGGTCTATGAATTGGCCTACCCCACGGCATCCGGAGACCAACTCTGGGTGGAGGTCAATACCACCGCCCTTCGGGACAGTACGGGCATCATCGGGCTGCTCGGGATTTCACGGGATATCAGCGACCGAAAGCTGGCAGAGGAATGCCTCGAAAGGGCCCATGAGGAATTAGAGGTCCGCGTCAAAGAGAGGACCGCGGAACTGAGACAAAGAGAGCAGGAACTAAAGAGAAAATCTATC